>ERZ1643247.3705-NODE-3705-length-10556-cov-5.686792_pt1 | contig 10556 bp, 6 predicted proteins | sample MGYA00579264_ERZ1643247 | MGnify/ENA primary metagenome ERZ1643247 (study PRJEB29033, sample SAMEA4952262) | chicken gut metagenome | biome: Broiler Chicken; feature: Gastrointestinal Tract; material: Caecum | place: Ireland | collected 2018 | study: Broiler... | reverse complement strand
AGTTGTTGCGGCGCTTATATGGGATAAGGATAAGTTTTTGATTTGTCAAAGACCTGCAAATAAGGCGAGAGCGCTCCTTTGGGAGTTTGTTGGAGGCAAGGTTGAACAAGATGAAACAAAAGAACAAGCCTTAATCCGTGAATGTAGAGAAGAATTAAATATCGTGCTTAATGTCGGAGATGTTTTTATGGAAGTTGTCCACGAATATCCTGACATTACCGTGCATTTAACGTTGTTCAACGCCACGATAGCCCAAGGCGTTCCGCAAAAATTAGAACATAACGATATAAAATGGATAACACCGGGCGAAATTCACAACTACGATTTTTGCCCGGCAGATGAAGAGATTTTAAAAAATCTTAAACGAGGTAATACAAATGAGTAATGGTAGAATAGCAGCTTTATCTGAAGGATTGACTTATCAAGGGATTATATTTTGGCAATATGCATTTAAAATGTTATTGACAGATAACGAAATAGCAGGTGTTACATACGAGGAGCAGAAAGCTTCTCCTTGTGATGATGTTGTTGTGTATTATACTAAAATGTTACAAGAAGAGAATTTAAGTTGTTATGACGTTGAATATATACAGTGTAAATTTAAGGTAGATGATTCAAAAGCAATTAATTTTTTAGACTTAATGGATCCGAATTATTATGGCAACAAAGAATCTTTCTTTAAAAGAGCCTATGTATTTTATAAAAGTTTAGGAAAAGAATCCGTACGTTTATCTTTATACACAACAGTAAATCAAGATTCTACAGATGAAATATTTAAGAAAATTTCTAAAGTCAATAATGCCTTAAAGACAGATGAATTGTTAAAAAATAAACTCTTCAACAGCGCAGTTAAGCAGTTGCAAAAACATCTTGAGGCTAGCGAAGATGAAGTATTAGATTTCCTTGCTAAGTTAAGGTTTTATTTTGGTAAGAGTATAGAACAAGAGCGAGAACAATTAAGTTTTATATGTAAATCAGTAGGCGTAATATATGATCGTTCTAAAATGGGTGATTCTCTTTCGGAGATATTGCGTAAGATGAATTTAGCGAAGAAAACAAATTTTACTCAAGATATAATAAAAACAATATGCATCCATAACGAACTTTTTACTAAGCGAGAGAATCATATTGGGATTGTATCGAATAATTGGCAAGATGGCAAAACATCAGAAGCGTTATCAAAAAGCGATGTTTTAAATTTAACTGAATATTTTGACGGACGATTAATAAAGACAAATTACACTTGGGAAAATGTAAAAGAGCGAATAAATAACTTTTGTAATACTTTAAAATTTAATGAAAATTATTTAATAACATTATCTGCTAGTTATAGCGTGTGTTTTGCTTGTGGAAAACAAATTGGGCAAAAAAATGCGAATATAATGTTTAATAATAAGGCTGGAGTTTTGTCAGAAAAATTATATGAAAAATCTATTATCAAAGAGCAAAATGAGATTTTTTTATTAGAAACAGAAAATCCGATAGATGATGCTATTTTGGTGTTTTCTTTTGACAACGATATTATAGAAGATGTTCAAGCTTATTTAAAGGAGATGGAATTTATTAACTACGGAATATTAGTTCAGAAAAATACAAGCGAAGAAAGAACTATTACAAATAATCGTTTTTGGGATGGAGTATTGTCTTTTTGCATAAACGCAAAAGGATTTATAAAACAAAAAAAACCAGAAAAAATCCATTTATTTTATAGAGGTCCTGCGGAAGGAGCATTTGTAATAGGGCAATATGCAAAAGAGTGGGGAGAATGTACTGTGTACGAGTTTAACTTTGGTGCCGCACCAAGAGAACAAAAATATATTAAGGGAATTACAATTTAAGGAGAAAGATATGGAATGCAAGACAAAGTTTAATGATTTCATTACAAATATCAGTTTAAATGATGAAATGAAGAGTGAATTAAGAAAGGCGTATAAACAATTAAGAGCTAATTTGAATTCACATGAAATTTCAAAAGAAATAATTACTACATTTTTACAGGGAAGTTATGCTAGACATACCGGGGTAAAACCTGTTGATAAAGAAGATAAGATAGATGTGGATTTAGTAGTGGTAACACGTTTCGATTCGCAAAAGATTACACCAAGACAGGCATTAGATGCCTTTATTTCATTTTTAGAAAAGCATTATAAGGACAAATATCAGATGCAAGGACGTTCTATTGGGATTAAATTGGAAAAATGTGATATAGATTTAGTTCCAACGGCTATACCAAGTTTAAATTTACAAAAATTCTTTTACGAAGCTTTTGAAAATGATGAATATTCGGAAAGTTTTTTTAAAGCAAATGCTACGCAAAAAGCCTTTACGGAATATTTAAATAAAGATGACTCTTGGAAAAACGATCCGCTTAAAATACCGGATAGAGAGGCTGGTAAGTGGGATGATACACATCCTTTGGCGCAGATTTTTTGGACTCAAAACAAGAACCAAGAAACAGATGGCGCTTACATAAAGGTGGTTCGTGCAATAAAATGGTGGAAGAAAAACTTTTGTTTAAATGCTGATAGTATAAAGAGCTATCCACTGGAACATTTTGTTGGTGATTGTTGTCCGTCGAGAAAAGATTCTTTAGCAAATCTAATCACTGATGTGTTAAAGAAAATAGCTTCATTTAATGAAAATATAAAGCCATATTTTCCGGATAGAGGCGTTCCACAACATGATGTTTTTGGTAGAGTTTCACAAAATGATTATAAAAATTTTATATTAGAAGTTAGAAATATAAGTAAAAAAGCTAATGAGGCTTTATCTGAAGCAGAGCCATATAAAAGTTCTATGTTGTGGCGGTCAATTTTTGGTAAAGAATTTCCTGTTTACGATGAGCCAACCCATCAATTTACTAAAAGAGAAGAACCTTCGAGTCCCACTAAACCTTCAAGATATGCGTAATAATATTGATATTGAAAAACTGAAAAAAGCAAGGTCATTTATTGATTTTTATCCAGAATACGAAATATTGGAAGATTTGCATTTAGAAAATGATGCTTATGTTGTAAAAGTTAGGATTACACTTTCAAATATAAAGAATTCATATGTTCCTAACCAGACGGATTGGTATATGGTTTTTGAAGATGAACAACAAATAGATTTTTACCCGGCAAAAACAAACGGTATAACCGCCACCTTTCCGCATCAGTCCCTAAATACTATTATTGAAGGATATAATTATAGAACAGGCAAACCCTGTTTAGATGTTCCAGGACACACGTTAAACTTACCTAACGAATATTATCCTTATACTCAAGGGAATAAAATTCATTGGTATTTAGGAAGGATGATTGAATGGTTAAAAAATGCTGCGGGAAATACGTTACTAAAGAATGGGGACCCATTTGAAATTCCGACAAATGAATATTCTGGAACAGAATTATTATATAAAGAGAATAGAATTGAGGATTGGTCTATTTTTGATTACTCTTACGGATATGTAAAGCTAAATCAAGTCAAATTGGATAAAAACTATTTCGTTTTGGATGAATTGTACGATATAAATTTGACAGAGGCAAGAGGGACGATATTTTGGGGAGACTTCAAAAATAAATTTTGTAACAATTTCTATGATTCTTTATGGATTAGATGCCCAAGCTTTCCTATAAAATATCCTTGGGAATATCCTAATACATGGGAAGAACTTTTTTCTATTTTTAGAGAAAACAAATTGGATATTTTTAAAATAATATTTGAGTTGTTGAGGAAAAATAATTCATACAAAAAAAGACCAAATTACTTATTATTGGCTTGCTCTATTCCAGAAAAGGTTGGAGAAAGTGAAAAAAGCTATTATTGGTTAATGTGTGATATTCCAGGAATAACTTATCCTAGAAAAGGATTTAGAAAAGGAAGAGCGGGGCTTAAGTCTTGTCTAAAAATTGCATTTAAAGGAAAGATAAATTGGCATAGAACTCATAATTGGGACGACAGTGTGATAAGAACACGAGGGCAAATGCGAAGAGAATTAGGCGATTTAACTTACGCTATTATTGGTGCTGGATCGCTTGGTAGTCATGTCGCGGAACAGTTGGTTCGTCAAGGGGCAAAATCATTAAAAATAATTGATGGTGATATAATACATATTGGTAATTTGTCTAGACATATTTTGTGTTTAGAAGATCTAAGTAAGTATAAGACGAAAGCTTTGGCGGAAAAATTGGCTACTATAAGCCCATCAGTACAAATTAAAACTTTTGAAAGCTATTTAGATGATAATAATATAACTAATCTTAGTAATAGTGATGTAATTATTGATTGCACTGCGAATAATGACGTCTTAGAGGTACTGGGAGGATATCAATTTAGCGAGAAGAAAGAAATTTTTGTTGGGGCTTTTAATTATGGGGCGACAAAATTTGGATATTATAAAATTAAAACGGAAAGATTCGATTGTGATATTTACAACTCAAAAACTTTAGAGTTTTATAATGATAAGACAATAGATGAATCCGAATTAATAATGGAAGGCATAGGGTGTTATCACCCTGTATTTCCAGCAACATATTCTAATGTTTCTATATGGGCATCTATATTTGTAAAGGAAATAATTAGCTGTATAGAAAAGAATTTGAAAGAGAAATTGAAATTTTTTGAAATGGAAGAAGGGGCCGTTAAAATAATAAGAGATGAAGAAGTATAAGTTTGACAACATAGTAGTTTCTTTCGAGGGAAGCGAGCTTCTTAATTATGTTGATAACCATATGCGAAATTCTGATAAAGAAACAGGAGGTATAATATGTGGTTATTATTCGGAAGATAAAATTTCAGCAGTGATCACTGATTTTTTGAGACCCACAAAAGATTCTATTTTTGGAAAAGCATCGTTTGTTAGAGGAGTTTCTGGCTTAAAAGAAATATTAAGTGAAAAATGGAAAGAAGGGAAATATTATTTAGGAGATTGGCATCTGCATCCATATAGTCCTCCAATTGCAAGCGGGCAAGATGCTTCGCAATTAATTCAAAATTCGAAAGATTGTAGTTTAAAATGTCCAGAACCTATAATGGTTATAATAGGTGGTAAGCACAATAAGGATATTAAGGTTTATGTTTGTTTTAACGATAGCGTACACGAATGTATAGAAATATGTAATTAGCGTTTTATTGTGTTTATAGATGTTTGTTCAAAACAAGAAAGAATAAAAAATAAAGGAGAATTTACAAATGGTAAAAAGTATGCAATGCGCAGTAGAAAAATTTGTAAAGGTAAAAGAAAACGGGCTTTGTTTAATAGACATGCCCACCGGCACTGGTAAGACTTATCTTACCGGTAAAATTATAGGCGGATTTATTCGTGGTGAAATTCTGCAAAACGTCAAAACTATCATTTATTTGACTCCACAAAAGAAAAATGTAGATGATATTTTTAATGACGTAAAGCGTGATTTTTCAGATAATCCGTCTCTTTTTGATGCAAATGTTTTGAGAATCTATGCGAATTATGAATGTGTCTTGGATAAGTTTTTGGGGGTTTACGATAAAATCCCCCATGCGATTCAAAATAGACAATCTTGTAAAGATTTAAAAAAGCAGATAGAGCTTTATAATGATTTGCTGAATAGAAACATTCCCAAGGATATTTTAGATAGCACGCTTTCGGAAATACGTAAGCGTTATGAAGTGGCTTTTAGAAAGGATTTATCTGAAGAATTATCAAAGATTGCAAAAAATAAACGCGAAAAAAAGATAAAGCTTAATAGTAAAGAATATTCTTGGATAAAAGTTTTATATCCTGCTTGTTTAACTGAAGACAGAAAAGTTTTATTCATGACTGTTGATAAGTTTGTCTCGGGGAATGATCCAATTATTTCTAAATCATATCGCTTTATTTCACACTCCAAGGCCAAAAATGCTTTAATTTTTATTGACGAATTTGATGCTACTAAAGACGTTTTGCTCAATCAGGAAATACAGAATTGTACTGATTATAAAATGGATTTAATAAGACTGTTTTCTAGTATCTCAAACACATTAAAAGGCAGAGAATTTCCTTTATCGATATTTGCGAATTCTTTGGATGAGAACGATAAAACAAGTTCTATTTATCAGTTCAACAAAATGAAAAAATACTTTGAAGCGGTAGAGGAGAAGTATAATCTAAATTATTTATTTAAGTTAGATTCTCAAGAAGAAAGTGATAGATATTTCTTGTTTGATGATTATCAATTACATACGATAACAAATTCCAAAACTGATAAAAATATAATTTTAGAAGTAAATAAAAAGAAAAAGCAAAATACAATTTCCATCTCTAGAGATAGTGATGATGGAAGGTTTTATCGTACAATTTATTCGATTAAAAATGCAATAAACGTCTTTATAGGTTGTTGTGCGAATATGGCAAAAGTCTATATGAATCATTATAATGATGGTGCGCGAGAAAGTCATAGAGACATGATGGAAATTGACCAAGCGGTTAGCACTATAATTGATTTGTATAATTTAGACTATGTTATGGCTAAAAACATTACTGCCATGATAGTAGATAATATTTCTATTCCTGTTATTGATAGAGGTAGAGACGTGTTTGATACTGATTTCTATATGAACGGGTTTAGGTATTATGATTTTAAGGACGATATATCCCATAATGAGTCTACGACAATGGCAATGTGTTATTTAGATAATACTCCGGAAAAATTTATGCTTTCTCTTGCAAGTAAGGCAAGAGTGGTTGGATTGTCGGCTACTGCAAGCATTGAAACTGTTACGGGAAATTACAATATAGAATACTTAAGTGATAGACTGAATGGTGATTATTATGATATGCCTATTGACGATAAAAATAGCATTCAAAATTATATCAAATCGCGTTTAAATAATAGCGATAATATAACCGTATTAAAAGAATGTATAGATGAAGCCAAATCAGACAATTTAGAAAATATTCTTGCTCAATTATTTAATACGGACGAAAATATAGAGTTGTTTGCAGGGAAACTTGATAGATATCAACAATCAGATAAAAGAGACCCGTTTTATAATGTGAAAAGAATGGTTAAGGCAATGAAAGCCGTAAGGGCTTTTATTGAGAATAAGGCTTCTAAAGTTTTATTAGTAATGACGAATAGAAACGTTGTAGAATATAGCGAATACAATATCTTTTCTAAAGAAATAATTGAAGCGTTGATTGATTCTTTATGCAGAGAAATGGCGGTGCTTAAACCAAAGGCGCACTACTTAAACAGTTCAGAGTTTCTATCTCAAAAAGAAAATTATAAAAAAGACATTCAGTCGGGCGAAAAGGTTATATTGTTTTCTAGTTATAATACGGCAGGAACGGGGCAAAATCTTCAGTATGAAATTGATAATAAAGAAATGGATATAGACTCACTTTATTTGGAACTTCCAACTAATATCTTAGTCAATGTTTCAGAGCTTAGGGAAGAGGCTAGTTTGATAAAATTAATTTATCAATATGAGACCTTAAAAACAAGTGGGGAAATAACAAAAAACACAGCATTTGGTAATATCAAATCTGCGTTTAGAAGATTAATGACGGCAAATAGGACCGACCATTTTGATTATTATGCTTATAAAGCAGAATCTATAAATAATCACATAGTAAAAATACTTATCCAAGCGGTGGGTAGAATTTGTCGTACAAAAAACAAGAATACAAATATAAACATTTACGTTGATGAAGAGATTTTTAAAAACGTTGATTTTTCAATCTCATTTAAAAATGATAGGATTTTAAATCCAGAATTTAGAAAAATTGCAGAATTGAATGTAAAAACGAGTCCTAGTGATATACATACTAATTTAAATAAGGCTTGTGACAGAAATGCTCGTGTGAAAACACGCATAGAAAATATTCTTAATGTAAATAGAACATCTTGGAGTGATAAGGACGTAGAACAGTGGAATGATATGCGAGAATTCGTATTGAAGCATCCCACAATTTCAAAACCAGAATTAGCTTTAGAAGCAAAAAAACATTATTCTGTTAGAGATTTTTACCTTGAAGCGAAGGATGGAGAAACAATAAATCATTATTTATATATTAATGATGAATCTGAGTCTAAACAAATACTTTACGATTATGGTTATGAAAAAAAGAAAAATACAATTAGGATAGATGAGTATGGTACAAGATTGACTAATTTAATACGTATTCCTGCGGTTAAAAAAGTTTTTGAAGAAAACGGATATGCTACATCTTTCAAAAGTAATGATTGCATGATTTTGCCGGTGGTTTATCAAAACATTTATAAAGGAGCGCTTGGAGAAGTAGCAGGTAAGGCTATTTTAGAGGCTAATGGCATCAAATTATCCGAAATTACAGATGTTACTAAGTTTGAAAAGTTTGACTTTTGTTTAATGGAAGATAAAGATATTTATATCGATTTTAAAAACTGGTCAGAGCAAGATAAAGTAGATAGAGAGGAATATAGAAAAAAGTGTTTGGCTAAATTAGACAAAATTGGAGGCAAAAAAGTATTTATCATAAACGTAGCTGCTAATAACTTTCAAATCCATAATAGTTATAACAATAAAATTATTGAGATTTCAAGTTTGTGTAAAATAATGCCTAAATCAGAATTGTTGTATCAATTGGATGAAAAAGATATGAGCAAGGTTATTAGATTATTATTGGAGGCTTGTACCAATGGCAATATGTAATCAACTTAACGTAAATTTTAATTATTATGCAATAGATAATGAGTTCGATTTTTATTTGATTGTGACAACTGAAAAGTATATTCCTTTTGGTGCTAAATATTTGGATTTTGAAAGTGGTAAAATAGAAAGCTTAGCTTTTGAAAACGGAAAAACATTGTATATAATGTTAAAAAAAGAAATCCTTTCAAAAATAGATTTGGTTAAGCAACTTGACAATGAAAAACTTTATATAAAAAAAATTAATTCATCGGAAATTCCTAATTATATTTTGTTTAGGTTGTTTTTGTATTCGTTGAACAATTTTAAATCAGAAAATTTAAGCTTTAATAATTTAACTGGAAAGTTTTATATTTTTAAGCCAGAGTGGATGAAGAAAAATAGAAGTTCTTTTACCGCTTTAGGTATAAATGTGGACGCTGACATGAACATACTTGTCGAGGCGGCTACTTTTGCCAAATATTCATTATTTAAGAAAAGTAAGAAAATAAATGAGTATTCAAAATATATTTTTAGCAACAAGAATTGTTCATTGAAACGCGTTTTTGATATTACGTCAGATGAGGTTTATATAAAGAAAGGCATCTATAATAAAAAAGCAGAAGTTCCTTTCTTTACTATGAGTAGGGGAGACTTAAAAAATAATAAGGTTTACTATTTGTATTACGTTTTAAGATTATTAAAAAGCAAATACAGTAAACTAATTGAATTCTCATTTGATACGATTGAGATTATTAAGACTATAGGTATTGAACGAGATAAGTTATTTATGAATTATGCGTTACAAGAGATTAAAGGAATGGAAATTAATCTTGTTAACGTCGTTGGCGGGGCAGAGTTTGAAGAAGAATTTTATGCTCTAACCGATAAAATACAGGAAGCTATTGGCATTTGTGGGATAAAAACAAGTAAGAAAATTGAAAAGGATAAAGCAAATATTTTGCTTATTCACAATAAGGAATACTATGAGCAATTAGAGTTTCCCGATCCTTATAAAAACTTTGAACGTTCAACTATAGTTCAATGTATTACAGTTGAAGATAGCGCGGAAAAAATTATAAATGACAACGAAGCAATTATAAACACAATAATTAAAGAAGTTGTTATCAAAAATGATATATTGAATAAAAAAATTGTTTCATTAGACAACTGGGCATCATACGGCTTTACATGTGACTGGATATTTGGAAAAGAAAAAGACGGGAAGCATTATTTTATAGTGATTCATCCCAACGGTAGTTTTGAATTGTATAATAAATTAGATGACTTTTCTTCATTTGATATTGATATATTAAACGAATGCTCGGATTATCTAATTGATAATAAAGGAAAAGAAAAAACTATTATTGCATCTACTGATGGAAATATTAATATCATAACAAGAACAAACAGATATCCCTTGCCTGTGGAGGAAATATTTGAACAAGAAACTCTAAGTCGTAGTAAAGAGGCAAGAGATAGATTTTTGCAAGGAGTAGTGGATATAAATCTTTATGAAGATGGCTTGTATTACAGCGCAGGGATAAAAGGCAGTGGCATGAATACAAAAGTTATTCGTGCTCCGCACTTATATAAAGTTGAGGTTGTTTCTGGTAAAAATATCATGAAGAATATTTTATCAACAATGAGCGCAACATTCGTTAAATATAAATCTTTTACGGTTTTACCATATCCAGTGAAATATTTAAACGAATATATTTTAATGATTGAAAGTTTGCTGTGACATTGCCAGATAAAATGTATTTAGATTTTTGAAATACGATAACCCATGATACGATTCCAAACGGGAGTGGGAATACGAAAATTTTAGCTCAAAAAGGCAATAGAAGGACTAGTTGAAAATGCAACAAGGATATAGAATTATTTCAATCGAAGCGGCGGATATTTATCGGCACGAGCAAGAAAACGGCGTTAGCGTTGGGTAT
>ERZ1643247.3704-NODE-3704-length-10557-cov-4.056751_pt1 | contig 10557 bp, 10 predicted proteins | sample MGYA00579264_ERZ1643247 | MGnify/ENA primary metagenome ERZ1643247 (study PRJEB29033, sample SAMEA4952262) | chicken gut metagenome | biome: Broiler Chicken; feature: Gastrointestinal Tract; material: Caecum | place: Ireland | collected 2018 | study: Broiler... | reverse complement strand
CCTGTTCAATCTCAATATTTTGAATAAAGTTCGTTTTCTCTCTTGATAATTTTCTCATTTTTACTCCTCGGCTTTATAGCAATATTCGCAAAAGCCTTCGTGATATTTGTGATTGCAACCATTCTGTAATTCCCAAATCTCTTTTTGTAAGTTTAATACAACATTATTAAGAGTAAACTTACTTGGAGTTAGGAATTGTTCAATTTGTTTATTTAGAAAGTCAATTCTTTCTTTTCTTTCAATATCAGTCATAATAGCCACTTTCCTCCTTTGCTATAAATATTTTTTGGAGTAATATTGATAAGCTCTCTTAAAGTAGCATCATTTTCAGCTAAATTATCTAAAAAAGAAACTGCTTTTCTATATCCTTTTCCAAAGAGATAATCTCGAAAAGAGTAACTTCCAAAACCCTTATCACTCCACAGAATAAGATTTTTATAAAGAGTCCTAAAGTTTTTATCTTCTGGTTCCTGTTTACAATCAAATCTTACTTTTGATTTATTTATTATAATATAAATAGTTTTATTCAGAGAGTTTCTAAAGTCAGCTTTTAGAAAGTTATCTGTATAGGTTTCATTTTTATCATAACAGATTAACAAAGTTGGCTTCAAATGAAATTCTTTTGATTTTTCGCATATCTCTTTAAACTCTTTATTTAAAACTATTTTATTATAAATAACTCTATTACTACGCTCATTCCATCTCTCTTTACACCATTCTTCAATTTCATTAAAATTATCAGAAAATTGAGGATGGACAAGATAAGATACCTGTTGTTTTCCTAAAATAATTTCCGATATTGCGGTTCTCGCGCCACTGATATTAAAAATATTTGAATCGTAAATATATATTACGTTTTCTGCTCTTGCGCCCTCCCCGATAAATCCTTTTGAAGTATCTAAATTACACGTTTTTCCATCAGAGGATAATCTTATAAAAGAGCTTCTTAAAATTCTTCTTTTTAAATCTTCATATTTCTTCTTACCTATAAGTATTTTTTTAAAGTAAGAATTATAAATAGAAATATCGGGAATAGAGTTTTCAATATCTAACGGCAAAGGAACATATATTCCATTAGTAAAAGCAAGACCACCATATTCACATTTATCCTCTAAGAGAATATTTGAAAGATATTCTCCATCGTTCATATCTTTTCTTAGAACAATTTTTGTATATCTTTCTGTTTTAGAGGGGTCGAGAATAAAAGAAACAAAATTCTTATTCTTTTTATAATAAGTAGATAGTTTCATTATCTCTAGGTTTGGAAGAAAAAAGGCTGGAGAGGAAATTGCATCTTGGTCTAATAGTCCAATATCCATTATTCCTCCTCCGCTCTATGAGTAACCAGAACAAGGTCACTTCCATCAATTTCTTTAATAAGGTCAATCGGTTCTTTATAAATACTATTCTTATAAATTTTTGGAATAAAATTATCTCCTCTCCTTATTCCTGTTATCATAAGTTTATTTCCTCTTGAGAACCAAGACCTTTCGATAATCTTCTTTCTGCCATCTGCTAACTTCTGACTTATCTGTTTATCATATTTCGCGAATTGAGCTTGATAAATTTTAACATTAACAACTCCATAATTTGTTAATAAAGTTATTGAATTTTTTGTTTTATTTTTATCAAGTACCGTACCAGCAATTCTATGAAGTTTAAATAGAGGAACATCTCTACCATTCATAGTAATTACTCTATCAACTTCCGGTTCTTCTGGTAGTTCAGTAAAATCGCAAATATCATATTGCATTTCGTCAATATTAGATAGTTCATGCTCGTGATAATAAAAACTAATACTATCCATTTCCCATTTACTAATATTTCCATCGCAATATTTATCCCAGTTTTCATCAAACAGTTCTGAATTTAATTTATTTAAAAGTTCTTGAGAGTTTTCTTTTACATATTCTCTCACAGAGTCCATTTGTTTCTTATAAATTTTATCCCAATCTTTTTGAGCTATTAAACAAATACCTCCATCATACCATAATAAATCTAAATCAAAATGCTGCTCATAAAAACCATATGCAATTTCATCTAAACAATAATTATCTCCAGTTTTGCACTTTTTAAGATATTTGTTAAAGTTAAATACCTTAACTTCAAAACTGAGTTCTTCTGGAATTAAATTATGCTCAATCAACATTTTCATGTTTTGGAGAGTTAATCTTTGTTTCTTTTCAGTAATCATATCAATATACTGATACATAACTTTCTCTCTTGACTCTCCAAACTTATCAAATGCACCAGACTTAATTAAACTCACCATTTGAGGTTTATTTACTTTTACTTTGGATAAGAAATCTTTAATTGAATTGTATGGTCTTTTATGGATTATTTCATTAACCAGCTCGTTACCAATTCTATTGATTCCTTTAATGCCGTAGATAATTGTATCTGTTTCGACATCAGGAATAAAAGTAAAAGATGATTTATTTATATCCGGTGGCGACACTGAAATTCCTGCGTGTTGCATTGTTCCTATTGCTGTTGAAATTTTGCCATAGTTTGTGTTACGAGCTTTTTTCTTTTTCTTTGAGGTTACTTCTTCTTCATCATCATCTTCATCTTCTTCATCAAGATTATTTTCTTCGACACAATTCAGCTTATTTTCTTCTTCATCTTCATCATCTGCATCCTCGTTGCCACCGCTGTTTGTAATAAGACAGGCGCAATTCCAATAAATACTTGGATATTCAGTTGCAAGAATAAGAGTTTGAATACCAACAAAGCTATAAGCTAATGAATGGGGTAGGGCACTTTACCGCACTTAGTTTCCTAAGCTATTTCTATTGCGGTCTGGACTATACCATCTTCTTAATTAGTTAAGAAGTCTCCATTATAGTCTCTGAACATCTTTCTAAATTTTTCATACTTTCGATTCATGCCATAAGGTTTATTATATACTAAAGCTAAAATCTTCAGCATGTTATCTTTTTTATAAGTTTCAACACTATAGATATTGGTTTTTCTTTGATGTATTGATATATCAATACAATATAATTTATCCTCTAAAGTTTCTTTTATCCATTGAGCGAATTCAAAGGACATAGTCGTAATTCTAATTCCAAAAGTTTCATTTGTTATATTTATTTCTCCATCTCCATCTATAATTCCTCTGATTATATATGGGATATATTTTTCTTCTTCGGGTAGTAACCTAATTTTTGGAATTATATGAGTTTTATTTTCTACTACTCCAAATCTTGAAAGATTTGACTTTAATTCTTTACTATTTAGATAAAGTCGATGTCTTTTTTTCTTAGAAATAATTTCTTTATTATTATATTCATGAGAACGGTTATTATCATCATAAGTAGTATAGTTTTTTCCTATTATTTCAGATAAAAATTTAATACAATCTTCATCCGTTAAATCTATACCAACCGCATTTTCAGATTTAACAACATAACCGTCTGTAAGCATTAAACCTAAAAAATAAGCATCGAATTCACTAGATATTTTTTCTAATTTATAATCATATCCTTTTTGAACTACTCGTCTATGAGCTTTTATATCATCCCATTCTTCTGGATAATATTTCTTTACTTTATCTGTTATAGATTTTCGAGTAGAATAACCATATTTTTTTACAAGTTGTTCTATCGGAATTCCCTCAATATATTCTTTTGCGATTTGTTTTTCTTGTTCTACACTATATTTTTTGGCTCCCATTGATATCACCTCTAAATATAAGTGTAATCTTTAGTGTGAAACTTTACAATTTTGTATTCAAAAAGTTAGAAATTTTGCTGCGGATTATCCAATCCTTGACGATTTTACCATACCTTGGTCATTACCCTCGCCGCAATTATATTACTATAATTGTTTGGTTGTCAAGGCTCTAAGGAACTTCCCGCAATTTCGGAAATTTATCACTAAATATCACTATTTAGGTCGTCTGCTATTTTAAACGAATATCCCATCTGCGGCCCCATTGTAGTTTCCCAAACATATTCCCCAAAATTATGATTTGGACAATTATTTAAGAATTGTTCTTTAAGTTCAGGAATTTGGTCCATCTTCTTTTTTGCAACAACTTTTCTTGCATTATTAGCTTCTTTCAAAGTAAAATGAGCAATATCTTTATCCATACATACAAGCATCAAATCCTCTTGAAGCGCAGGGACTCCCTTACGAGGAAGATAATATCTTTCAAGAACTTTAATTTCATTCTCGGATAATCCTCTATTTTTAACTTCGCTATACCATTCATTTATATTATTTTTCAAACGAACATATCGGTCAAGAGGCCTTTCTTTATCTTTCTCTCCCATAAGTCTCATAAGAGCATTTGCCATAGTCATTTCAATAGGATTTTCAGCTTTAATAAGTTTTGCAGCTTGAAGTCCAACATCACTGTTAAACTGGAATACATCAAGAACTGCTCCAGCCGCGAGAGCTTCCCAAATTCTTTTATCTTCCAAGTTAATTACTTCAGGGTGAAGATATTTTTCATAGATTTCTCTAAGAGAATTGCACTCTTGAAAATACCCATCGTCTTTTAGAAGATTTAGAGCATTTGTAATCTTATCACAAATTTCAGTAACAAGAAAGTCAAATTTTGTATCTCCTAATGCCTCACTTTCGTGAAGTGCAAATTGAGTAGTTAAATCGCCGTTTGGACTTCTCATTAACGCATTTGTTTCAAACGGAGAATTATTGTAAAGAATAACACCACTCGCGTGTTGACTTCTTTTATTTACAAGACCTTCAATAGAAAACATAATATCTAAGAGTCCAGGATATTTATTTACTTCTTCAATAAAAGCCGTTACAGGTTTTCTTTCTTTTTCTTCATTTCCATAAACAACATCTTCAAGAGGCCATAAGAAACCTCTTTCTTGAGGAATTAAACTTGTCATATATTGAGCTATATCAATATCAATTCCGTTATGATAGACTTCTTCCCAACTAGAATTATAATCTCCTGTTCCTGAGGTTGTATATCCAGAACCAGGCCCTCTGTATCCTCTGCAAGAAGTAAGAATTGCACTTCGAGTTCCTTCTGTACCAAAAGTACATACTTGAACGAGATTGAGTTCTCCTCTTTCTTCTCTAATTTTCTTAAAGATTAACTTTCTTTTGCTTGGGCTAAGGTCAGTATCAATATCAGGAAGTTCAACTCTTTCTTTGTTAAGAAAACGCCATTCCATAAGTCCCCACTTAATCGGGTCTAACTGAGTTATTCCAAGAAGATAATTTGAAAGGAAACACACTGATGAACCACGTCCAGGACCGCTAAGACTCCCGCACTCCCAGAACAAATCAATATAATGTTGGAAAGTATTGAAATAAGCAAACAAACAGTTTCCAAGTTTTTCGCTAATTGTTTTGATAATATCTGCTTCTATTTCAATACGACTTATATACTCATCATTAAACAAATCTTTATTCAAAAGTCCTTCCATACACTGATTAACCCAATATCTTTCTTGAGGATTATCAGAAAGCAACAAAGACTTAATCGTTTTCCAATTACTATCAAGTTCGTCTTTATAACTATTATTTACTCCAAAGTAAGAAAGAGTTTTTGGATAATCTTTTACTTCTACCATCGGAATAATAGGATTATGAAAAATATCATATTTTCCTACTTTATCAAAAATCTCCATAGTATTCGCGCAAAGTTCGCTAAACTCTTCTTCGTTATAATAAGGATAAAGATTTTCAAATGCTTCTTGATTATCCATTAAATGAGCCGCCCAATAAAAGCCGTCAACTTCTCTTTCTCCTTCTTTTGAGTTCAAATAAGCCTTGTGCATAGGTCTATCTTTTGCTGTTAAATAATGAGCGTCAGTTGCAAAAATCATTTTAATACCAAGAGCTTTTGCTATGTCTTTTACTCTATTATTAAAAATAATTTGTTCTTTGGAATTTGCATTTGGGGCAATTTCAATATAGAAATCTTTACCAAATAAATCCGTACAAAACTTTAAGAAATTAACAATTTCACTTTTAATAGAGTTAATTTCATCTTCACTCTTATTTCTTGCACTTTCTGCCTTTGTTAAAGCTAAAACTAAATTAGGCAGCTCGCCGCCGAGACAGGCACTTGTAGCAATAATATGACCTCTATTCTTTTCAATAATTTCTTTTAATTCTGATTTAAGAGTGGGAACTCTTTCCATACCTCTATCATAGTATGAATTATACCATGCTTTAGAAGATAATTCTCTTAATTGTCGATGCCCTTCGGTATCTTTTGCAATTAAAATAAAGTGAAAATACTTTTGAGATTTTCTTCTATCATCAGTTAAATAAATCTCATTACCCAACATACATTTAAAATCTTGGGGGATTTTTCCCTTTTCCTTTAAAGACTTCTCTAGTTGAAGCCATTCAACATGACCAGCCAAAATTTCGTGGTCTGTTAAAGCAATACCTTTTAAACCTAACTTTGCTGCCGTTAAAATTAAATCTTTTGGTCTATTTATACTATCAAGTAAACGAACGTTAGAAAAATGACTATGCGCATGAGTTTCGCATCTTGGAATATCATTAATATTCATTAAGATAGGTCAACTCCTTTCAATTTCTTTATTTATATTATAACACACTTTTTAGGAAAAATCAATAGTTAGAAATCAAAAACTGGATTCCTTAAATTATAATCGTCGATGAAAATCTGTGGCTTTGTTGTTCCTTGCCATTCATTTAAGTTTGCTTTTCCAATAACAGTTATTTCAATTTCTTTCATTTCAGAAAGTTCTTCTCTTAATTTATCTGCGAAAAACTTTAAATAATCAACACCACCATAAGAGAATTTTACAGTAATTGATTTATTATCGTAAACAATAATATCTTTATCCGTAAGTCTAATATTCTCTACAACTATTAAAGGCTCTTCATTATCTTTCGTGGTATCTACTATTCCTAGTAGCACTGACTATATCTTAAATGCTCACGCACCAACCCCTGTTTCCCCCTCCGTATCAATAGAAGAGGTACTAGCAGCTTGACCTGCTATAGTCGATACAGGTTTTCTTATTGGATAGTCTTCTATATAATCTATTTTACTAATGCCATAATTATATTTTTTAACAGTAGAGTAACCCATTCCAACTATATTAGCTATTTGCTTCATTGTTAGAGTAGTATTTTGAAGTAAATCAATCATTTTATCAATTTGCTCTTTTGATTTTTTTCTTGATTTTCTTATCGGATAAATAATATTTGGATTAAAAAATTTCTTGCCTGTATTTATCATAGAAATGTAAGGAGAAGTCAAATCAAATTTTTCTCCTATTTCTGAAAATGTTTTATTAGTATTTTTCAATTCATCTATTATTACTAATAATTGCTTTTCATCTATTTTTCTAATTCTTTCAGGCTGATTTCCTCCAAGAGTCATATTATATCCGTTCTCTTTAATGAAGGATTTCTTTTCTTTTATCCAATATATTTCTCTATCATTGGCAGAAGTTAAATCTTCTACTTCTTCTAAAATCTCAAAAGAAAAATTTTCAATACCGTACTCTCTTATTTTTTTATGAAACATTAAATTATAATCAGAATCATTTTCATGGTAAGCTGAGTATAAATGCTCACTTTTTCTTCTGTTAATATTATTTGTTTGTCCTATATATGTTCTATTAGTAATTAGATTAGTATAACAATAAATGTAATTCATTTATCCTCCTACTATCTATAAGAACTTCCCACGGGATTGCCCTTCTTATAGATATTTTTCTTTGTTATCTACAAGTGTTGGGTTCAACCGTTAGCTCTAATAATTTGGAACCTCAATAATAATGAGGAACCTTATTAGAACCCTACTGATTAGTAGTAAAAGGGTTTTACGGGGCAAAGTTACTTACCCCAGATTTCAGGGTATTGAGTTAAATCAAGAATTGCTTTTGCAATTTCTTCTGATTCATCAGCTTTGAATACAAAATCAGCTTCATAAACTCCTTCATTAAAGTTTACATTCTCTAACGCTTTATTTGCATAATTGATAAATCCATCTAACTTACTCTTTTCTATTGAAATACCATGCGCGGCCGCGTGACCTTCTGCGTATTCAAAATATCCACTATCAATAAAGAATTGGCGTAAATCTTTTAATTCACTTTTGCTATCTCCACGGGCACTTCCTCGTAAAAACCCTTCATCATTTTCTCTTGCGACAATTACAGGCTTCTTGTATTTAGCCATTAACTGCATAGCAACAAGACCTGTTAAAGTGGAGTCAATATCCTCGTTATCAATTTCAACAAAAATAATTTTATTTTCATCAAGACCATTTTTGATAATTTTCATTTCTAGTTGCTCAATAGCTTTATCTTTTGCTCTATTCTGTCTTCCTCGTGCATTTACGCAATTACGAGCATTTTGTTCTCCTAAGGACTCAAATTGTCCTTCTACTATTTTACCTCTGCTTGTTTTTGGAACCATTCTTTTTCCGTCAATGAGAGATAAGAACAATACTTCTTTTTCTGACTCTCTCCCTACTCTAATAACAGCATTGATAAGTGGTGCAATATAGAATGAAACTGTTATTGGAGTAATATGGTCTTTATCTTTAATTGAGAAAGATTGTTTATTTATAATCTCCTCAATACAATTATTTTTAATATTGCTTAATCCTTTTGATACGATATACCTATTTTCAATGGTTGTCATGGTCATCATATCACCAACGATTCCCACGGCGGCCAAATCAAGATAATTATCGGCTTTTTGAATACCCAATTTATCATCTAATACTTCAAGAAATTTATATACAACGCCGGCGCCGGAAAGTCCTTTATTCGGATAATTCTGCGATAGTTGATTATTAACAACAATAGCATTTTCGCTATATTTTTCTGCTTCGTGGTGGTCAAGAACAATAATCTGAATACCTATATCGGCAAGTCTTTTATGATATTCATAATCATTACTTCCTGCGTCTGGAATAATTAGAAGGTCTATTTTTTCTCCTGAACTTTCTATTCCGTCTATCATATCTTCCAGTCCATGCTGTTTACCAGAATGGATTTTATAGGATAATTTTGCTTCTGGATATTGTTCTTTAATATAATTCCATAACATAGCGGATGAAGTATATCCGTCTTGGTCACAGTCAACAATAAATGAAATTTCACTTGTCTTATCTTCTAGCTTTTCTAAAAGAAGATTAGCAGCTTCTGAAATATTATCCAGGTCATATGGATTGCATAAATCTTCTGGCTTTGGATTTAAGTATTCTAAATAATTATCTATTCCTCTCAATTTTAAGAGAGACTCTAAATAATGTTCTCTTATTGTATGATTACAGTTATATCTCATTATCTCAACATACTCCTAATACGAATTCTTTGGTCATATAATTGGAGAAAAATATTTTTTCCTCTGTCTATCGGAGAATCCTTTAATTTCAATAAGTTCTCCTTATCAAACATAAACGAAAAATTACAATAATTTGAATATTTCTTACAAATATTTTCTAATTTATCAAAATATTCTCTTCCTTTATCGCTATTATACTGCTCAAATTCCTTATCAAAGGCAATTATGATTTCTTCTAAATCAAAATTTCTTAATAAGATATTTAACTGATTCTTATTAAAAGCACTTCCACAAGAAGCGCAACTAATATTATCTTCAAACATCTTATCATATTTTAAGCAAGATTTTTCCGCATTGTCCAATATTTCTATTGGTGCTGACTATCTCTTGGTCAATAGACCCTTACCATTTCAAATAGCGTATCAATAGCTATCTTACTTCCCGACAAAGGGAATAGTCGATACAGGTTCTATTTCTTCCTAATCGGATAGCTTAAATTATTATTTCTATAAGTTTTTCCTAAATTAATTCGAGAAACTGTAGTCTGCGTCACTCCAAAATTATTTGCTATGTCTTGTTGTGATAAATTTGTATTTTTAAGAACGTCTATTATTTTATTAATTGTATTTAAATCTAGCTTTCTACCTTGAGTCATAGAATATAATGGATACTTTTCAGAACCATCATGATGCCTTTTACCAGTATTTATTTCTGATAAGTGAGAAACTGAAATTCCTGTTTCTTGAGAAATTTTCTCAAAAGGAACTCCATTTTTGATTCTCTCTTTTGCGTAATCAATAATTTCTTTTTCAAACTTTATATATTTTGGAGCTATACCTCCAGGGGTTTGATTGTATCCATTTCTATATGTATTATATTTTTCTATCCAATATTTTTCCTTTTCTATCGCTAGATTTTCATCGCTTATATTTTCTTCAATAATAAAACATTCATAAAAATCAGTGCCATATTTACGAATTCCTCGACTTAATGGATAATTATATTCTCTTATTTGTTGGTTAAACGGGTCATATTGTTCATGTCTGTATCTTCTATATTCTAAATTATTTGTTTGACCAACATATTTAACTTCTTGAGTTTCTTTTATCCTATATCCATAAATTAACCACATTATATCACTCCTTCCATATAGAAGTGAATTTTAAACACCTTTTCTCTAATAATTTAAGCACCTTTTTTCAGAAATAGCTTCCCACGGGATTACCATATCTTTCGACTTAGGCTTCCCCGTTAGCTACGGCGCGGGCGCCGTAACCCCGT
>ERZ1643247.3703-NODE-3703-length-10560-cov-6.233984_pt1 | contig 10560 bp, 12 predicted proteins | sample MGYA00579264_ERZ1643247 | MGnify/ENA primary metagenome ERZ1643247 (study PRJEB29033, sample SAMEA4952262) | chicken gut metagenome | biome: Broiler Chicken; feature: Gastrointestinal Tract; material: Caecum | place: Ireland | collected 2018 | study: Broiler... | reverse complement strand
AACTTGAAATAGGTCTTGTAGAAGATTTGGTTGTCTTTGATATGCCGGAACAGTTTCAAATAGTCGTGGCTGTTGAACCCTTGCGTGACTTCCGCTCTGTACAAGTCGGACACTTCACTTTCCAGTTTATCCCGTATCGCATCGGCTAACCCATAAATATCCGTGTAGTTCGCGTAGAATGTAGTTCTATTCAGCCCTGCACGTTTGCAAATATCTGATACACTGATTTCGTTCAATTCTTTTGTTTGAAGCAACTCGATAAAAGCTTTCTCAATACGCTCCATCGACTCTTTTTTTCGCTTATTATTTGGTGTATTCATAAAACCCCTCTTTATCTCAACACTTGTTGGCAAATTGATGATTGTTTTCCGTCTACAAGTCTATTATACTTGATTTATATTAAAACAACAACTGTTGTTTTAATATTTTGGAGGTGCTTATCAGATGAAAAAAAGCAGTTTTGTAGCAATGGTACTGGGAACGGCCAGCGTTGTCCTGTTCGCACTCGGTATGTGCATGGCAACCATTCCGGAATGGAACGCATTTAGGCCAGGTATTATTTTCGGTTGCGTTGGTTTGGTTCTTGGGCTTATCACATTGATTATATGGAGAAAAATGGAACACAAACAGCCGATCCGCATGAATGGAAAAACGGTTCTGACTGTTATTATCGGTGTGGTTGGCGCTTTGGCGCTGGGCGTAGGTATGTGCTTTAGCATGGTCTGGGGCAAATTAGTCATGGGTATTGTAATCGGCCTTGTTGGAATTGTTGTTTTGCTTTGCCTTATCCCGCTGACGAAAGGTATTAAGGATTGAACCCGAAACAGAAAGCCGTATCGCTGATTACCAAAACAAAGGCAGGGAAAAAGTTAGTAGAAAGCCAGCGTTACCGCATTATTTTGTCCGCTGCGGCTTCCTTTGCATTCAATTTACTTTACACAATATACCACCTCGTGCTTGGTGTTCTGAACCTTTCATTTTGGTTTATAGCCATGTGTGCTTTCTATGGGATTTTAGCCACAATGCGGTTTTCTGCGGTGTTGTGTGAGCGTAATCGTCAAAAGTTACCTTCTGATGATACGGAACGGTTTGTGATGAAACTCTCCGGCACACTGTTGGTCATATTAAGTATCGTACTTGCTACGGTCAATTATATCAGTCTATCGCAGAATATCGCTGCAAAGCATGGCGAAATCATCATGATAACGATTGCGACCTACACCTTTTATAAAATCACAATGGCAATCGTGAAAGCCGTAAAGCAACACAAAAATCCCTCTCCGTTATTAAAGACAATCCGAAGTATCGGTTATGCGGAAGTATCTGCTTCTATATTAACTTTACAGCGGTCTATGCTTGTTTCCTTTGGTTCAATGGATAACAGCCAGGTGCGTTTTATGAATGCAATGACGGGAGCGGTTGTATGCGCATTTATACTGATACTCGGCTTGACTATGACAGTAAAATCACGAAGAAAGGAACATGAAACATGGCAAAATCAAAACTCGTAGAAGCAAACGAGAAAATAGCAGAGAAAGTGGTTGACACTTATAAAAAAATCGAAGATACGGTTGTCGGCGGCTATACCAAAATCGAGGACGCTTTTGTTGACCGCTATCTGACGAAAGACGGGGAAAGCATTGAAGAAGCAAAAGCAAGATTGAAGCGTGAACATGATACTCGAGAATAACTTTATACAGTCAACGCCCATGCGGTTTTATGCTGCATGGGCGTTTGTTGTTTTTCCCCTTCTTGGAAAGAAAGGGGGTGAACAAGATGATGAATACAGAGCAGTATCGGGAGCATATTGAGCGCACTTTCAATGCCTTTTGCAAGATTGTCCTTTATCATGCAGCGCTGGGCGCTTACAAGAAACTGCGGAAAAAGCAGCAGTTTGAAGTATCCCTCGACTATCTTCGGAAGTTTGATTTTGAGCCGATTGCCACAACAGACGAGTATTTTGTGAAATACGATGTGCCTACCGCTTTTACCGTTCGCGGGGAAACGGTCATCGTGGAAAGCAAGCAGTTAGCAGCCGCACTTTTGCGTCTGCCGGAAAAGCGGCGGGAGGTGCTGTTTTTGCGGTACTACCTCGGTTACAGCGATACCGAAATCGGAAGGCTGTTTGGAGTTTGCAGAAGCACAATCTTCCACAGGCGAAAAAGGGCATTGCGCTTGCTGCGAAAAGAAATGGAGGCGTTAGAGAATGAAGAATAGGAAATACGACTTACTGCCTTATGAAACGATTGTAAAGGCAACTGCCGGGGAGCCGGAAGCGGTGAACAGCGTCATTCAAACCTATACCGGCTACATCAAATATCTGTCCTACTTTCAAGGGAGTATCAACGACGATATTCAAGACTATTTGAAAGCGTCCTTAATGGAAGCACTACCCAAGTTCCGCTTTGACCGATAATGAGTAGCAAAGTCAGTAAAAGCCGTCAAGGATAAACTTTGCGCTTCGCGTCCTTGACGGCTTTTCCCGTCTTTGCTGTTGGTTAGACAAGAGGGCGCAAACGGATAGACCGCTTGCGCCCTCAAAATATTATGGATATGTTGTTACGCAGTAGTCTTGAAAAAATCCTTGCGCCATGCGGTTTTGCAGACTTGAAAAGTAAACCGTTGAGAGTTTATATTCCCACCCTCAAAAATGGCTGCCTACTGCGTAACATTTTGCCATGCCAGCGTGGATATTTAGACGGGCAAAAAGTCTGTATTTATGCGACTTGCAGAGGGCAGAAACAGAGCAAGTAGTATCATATCCCTCGAAAGCACAAAAATGCTGTTCTATTGTTCCACGCGATATAGAAAAAGCGGGCAAGAAGTCTTTGACCTCTTACCCGCTTTCTGTTGCAACCTGTCTGCCAGCCGTTAAGTTAGTTTGTTTTCAAACCTTCCTTATCGGTGGTTGGCAAAAAGTGCGCCTCCTTTTTTTCTGTTTCAGGCTTCGTCAAACACGGAGCAGCCCTCGCGCAGATAGAGCGGCAGCGTCTCATAGCCGCATGTGTCGCAGAACCAGCCGGGGCCCTGGCGCGTTTCGCCGGAGAGCAGGTGCGTCCAGCGGCCGGCGGGCAGGTAATAGCTCACCTCGCCGTCCTCGCTCATGACGGGCGCAACGAGCAGCGCTTCGCCGAGCATATACTGGCGGTCGAGCGTGAGGCACGCCGGGTCGTCCGGGAATTCGAGCAGCATGGGGCGCATCACCGGCACGCCCGTTTCCGCGGCCTCGCGGCCGAGACGCAGCAGGTACGGCACCAGGCGCTGCTTGAGCTCGCAGAACGCGCGCGTCACCCGCACAGCCTCCTCGCCGTAAAGCCACGGCACCTTGTATTCCTGATTGCCGTGATAGCGGCTGTGGGAGGAGAGCAGGCCGAAGGCCGTCCAGCGCATATAGATGTCGGGCGTGCAGCCCGATTCAAAGCCGCCGATGTCGTGGCTCCAGTAGGCGAAGCCGGAGAGCGCGAGCGAAAGGCCGCCGCGCAGCGACTCGGCCATCGACGGATAGGTGGAGAGGCAGTCACCGCCCCAATGCAGCGGCAGCGTCTGCGAGCAGGCCGTCGCGCTGCGGGCAAAGAGGCACGCCTCGCCCTTCCCCTTCTTCTGCTCGAGCAGGTCGAACACCGTCTTGTTATAGAGATACGTATAATAGTTGTGCATGCCCTCCGGGTCGGAGCCGTCAAACCAGCGGATGCCAAATTTCGCGGCCTTCGGGCCATAGAACGGGTCGGATGTGGGGATGCGCTCACCGAAATCCGTTTTGAAGCAGTCCACGCCCATGTCCACGAGAGCGGCAAGCTTTTCCCGGAACCACGCTGCAGCGGCGGGGTTCGTGAAATCGACAAGCGCCATGCCGGCCTGCCAGCGGTCCCACTGCCAGACGCCGCCGTCCCCCGTCTTCACGAAATACCCGCTGCGCAGCCCCTCCTCAAAGAGCGGCGATTTCTGCGCGATATAGGGATTGATCCAGACGCAGACCTTCAGCCCGCGCGCGTGCAGCCTGGCAAGCAGGCCCTCCGGATCGGGAAACACGTCGCGGTCCCAGAGAAAGCTGGACCACTCGAACGCCTTCATCCAGAAGCAGTCAAAGTGGAACACAGAGAGCGGAATCTTCCGCTCGATCATGCCGTCCACAAAGGAGAGCACCGTTTTCTCATCGTAGTCCGTCGTGAAGGAGGTGGAGAGCCAGAGGCCGTAGGACCAGGCGGGCAGCTCCGGGGCACGGCCCGTGAGGGCGGTGTATGCCGTGAGGACGTCCTTCGGCGTCTCACCGGCATACACAAAGTATTCCATCGACTCGCCGGGCACGGAAAACTGCGTCTTGGAGGCGGCTTCGCTGCCAATCTCATAGGACACGCACCCGGTGGAATTGACAAACACACCGTAGCGGCGGCTGCTGAGGAAGAACGGCACGTTCTTGTAAGCCTGCTCGCTGTCGGTGCCGCCGTCCGCGTTCCACAGGTCGATGCTCTGGCCGTTCTTCACGAAGGGGCCGAAGCGCTCGCCCAGGCCGTAGATGTTTTCTCCCACGGCGAGCTCGAGCCGCTCGCGCAGATACGTCTCCCCCGTGCGCCGGTCGAGGATATGGGCCATGCCCTTTGGGCCGGTCGATGTGAGCAGCCTGCTGCGGAACCGGTATTCGATGCGCCAGTCCTTCCCCGCGATCACGCGCGCTTCCAGATCACCGCTGCGCAGGAACCAGAAGCCCTGCTCCCGGCCTGTCTCCGGCTTCTCGGCGCCGCGGCTGAGCGGGAAGCGCGGCATGGCGTCGAACGCGCCGCGGTGGTTCATCAGATGCACGGCGATCGTGTTGCGCCGCCCGGCGGTTATCCGAACCGTGAGCAGGCCGCCGTCGAGCGTGTTGCCGCGGTGCTGCACGGCCACGTAGGGGCAATAGAGCGTGAGGCCCTCCGAGTCCGCCGTGACTTCGTAGATCTCACCCGGCGTCTCCACCGTGAAGCCGTCCTTCGTCATCCACATGCCGTCCGTAAATTTCATGAAAGCTCCTCCTTCGGGCAGCCGCGGTTCCGCCGCCCCGTTTTTCTGGTACTACGATACGAAAGAACCGACCGTCTGTCAAGAGAAAAATAACGGCAAACAGCGAAATGTCCCCTGAAACGGAAGCGTATGGCAGCGCCCGTTCGATCGCGTCAAAGGCGGCCTCCCGCAGGGAGAGCAGGAACAACGCGGCAGACGGATATTGTGTGAAGGCCATCGTGTCCATCCCGGCAAGATCGAGCGCCAGACGGCGCACCGCTTCGCGCCCGATGAGCGGCTCGATCGTGTCAGGGCGCGGAGAGCGATGAGCCCCTCGCTCCGCACCTCCGCGCAGGAGGGGGAGCGGCGCCCCGCCGGGATCGGGATACACAGGACAGGCGTCGCCAGCGGAGAAGCGGAATAAGAGCAGATTTTTCAGGAAGAGACTGAAAAAGGCCCTCCCGCGCGCTTGCAGGAGGACCTTTGCTTGAATGGTGTTACAGCTCCGTCATCCACAGACCATGAAGATTGCAATAGGCGTAGGCGGCCACGGCCTTGTCGTCCTCCAGGCGGAAGGACGCGGCAGGCGCATCACCCGGGGCAAGGGCCTTGCGCTGGCCGCCCTTCTCCGTCTGCAGATAGATCCACTGGATGGAGTGCTCGGGGAGCATGGGGTGATCCACGCTGCCCACGCGGACGCGGACCACACCGTCCTCCACCGAAATCACGGGCACATGCTTTTCCCCGCTGGCTTCCACGGTGTTCGGCTCGAGGGCCTGCATTTTTTCCCCGCAGCAGACGAGCGGCACGCCGGCGTCATGGATCATGCCAACAAGGTTGCCGCAGTGGCGGCAGACATAGAATCTTGTTTTCAAGCTGGGATTCCTCCTTTTTGCTGACTCGGTTTGATTCACTTTCTATCCCTTTTTTCCGGGAACGGCAGCGTGTTCAGCAGCCCCTCCACCACCTCCAGCGGAATGCCGGGATAGGTACGCAGGCGCTCCAGAAACACGCGGGCCTCCTCACTCTGCGGGAGCATGTAGCCGGATTCACGGCAGAGATCCTCCGCCATGAGGCGGCTCGACCGCGCCGCGGCGGCAGCCAGCGCGCCGGGAAGCTGCGCGGCCAGATTTTCCGCCTGCGTTTTGCTTCGGATCAGGCTGCGGAGCGCTTCCGCCACCCGTTCCTCCTTCGGCTGCTGGAGCGGCATCACCTTGGGCACCATGGAGATCGCCGCAGAAGGGCAGGCGTTGGCGCACGCGCCGCAGCCCACGCATTTATTCCGGTCAATGATGCTGTCCTCCGTATCGGTCGCCCCGGTCGGGCACACATAAAGACAAAGACAATCCTTCGTGCAAAGGCGGAGATTCCGCACCGCATACAGTTCGGCCATGGTTATGCCCCCTTCCCTGCCTGTTCAAATTTCCAGCCCGGCACCTTGCACACGGGGCAGATCGACGGCGGCGCATCCCCCACATAGACAAAGCCGCAAACCGAACACACGTAAACGCCGGTATGCTCCAGCATGGCCTCCCCTTCCTTCTCGTAGCGGCTGAGCAGGTTCTGCAGCATCCGTGTCACCTTTTCGCTCCAGGTCAGCGCCCGGAGCGCTCCGCGGTCCGCGGCCTCCCCGGCCGCGGTGTGGGCATACGGATAGCCGGAGGAGAGATCCCGCTCCACAAGCTGCAGGAGCGCCTGTGTGCCGGCATCCGGGGCCGGAACGGACCGGGCGCGGAAAAATTCCGCCAGCTCCCGGAACCCCTTTTCCTGCTCCGGGAGATACTGCTTTTCACAGCCGCGGGCCAGGTTCGAGCAGATCACGCTCAGCTCCAGAGCGGAGAGCTGCCATTCCCCGCCCGGCTCCTGTGCGGGCATCTGCGGGGGCTCCGGCGCGGGGGCCGGTGCCTCCGCCTTCTCGCGGAACATATCCTTGCTCGCCCCGCACCAGGGGCAGCGCCATCCTTCGGGCAGATCCTCCCACCGGGTGCCCGGCGCAATGCCTGCCTCCGGGATGCCCTTCGATTCGTCATACGTATACGAACAGACCGAGCACACCATTTGTTTCATTGAACCCGTCGCCTCCTTTGCTGCCGGTATGGTTGGAAACCCGGCCGGAATGGCCGGGAAAGGCCCTGTCTCGTGCTGCGCCGGCTGTATTTTCGACTCTTCTTATAAAAAAAGAATAAAATCAAGACAAAATTTGTATTTTCCTCTACTTTAACTATACCCAAAGGGCGGGAGAATGTCAACCGCTCAATTGACATTTTCATTTGCAAAAGCTATACTTCTTTTGTATTATTGGAGGGTGCTGCCATGACTATTCAGGATTTTTTCCCCATCTGGAACCAGTTGAACGCAGATCAGCAACGGCGGCTGCAGAACAGCCTTTCCGCCCGCAAGGTCAAAAAAGGCGAGATCCTGCACAATGGGGACGCGGACTGCGCCGGCCTGCTTCTTGTGCGGTCCGGCCAGCTGCGGGCGTTTATCCTCTCTGAGGAGGGCCGGGAGATCACGATTTACCGCCTGTTTGACCGCGACATCTGTCTCTTTTCCGCCTCGTGCATCATGCGCTCCGTCCAGTTCGAGGTGACGGTGGAGGCCGAGAAGGAGACGGAGCTCTGGGTCATCCCGGCGGACGTTTACCACGCCGTGATGGAGGAATCCGCGCCGCTGGCCAACTACACAAACGAGCTCATGGCGAGCCGCTTTTCCGATGTGATGTGGCTGATTGAGCAGATTCTGTGGAAAAGCCTGGACAAACGGCTGTCCGCCTTCCTGCTGGAGGAGGCCGCCATCGAGGGCACGGACGAATTGAAGCTCACGCACGAGACGATCGCCAAGCACCTGGGCTCCCACCGGGAAGTGATCACCCGGATGCTCCGCTATTTTCAAGAGGAAGGCATGGTGCGCCTTTCCCGCGGTTCCATCAAGATTCTGGACGAATCGAAGCTGCGGCAGCTGCAGGGGTAATTTTCTTCCCGCCGCGCGCAGCCGGAATGTTATCACACAGCGCAAAAATCCCGCTTCTTCCAAACGGAAGAGCGGGATTTTTTGACGCCGTCCGGTGCGTTTTCTCAGCGTTCCACGCGGCCGGAATAGGCGGCAATCCCGCCGATGTTCCGCACATGGGTGTAGCCCATCTGCTGCAGCAGGCTCACCGCGCGGCTGCTTCTGGCGCCGGAATGGCAATAGACGAAGAGCGGCACGGCCTTATCGGCCACCACGCGCCCGACCTCGCCGATCTCCTGCAGGGGAACATTTTTGCTGCCGGGAATCCGGCCTTCCCTGTATTCCTCGCGCGTGCGCACATCAAGCAGCACGGCGACAGGCACTTTCCGATACGCTTCCACCTCCTGGTCAATGCCGGGGCGTTTTAGAAAATCCAGAAATCCCATGCTTTCCCTCCTTACAGCAGGTTCAGAATCGCGTTTTTGGGGCGGGCCCCCACAGCCTGATTCACGATCTGGCCGTTCTTGATCACGACGAGCATCGGGATGCTCATGACGCCGAACTGAGCGGCGAGCGCGGGCTGCTCATCGACGTTGACCTTGCCGACCTTGATGTCGGGGCGCTCTGCGGCGATCTCCTCCACCACGGGGGAAACCATGCGGCAGGGGCCGCACCACGGAGCCCAGAAATCGAGCAGGACGGGCTTATCGGCATGCATCACTTCGGTTTGGAAATTTCCATTGGTAATCGTTACGGCAGACATCATCAAGTCCTCCTTTTATTCTCAATCGGTGTTGTGTTTTCGTTGTGGTCTTAGTCTACGCTGAATTTCTGTTTTCTTCCGTGACAACATCACCAAAAGGAAAACCGGCCGCGCAGGGAAGGAATTGCACAGGCGGAAGGCGCAAAAAGGCCGCCCCCGGCTGTGTGCCGGGGGCGGCCCCTGTGCGGGAAAACAGGCTCCGCTTTTTTCAAAAGAGATTAGCCGACCGTTCCGATCGCCACGGGAGCGGGAGCGCCGTTGATATAGAAGCCGCAGCCGTCCCCCGGATTGCCAATGGCATAGACCTTATAGAAGTAGTCGTTCCCCTGGCTGCCAACGTATTCCACACGGAAGGAGGGGGAACCGGCCGCAAACGCCGGCCGCGACTGGGCCGTGAGCCGGAACTGATAGGAGGAGCCGCGGCGCACCGTGAACGGGGCCGTGGTGTCGCTCACCACACCGCCGGGCTGTGCGGAACCGGCCGCCGTCACCTTGAGCAGGCGCCGGCCGTCCACATAAATGTCGGCGGAGCTGCCGGGCGCACCGACAGCGGTAACCACATAGAAGTAGTCGTTCCCCGTCTGCCCGGCGAGCGAAACGGTGAAGTTCGCGTTTCCGGACGTCATGACGGGCTTATGGCCGTCGAGGCTTGTGATGCGGAACTGATAACGGCCGTTGACGGTAAAATCAGAGTTCGTATCACTGCGGAACGCGGCGCCGCCGGCCGGCTGCTGTGTGCCGGAACCCCCGGCGGTGACAGTGACGGGTATGGAGATCGAACTGCCCAGGGCATTCGCCGTGAGTGTAGCCGTGCCGGCCGCCTGTGCGCGCAGCGTCTCACCGCTCACGGAGACAACGCTGCTGTTGCTGGAAGTCCAGCTCGGCTCCACCCCAACACGGCAGACACTGCCGGCCGGCCACGCTTCCACCACGCTCAGGTCCGCGAAGAGGTTCGGCACGGAAAGGCTCTGCCCCTCCCGAAGAGATAGTGTGGAAACGGAAGCGGAGAGCTTGACGTTCGTCACGTTTGCGCTGTCCACCTCAACGCGCACCGTTTTCTGTGCGTTCAGCGCAGACGTGGCCGCGGCGGGTGTGCTGTTGGAATAGCCGAACGCCTGGGCCCAGAAATAGATGCCGTCACACGAGACGCAGGCGATGCCCACACGGTTGAACTGGTTGGAGAGCATATTGCGGCGGTGGCCCTGGCCGTCATACTTCTCCTCGGCTTCCTCCCAGAGATCGAACGCATATGCCGGATCGCAGCCGACGGAAGAATTGTAATAGGCGGCGATGTTTTCCCCCACATAATACCAGGATCCGTCGCCCGTCTCCGTGAAGGCGGTGAAGCAGGATTCGCCGTTCGGCCTGGTGTGCGAGAAGCGCAGCGCTGTTTCGGCGGCGCGCTGCATGGCGATCGCCTCAAGATCATAGTCGTAGGAAAGTTCGCCCACATCCACATACACACGGCTGGTATTCGTCTCATTCCAGTACCAGGCGTCGTCACCGGTGCGGAACGCATTCACCATGGCAAAAATGGAACGCGCCTCCGTCTGGTGGTATTCCACCGAGAGATCGATGGCAAGGATGTCCCCCGCCGCGAAGGCGGAAACGCTGCACGACACCGCGAGCACGAAGCACAGCAAAAGGGACACCAGTTTCCGGGCTTTTTGTTTCATATCTTCTTCCCCTTTCCCTGACCGGCAGTTTCGCGGAACAGGCGAAGATGCCGATTTTCGTAAATTTTCCGCAAAATCTCCCTGTTTTCTTTGAAATGAACTAGAGAATACTTCCAGTTTTAATACTAACCGGAACCCATTCCCTTGTCAAGAATAAAATGAAACAAAGTCATGACCCCCGGCAAAGCCGGGGGCTTG
>ERZ1643247.3701-NODE-3701-length-10565-cov-152.451855_pt1 | contig 10565 bp, 9 predicted proteins | sample MGYA00579264_ERZ1643247 | MGnify/ENA primary metagenome ERZ1643247 (study PRJEB29033, sample SAMEA4952262) | chicken gut metagenome | biome: Broiler Chicken; feature: Gastrointestinal Tract; material: Caecum | place: Ireland | collected 2018 | study: Broiler... | reverse complement strand
GATTCAGCGTATCTTCTATGATCTTATAGGCATTTACCCGGTTTGTTCCATAGGTGTTGGTAACACGGGGATTCCCCCGGTCCATGCTCTTCCCTTCGATATTCCATTCCCCTGTATGCCGGGAAAAATGGACTTTGATCTTCCACTGGGAATAGTTTGGCGTCTGCAGCAGTTCAAACATAAAATCGGCGATATCCGACTCCGGTATCCATGTGGCTCCCAGACGCACACTGATCTCAGAAGCGGTCAGATCCTTTGGCTGTACTTTTTCCAGTGCCTCCACATTGCTTCGGTACACCTCGGAGATCTCCGCCGCACGTTTTGCCTCCCGCAGTTTCTTTCGCACGTTGCCGGAAAGGTATTCGTCCTCAGATACAAACCGGGGCTGCTCCATGCCCTCAGACTCCGGCAGACGGAAGATCACGCCTTTTAGTTCTTCTTCCACCTCCCCGGCGCTTTTCCCGGTCAGGGAACACAGATACTCCATATCCACGCAGGCTTTCTCAGAAAGGGACAGAGATAAAGCCTCACTTGCGGTATCCACTTTCGTTACCGTCTCGTGAGGCTTGATGGTCCGTTTCGTGAACATATCCGCCTTCCGTTCCAGCGTTCCGTCCTCTGCCACAATCTCAAGGGAACAGAGAAGAGGGTAACTGCTGTCATCAGAAAACGCCATACTGTTTGCCCTGGAATTCAGCAGTCCATACTTTCTCTGAAACAGATCATACAAATGGTTCAGCTTTTTCTGCTGTCTTTCAATCTCTTCATCGGGATACCCTTCGGTCTGGTAAGCGATCAGCTCCCTGGTACAGTCCCGGATAGCAATCATGCCTTTCACACGGTTCTGCGCTGTCACGGACAGTTCCACCGGTTTCATGCGGCTGTTTTCCCGGTAATAGATCTTCCCGTCATAAACCGTATAGGAAAAGTTTGCCACAGACGGATCAGCCGGGATGGAATGGTCCTCTTCCTCCACCAACTCTTCCGCCTCATAATCCGTGATCTCCGCCTCAAGGTTCTCCACTGCCTGCTCCAGAAGTTCCTTTAAATCCCTGTCTGGATAAGGCTTGCATACAAGCTGTGGCCCATACGGGCCGGACACGATCTCCTGCTCGCCCAGTACCATTTCCGGGTGCTGCTGAAAATAGGGATTGATACTGACCACCCGGTGTCGGCTCTCGCCCTGTTCATTCACATGGTCATTTTCATAGAGGCGCTCCACTTCCACCCAGTCCGGCAGATCCACATTTAAGTCTCTCGGCGTCTCCCGCTTCTGGAAAAAGAGAATATCCGTATTGATCTCTGTTCCGGCATTGGCAAGGAAAGCATTATTTGGCAGGCGGATCGCACCTAACAGGTCGCACCGCTGGGCGATATATCTCCGCACCCGGTCATCCCGCTTATCCATTGTTCCGCCGCTGATCCCGTTGGACGTAATCAGCGCAAGCACACCCTTCGGCCTCGTCTTATCTATGGATTTGGCGATAAAATAGTCGTGGATCAGAAAGTTGTACTTATCATATTTCCTGTCCAGTACTTTATAACTTCCAAAAGGTACATTTCCTATGACCACGTCAAAAAAGCTGTCTGGCAGATCTGCGTTCTCAAATCCCTGGGCGGCAATGGTGGATTTCTGGTAAAGCTGTTGTGCGATCCGGGCGGAAATGCTGTCGATCTCCACGCCGTAAACCTTGCAGTCGGACAGGCTCTCCGGTTTCCGTCCGATAAAATTTCCCGTTCCGCAGCTTGGCTCCAGAATGTTCCCGGATTTCAAGCCCATGTTCTCCAACGCCTGATACATGGCGCTGATGACCACCGGCGGCGTATAAAAGGCGGTCAGCGTGGACTGTCTTGCAGCAGCATACTCTTCCTCCGTCAGAACGGTCTTTAATTCCAGATATTCCGTTGACCAGGAAGGTTTCGCCTCGTCAAAAGCGTCAGACAGTCCGCCCCAGCCAACATATCCGGCGAGGATTTCCTGTTCCTCCGGCGTGGCAAATCGGTTTTCTTCCTCACACTTCTTCAATAGCTGGATCGCCATGATGTTGGCACGGAACTTTTCTTTTTCGGTTCCTTCCCCTAAATGCTCATCCGTGATCTGATACTGTCTGCGGCTCTCCTGGGGAATCTCCGGATGCGGATCAAACCCTCTTACCCTCCCAGCAGGTTTCTTCTGTGTCCATGCCGGGGCCAGATCCTCCAGAAGTTCTTCCGGTTCCTTTTCAAAAGGATTGTCCTCCGGTTTTATTCCGGTAAATCCGTCCTCCTGCTCCTGCGCCATTTCCTGTGTGGGAGCCGGTTCCTCCCTGTCTTTTTCGGCTGGTTCCTCTGATGGTTTCCTGTATACCTTCAGATGATCATTCGCCGGATTTTCCCGTACCCGGCGGTCAAACACCTCTCTTGGCATTTCCTCTGTGAAGAGCGGATACATCTGGTCACGCAGAACCACCATCTCATCGGAGATAAAGTCAATGGAATATTCCTTTGTGCCTATTGTGACAATCGTATCCACCTGCAGGTCATAAGGCGGATTCATAGCAGGTAAGTCTGCAATCCCGGCGATCAGTTCAGACACTTCGGAATAGTTTTCATCCTCCGTGTCCATCCCTTCCCGGACACGGATCAGATAACTGTAAATTTCCTGCACAGACTGGGGATCTTCCAACTGTTCCTGCAACTGGCGCAGAACATCTTCCTGTGCCTCTCCCGCCTCAATCGTATCCTGATATTCATACCAGTCATATGACTGGTAAAACGCATTGAGACGTCCGGCCAGAACCTCTTCCCGGCTCTGTGCCGGAACAGGCTCCGGGGGAGCCTGCGTGTTTTCTCTTTCGGCTGGTATTGGAGTAAATAAGCTAAACGCTCCGTTCCGGAAATCTGTAAGGTCTTTATATGCCTGTTTCATGGACGGGTATCGCTGATCATAATCTGCGGTTCCCGCAAGAACCTCTTCCATCATGGAAAGGATTTCTTTTACCCGGTCTGGATCATCAAGCTGCGGGCGGATCTGCTCCACTGCTTTATGATATTCCATGCCAAACGGGTACGGACGTAAAACTGTCTCCGGCTGATGATAGAAAAAGTTATAAATGCTTCTCGCCAGAATCATTCTTTCATACTCCGGGATATACGCCAATTCCCTTTCTGTCATATACCGTCCGACAACAATCAGCTCCTCGATCCGCTTTGCAACCGCTGTCCATTTCAGAGTAGTCTCATAATTTTTCCACTGGATCGTGTAACCTTTCGCATTTCTATTCTGGTAAAACCTTTCTCCCAAATAATCACTTAGAGAGCCTCCCATTCCATATTCCTGCTTTAAAAATTCAGCTCTCTCCTTATTGCTGTGTCCTTGCAGAAAATAGGAATAAATTCTGTATTTTCCATGTTCAAAGGGAGGGCCGGGCTGCAGCGCATGGTCAATGATTTCCTGTGGCATAGAAAAAGCAGGAGATTCCTCTCCTGCCAGTTCTTCCAAAAATGTCTGTTGTTCTGCCACCGTTGGCTGTGGCTCTGCAGTCGGTTCCTGCCTTTCCTCTTCCGACTGCGGTTCCTGTCCGGTTAGCTGTAGATCAGCTCTTTCATCACGATCTCTTCCGCTGCCTGCCGGATGTTGTTCATCTGCTGTACCCACGCCATCTGGTCTTTCGCTTTCAGTTCCTCTGTCACGCCCCAGGCTGCTTTCATCTGTTCGGTCAGAACTTCCATCCTCTCCTGTGCCTCTCTCTGCACTTCGTTCAGATGTCGGTTCAGTTCTCCTTTTGTCAGCAGGTTCAGATACATCCCGTACCGGTAATTTTTCAGATAAGTATGACGGAGGGAAGCGTACTTCCCACGGTGTACTTCCGGTTCGTCCGGCACGGTCAGATCCGGAAGAAGATAATCGCCCTGTCTGCTGTATGTGATCGCTCTCATGTGTAACGCCCCTTTCTGTAACCTGTCCTCTGTTTTCACTTTCATTATATTGGTCTGTCTCTCTCCCGGCAAAGGTGCGATTTTTCTTTCTCTCTGCCTTTCTCAGCTTATTAACCGTATCGGAAATCTCGGATAATGCCATTTCCGCCACATCACTGGCCGCAACGCCAAACAGGTTGACCATTTCCGGCGTATTAAAGTCCGTGATATTCCGGAAGTCCTCTGTATCCAGATACAGGTCGGTATCCACGCCGCACCGTACCATAACCATATAAGCAACACTGGTCGATAACAGCTGGCGTACCTCCACCTCCACGTTGTACTCGTCCACCTCTTCCAGATAGCTGTTCTTTCGTTCTTAGAGCAGATCCGGCAGATAATCCGCAAGGTTATCTTCTGCCGCAATCTTTGCCGCCTCCAGTATGGTTTCCGCAAATCCTGTCACTGTCTCGTCCACGCCAAAGGCATTGGCAAGGGTTTCCCTCACATCCGGCTGATATTCTTCCGGCACTTCCCACAATGGCACTGGACGGAGCAGGCGGCGGTAACGCCCTTCCTGCGTATCGGAAACGTCATAATAATATTTCAGTCTCAGTTTCGGGCTGTCCTTGTCAAAAACGGCGATCCCTTTGGAATCCCGCTTTACCCACCGCCCAAACTTCTCATTCCAGACTTTCATAGGCAGCACTGCGGACGCTTCCGGGCGCTGTGCATAGATTAAGATCTGGTCATCAAAAGTCAGCCGGAAGTTCCGGCAGGCAGAGCGCAGGAAAGACAGCCAGTTTTCCGGACTGGCAGTTACTTCTTTTACAGTCTCTGTATAAAGGTCTGTGATCAAGTCATATTTTTTCTTTGCCACAACTCGGCCCTCCTATCGTTCCTGTTCTTTTTCTTTCTGTCTGGCAGGCGGGTATTTTTCCATAAACGCCCTGACTGTGCGGCAATCTCCATCACAAAACTCCCAGTCCTTCTCCGGATCAATGTCTAAATACCCATCTGACGGCAACCTAATGGGTTCACGGGTAATGATAGAACCAAAATGATTGACCATGATCCCTTTTGCAATCTGTACCGGATCTCCCAATCCTTCGTCATCATACCGCACTTCATATAAATACACTCCTTTTGGCACGGTATTCCGGTCAATTCTCAGATCATGGAAAAGTGCCGGTATCCCCAACACTTGGACTTCTGTAAAGGTTTCTTTCATTGCGTCATATCTCGTCATACATCCTGCCTCCTTTCCGTTTTGTCTCATTCATAGGCCGATACCGGATTCCATTCTTCTCCATCTGCTTTGCAAACTGGCGGATATTTCTGCACTTCCCGTCTATTTCCACCTGTTCCTCACTGTGATAGCGGCAGAAAGCGCAGGAGAAATCCCCATTGTCATACTCCAGGCGTAGAAAAGAACTGTCCGGCAGAGAAAAAAGCGGGTTTCCTCGGCTGTCCGTAAAGCAGATCATTTTTTCACTGCTCATATCTCCCCGCCTCCCAAAAATGTTATGAACTTTCCGGCTTTTACTGCTTTCTGAATCTCATTGATCATCCCGATTTCTGCTACTGTGATCCCTGGCAGAGACAAAATATCATCCATTGTCATATTTAAAACTGCTTTTTCGCTGTCAAATCCCGCCTCCATCAGCTTTGAAAGGGAGCGGACAGCCTTATTGTTGATCTGTGCCAACTTCCACACCTACCTTTCCTGTTCTGTTTTCTGTATTTCCCTTTTTGTTCCTTTGCGCTGCTCCCGCTGTTCCAGATATGCGATTTCTTCCAAAGCCCTCTCACACAGATCTTTGGTTGCTTTCAGCAGGCTGTCAGTATAATGCCCCCAGTAATAATCCGTCTTTCCACTGCATTTCCATGTCACAAACTGTTCCGGATGATACTGGCTGACGCCTAAAACAAACTCCGATGTTCCCACCTCAATGGACTGAACAATTTCATATCCCTGATTTACCCGTTTTTCCATCAGCGCACCTCCCGTGACAGAGACATTTTTTCTGTCTCCTTTTTCTGCACTTCCTTTACTTTCTCCCTTGCCCATTGCGGCAGGTTCTCCGGTTTTACTTCGCCCTGGAAGTCATACCGCTCCCACCTCACGTTTTCCCCGTCATACAGATTTGTGCAATAACAGGCGGTTCCAAAAGAAGCACTCCTTGTTCCATTTCCGCTCCGTACATAGACAAGCTGATGTTCCGCAGACCGGTATTCCGGTCTTAACGCCTCCGGACGCACTGCCATTACTTTTCCTTTCAGATTGTCACATTGTGAAAGTGGAAGGCACATCTGCTCCGTAATCTTTTCCCTCGGAACTGTAACCTTCGCCCATTCTTCCCGGACTTTCTCACACTGGGCTTTTACCCTGTCCGCAAACAGCTCCACCATTTCCACATAATCATCTCCGGCCATGCACTCGCTGTATTCTCCTACAAGTTCATTGCTCCGGTAAAAACCGCAGAAATAGGGAAGTTCCTGTTTTTCGTCCACACCAAACAGCACTTCCCTGTCTCCGATCCGGATCGCCTGTGTGATCTCATAGCCTTCCACCATCCGTTTCTGCTCTTTCTCACGCATAGTCCTCATCCTCGCTTTCTTCCATGACCTTCCTTCCATAGGGCGTAAACGTATACCAGCCTGTCCGGTCAGACTGTCCTTTGTTCCACTCGCCTTTTATGAGGACGCCTGCCCGTTTCAGCCTTGCAAGGCCCGTGCTGACCATGTGTTTTGTCAGATAGGGCATACGGATCAGAAACATTTTCCGGCTGCAGCACATCCAGGTTTCCCCGTCATACTGGCAGCGTCCATGAAATTCATTCTCTTTTATTTCCGTCCAGATTGCCTCCGCAAGCAAAGCTGCGGCTATCCCATACCGTCTGGCAATCCCGGTATTAAACTTCTGTATCAATGGCTTTTCCTCCTTTCGTCCGGTATGTAAGAGGCGGCATACCGCCGCCTCCCTGTCACGCTCTGTCTATTTCTTCCGGTTCCGCAGGTTCAGCCAGATCAATGCCCCTGCGATAAATACCACTAAAATGACCGTGATCCACATCTTTACGTTCATGCCCTATCTTCCTCCTTCCTTTTTCTCATTTTCACTGCGGTCAGAATACCAAAGACTGCCACGCCTGCTCCGGACAGGGCGGATAACCCGATCCAAAGCCCCGGCTTGCTGTCATCCCCGGTCTTCGGTGTCGTGATCAGTTCTTCTGGAATCTTCTCATTGGTCATGGTAGCTTTTACGATCTGTCCGTCCTCCTTGATCTCAAAGGCGTATTCGGACTCATCAATCTCATAGCCTTCCGGCGCATTGTACTCCTGATAGGTGTATTTTCCGTACCGCAGAGTAAAGATGGCGATCCCGTTCTCATCTGTTACGCCTGTGGCAACGATATTTCCATCTTCGTCCTTAATGCGGAATCCGGCGTTTGGAAGAGGTTTCCCATCCGCAACGTCTGTCTTGGTCAGTTCCAGTTTTCCGGTAATCGGCTGGTTGATAAAGCCAACGCCTGCCTCATTTTCCACATCTACAATCTTTCCGTCCTCGCTGATTTCAAAGTAATAGGCGTTCTCATCCAGCTTGAAGCCTTCCGGGGCAGTCTTTTCTTTCACAAAATATCCTCCGTAGAGCAGACCGTCCGTCTGGTAAATGCCCTCTGAGATTTCCGGGATTTCTCCCACAAGTTCATCCTTTTCGGTCAGTTTCTGGTCTTTGTCCGTATCTGCATACAACTCAAATACAGCGCCCGTCAGCTTGTTCGCCGGATATTCTGCGTCCACTTTTGTCAGACGGACACTGCCCTCAATGAGTTTGTTGATCAGCTCCACCTCGATCACTTCCTCATCTTCCGTAACCGATACATAGTGGAGGGCCTCATTCAGCACATATCCTTCCGGGCTTGCGATCTCCCGGACGATCCATCTGCCAAAGGGTACATTCTCAAAGGCAAAGGCTCCATCCTCATCAGAAGTAGTTACCATTAAGGCAGTATCTTCCGTAAATTCTTCTGCACCTGCGGAAAACAGACCGATCGTTGCGCCTTCCAGTGCCTCCCCGTCCGTATCTACTTTCTTACCGGAGATTTTCCCCCGGATCAGTTCATTCTCAATGGCATTTCCCTCATTTGCGGAAATATGGACAACAGCGGTATCCTGCCCCTGGTAGGTAAAGTCCACAGGATAGGTTTCTTCTGACAGAAGATAATGCTGATCCGTGGCAACTTCTTTCACATAATACTTGCCAAACGGCAGGTCCGTCTGAAATGCGGCGGTTCCCTCTGCACTGCAGAACACGATCTCGATCAGACCGTCCGCCGGGATCACGGAACCGTCTGCTGCTGTCAGATCCTCTGCGGCATACAGGCCAAAGGCCACGTTCTGGATCTCTCCCGCATTTCCGATTCCAAAGATTTCATCCTGTTCCAGTGTCTTTGTAAGGTCAACCGTCACTTTCTGCCGCTCATTATAGAAAGCGGTGTCCGCCTCTGTTACAGATACTTCCTGTCCGGCATAGGTCAGCTCCACCTCATGGGTTTCGGTATTCAGCACCAGACCGTCCGGCGCTGTCTTTTCCACGATCTGATACTTGCCCAGGTACAGTTCTTTTGTCTCTGCCTTGCCTTCCTCATCTGTGGTAATGGTATCCACCACATCACCGGCGTTGGCCCGCACGGTTCCGTCCGGCGTCACAATGTCCTCGGCGGCGATCACTTCATATACCGCCCCGGCCTGCCCGGTTACTGCATAAACAGGCGTGTAAATGTTCTCGCCTTCCGCAAGGTTCCCGTCTTTGTCCACCACACCGTCTCCAGACACCTGCACAGAGGAGAACTCCTCGCCGGTTTTCGTCACAAGGATCTTGCCTTTCTGCGGCATATCCTCTTTTTCCACCGTGATCACGGTCACGCCGCTGTCCTCCCCGGACTGTTCCTCAGATACTGTAAATGGAACCGGCGTACTGTCCAGTACATACCCGTAAGGAGCCTGTACCTCTACTAATGTGTAATTCCCGTAAGGCAAAACCTCCGGCGTAATGAGATAACCGTCACTTCCGGTATAGAACGTATCCAGCTTTGTGACTTCCGGATAGGTATACTGCATGGTCACAAGGTTCCCGGATTCGTCATAGATCTGGAACCCGGCTCCCGCAAGGGGGATGGTCTTTCCGGTTTCTGCGTCTTTCTTGACTACTTTGATATAGGATTCAAACAGGCGGTTGTTGATGAGGTAGCGGTAAACTTCTCCGTCACTGCTGATATACACATCAAAGTCTCCGATCATCTCCCGGCCTTCCCAGCCTTTTGTCTGGTGTACCGTATAAATGCCATAAGGCAGGTCTTTCGTCTCGGCATATCCGTTCTCATCACACACCAGCGTATCCCGCTCGCTGTCCTTTGCGCTGTCATAGCTGCCTGCACTCTTTAAATACACCTGGAACTCTGCGCCTTCCTCCGGTGTTTCGATCTGCGTACTTCCGTCATCCGTGTGCTTGATGATAGAAATTCTTCCCTTGATAACCTGTTCCGTCACATCATTGGAAGTATCGTTCAGCTCTACCGTATAAAGGGTTGCCTCCGCTCCCACATGGTAGGAAGTCTCATCCAGCAGATACCCTTCGGACGGGCTGATCTCCCGGATTGTCCAGTTGTCTCCACACACATAATATTTCGTAGTAAAACTGCCGTTGCTGTCTGTGGTATAGGTGTCAATCAGCGTATCCCCGTCATAAATCCCGTACACTGCGCCTGCCAGCGTAGCGTCTCCCTGCGGGGTTCCTGTCTCCCGGTCTGTCTTTGCGACGGTTACCCGGAACTTTTTCAGCACGTTATGGACGGTAGCGTTGGTCACTTCATTCCAGTTGACCGTCACGCTCTGGTCCGCCGGAACCACATAACGGTCTGCTGTCTCCACTTCCTCCAGCGTATAGGGCGTATCGCCGGAGATCAGAATATCAGAAAACATGGCAACACCTGCGCTGTCCGTAACCGCATACTCATCCACCGGAATACCGGAAAGAGAGGTTCCGTAGAGATGGAACTTCATGCCTTCCACCAGGCCGTCCTCAGAAGTCTTGGTCACTTTCAAATCTCCACGCTTGAGGATATTGGAAAAATCCACCGCAGCGGTTTCCCCGCCTTTGACCTCCACTGTCTGCGCTTTCTGCGGTTCATACCGGTTCTCCGTCAGCTCCGTTACCGTATAGGTTCCCGGCTGAAGGTTCTCCACCTTGATCGTTCCATCCTCTCCGGTGGTAACGGTCTGGTCAATCCCGTTTCCCGTGATCTGGAATTTCAATCCGGCCACCACACCGTCCTCGGAAGTTTTCATAATCTGGATATGCCCATAAGGGATTTTCACATTCAGATATGCTTTCACGGCTGCGGTATTCTCCACGCCCGTGACAATATCCTGTAAAGACGGATCTCCATAGGCGATCAGCTTGGCGCTGCTGCTCACGGTGGGGATCTTCTTGGTTGCGGATAACTGCACGTTCCCGGCAATCGCTTTACTGGATGTGATGGTCAGTGTATTTCCGGACGTGCTGACTTTCACATCACTGTTGGATGATGTGAAATTGAATTTTGACAGAACGCCGTTGCTGTCTGTCAGTTTCAATACATACTGTTTGCCGTCCCATTTCAGTT
>ERZ1643247.3700-NODE-3700-length-10567-cov-9.947203_pt1 | contig 10567 bp, 9 predicted proteins | sample MGYA00579264_ERZ1643247 | MGnify/ENA primary metagenome ERZ1643247 (study PRJEB29033, sample SAMEA4952262) | chicken gut metagenome | biome: Broiler Chicken; feature: Gastrointestinal Tract; material: Caecum | place: Ireland | collected 2018 | study: Broiler... | reverse complement strand
AAGCCCCGCCCCTCTGTGGGAGGCAGCTGCTTAACCTGTTCAGCAAGGCCAGCGGATCTGACGAGGCGGACGACAAGCTGCTGCTGGGATAAAGCGGTCAGCTGCTCCACGGGGCCCCATCGCAGATGGGGCGGCGCTTGCGCCGTACAAGCGTTTTGCCGGAGGCAAAACCTTGGCGCAGGCGGAATTCACTTCCGCCGAGCATGTGAAAAGACAAGGGAACCCACAGAGGGGCGGGGCAAAAGCCCCGCCCCTCTGTGGGAGGCAGCTGCTTAACCTGTTCAGCAAGGCCAGCGGATCTGACGAGGCGGACGACAAGCTGCTGCTGGGCTAGCGCCTCAAAAAAGTGGCTAAAGCCACTTTTTTGAAAAAGCTCTGCGGCCCACAGCGTGCAAGCCCTGCCCGCCTATGGCGGCGGGCAGGGCTCACACTTGCAGGCCGAGATGTGTTTTCAGTCACGCGCATGTCGCGGCTGAAAACAGAGTGAACTCTGCGAGGCTTTTGGAGAAGCGGCGAGGCGGACGACAAGCTGCTGGGGGAATCCGGGCAGCCTCCGCCCGGATTCCCCGGGAAAATAGGGAAGGCCCCCGGAACCGATTCAAACTGGTTCCGAGGGCCTTCCCCATTTTAAGAAGGAAGAATACCCAGATAGGTAAGCAGAGAGCAGGTTAAGGCGGCGGCCTCCGCGCGGGTGGCGGGGGCGCCGGGGTCGATATCCTCCAGGGGCGCCCACAGCAGGCTGATGGTGTTGCCCAGCAGGCCGGTCTGGCTCTCGGCCAGGAGCCACACGGACTCCCTGGCCCAGGAGGCATAGGACTGGTAGGCATCCCCGTCCGCCGCGCCGTCGGGGATATCCCGGGCAGCCAGCTCCAGCTTCATCCCCAGCCGCTGGCCCAGACGGGCGGCGATGGTGATGAGCTCCTGCTGGGTAACGGTGCCGTCGGGGTTGAAGCGGCCGCCGCCCACGCCCTCTACCAGGCCCAGGGCGGCCACGGCGTTGACGCACATGCCGTACCAGTCGTCCATGGACACGTCGGTAAAGCGGCTCTCGCCGGTGGGCACCCGGCAGTTGAGGGCCTTGGCCAGCAGGGCACACAGCTCCGCCCGGGTGAGGCTGCCCTCCGGGTTGTAGGTGCCGTCGCCGGAGCCGGATACAATGCCGTAGGCGGCCAGCCGGTCAATGAGGGCGGCATAGGGGGAATCCGCCGTGTCGGAGAAGCCCCGGCTCTGATAGCCGGTGAGGCCGCAGTCCCCCGCCACAGCCGCGGGCTCGACGTCGGCCCAGCTGCCGCCGGTGCCGCTCTGGAGGGTGACCCCCACGGGCAGGGCCTCCAGCAGGGCGGTAAAGGCGGCCTGATACTCCGGGCTGGAGGCCTGCTCCAGGGAGATATACCAGACCCGGTTGAAATCCAGGCGCAGGTAGCCCTCGGTGGAGCCCTCCGGCGCGGGGGAGCAGAGGAGGACGGCCACCTCGTCGGCCAGATCCGGATCCACCAGCAGGTGGGGGATTACGCCCACCGTGTCGGTGGTGCCGCCGCCGGGGGCGTAGAAGCGGTAGGTGGTGATCTTCATGGCGTCCCCGTCGTCAAAATAGCCGGGCAGGGAGTTCTCGTCCAGGACGATCTGGGCCACCCCCTTGCCGAAGGAGCGGGAGCCGATGACGATGCCGACGCCGGTGTCCCGGACGTCGGAGGCGAAGAGCTCGGATGCACTGGCGGTATTCTCGTCGGCCAGCACAATCACCGGGGCGGTGGTGAGGGCCTCGTCGTTGCTGCCGAAGGCCCCGTAGGAGCCGTCACTGTCCTTCAGATAGGCCAGCAGGCCGGAGCCGGAGAAGGTGCTCACCGCCCCGATGGCCGCGTCCACCACGCCGCCGCCGTTGCCCCGGAGATCCACAATCCACCGGTCGGCCTGATCCCCGTAAGTCTCCAGGCCGTCGGTGAAGTGCTCCACCGTCTCGCCGCCGAAGGTGTCGCAGTCGATATAGCCGATGTGGCCGTCCCACAGCTCGGTGTAGGCGGTGGGGATGGTGATGGCCGCCCGGGTGAGGCTGACGGTGGTGCTCTCGCCGTCCCGCAGGTAGGTGACGGCGACCTGGCTGCCCGGCTCACCCTGCAGCAGGCCGGTCATGGTGTCCCCGTCCTGCCCGGCGATATCGGTTCCGTCCACGGCGGTGATCAGATCCCCCGCCTGGAGGCCGCCGGAGGCGGCAGGCGTGTCCTCATATACCCGCTGAATCAGCAGGCCCTCCCCGGTAATCAGGGAGGAGATGCCGATGCCCACCAGCTCGGTGTCCGACATGGAGCTGCTGAACAGGGCGTACTCCTCCGGGGTGAAATACTGGGTATAGGGGTCGCCCAGGGCCTCCAGCATGCCGGAGATGGTGGACTGCTCCAGCACCTCCTCCGGCACGTCGTCAATATAGTAGACATCCAGCAGATCTCCGGCCTGCTCCGGGGTCAGGGCCCGGGCGGCGGGGGAGAGGGCCAGGGACAGGCCCAGGAACAGGGACAGCAGGCGGGTGCGGCGCTTTCGTTTCATCGGGAAATGCCTCCTTGGGCATAATTTGTTATGTAACCCAATTTTACGACAAAACGGGGGCGGGCGCAAGGGTGTAAGCCAAATTGTAGCTATTTGTCACTTTTTTGAACGGGGCCGCCTCTCCCGCAGGCAAACGGTTCACGGTAGGTTTACAGGCCGTTCACGGCCGGTTCATGTTCCGCAGATAAAATGACCGGGAGTTCAAAAAAGGAAGTGAAGCAGATGACAGATGGAAAAGCATGGCGGCTGGGTTCGGCGCTGATGTGCCTGGCCCTGCTCACCGCCTGCGCCGGCGGCGGTGGAACACCGGAGACCGGGGCCCCGGCGGCGGACGAGACGTCCATTGTTCTCTCCGACAGCGGGGTGGAGGTGGACGGCCAGGCTGCCCCCGACAGCGCGGACGCGGCGGTCTACGTGGGGGCGGACATCGTCTACTACGAGGACGGCCGGGACGAGACTTACGGCGAGGGCGCCGAGGAGGATGCCCACACCGCCGAAGAGGCGGCGGCCCACACGGTGGTGACCATCACCCAGCCCGGCACCTATCGCGTTTCCGGCACCCTGAGCCGGGGCCAGCTGGCGGTGGATCTGGGCGAGGACGCTGAGGAGGATCCGGAGGCGGTGGTCACCCTGATTCTGGACGGGGCGGATATCACCTGCACCGTGGCCCCGGCGGTGATCTTCTACAGCGTGTATGAGTGCGGCCCCGGCGACGAGGAGGACGCATCCCCCGCGGTGGACACCTCGGCGGCGGGGGCCAACGTGGTGCTCTCCGACGGCTCGGTGAACAGCATCACCGGCTCCTATGTGGCGCGGATCTACAAGGAGGGCACCACCGACAAGCTCCACAAGTACGACGGGGCCTTCTACTCCAAGATGTCCATGAACGTGGACGGGGAGGCGGCGGGCACCGGCGTGCTCAACCTCACGGCGGACAACGAGGGGCTGGACTCCGAGCTCCATCTGACCATCAACGGCGGCGTCATCAACATCACCGCAGAGAACGACGGCATCAACACCAATGAGGACGGGGTGAGCGTCACCACCATCAACGGCGGCACCATCACCATCACCGGCGGCCTGGGGGCCGAGGGGGACGGCATCGACTCCAACGGCTATCTGGTGGTGAACGGCGGCACGGTGCTCACCACGGCCAACCCCCAGGCGGGGGAGGGCGGCATTGACTCGGACAGCGGCATCTGCCTCAACGGCGGCACGGTGATCGCCCTGGGCAGCCGCAACGACAGCGCCGCGGCGGACTCCGCCCAGGCCCTGATAGAGCTCACCTTCCGCACCACAGTCCCCGAAGGCAGCGAGGTGGAGCTCCGGGACAGCGAGGGAACTGCGGTGGTGTCCTTTACCGCCCCACGGGATTTCTCCAGCGCAACCCTCTCCGTGCCGGAGCTGGCCTGGGACAGCACCTACACCCTGTGGGTGGACGGCGTGCAGCAGCAATATACCGGTACCGGCACAATGGATGCACCCGGTGGAGGTGGAGGCGGCCAGCCGCCGGAGGGCATGGAGCCGCCGGGAGACGGCCCGGCAGACGGCGGAGGGACGCCACCCGCGGAGGAGCCCCCGGCGGGCGAGACGCCGCCGGAGCCCACCGGTACGCCATCCCAAGGGGAGGGCATGGAGCCGCCGGAGGGCGGTCAGCCTCCGGAAGGCATGCAGCCCGGCGGACGGCCGGGTGACGGCGGTGCCGCCGTCGAGCCCGGGGAAACGGCGTTTGTCATCACGGCGGACAGCCACGCATTCCAGGGCGTGGGAGACCTGGTATCCGGGGAATAGAAATAGATAGAAAGAGCAAGCGGCTGGGAAGTTTTCCCAGCCGCTTTGTCAAAGCTGCCGCTATGCCTCTCCGATAACCCGGACGGCGGTGCCGTAGGCGCAGATCTCGGCGGCGGACTGCATGATGGAGGCGGAGGCGTAGCGGATGGCGATCACCGCGTCGGCCTCCATGGCGATGGCCTCGTCCACCATGCGCTTGGTGGCGATCTGCCGGGCCTCATTGAGCATCTCGGTATAGCCCTCGATCTCGCCGCCCACCAGGGTCTTCATGCCGGCCATGAAGTCCTTGCCGAAGTTCTTGCACTGCACCACGCTGCCCTTGACCATGCCCAGGGCCTCGATCCGCTTGCCGGGGATATATTCAATATTTAGAAGCAGCATCCTCTTCTCCTCCTTGAATTTGCTTGAGCCGCTGCCAGAGGGCCAGCAGGACACCCACGATCACAGCGGAGGGGACGGCGATGAGAATCAGCAGCAGCCACAGCGGCGGCGCGTCCGCGGGATCCAGGGAGATGGCCCACAGAATCAGCCCGATGATGCCGGCCATGAGGCCCACAAACACCGCCGCGGCCACCACCGGCCCCACATACCGTTTTCTGGTATCCTTCTTCCGAATGTTCACGAATTGGGTTCCCTCCTCCTGCTCCATACGCTCCATCTCTGCCAGCCAGCGGCCGGCGTCCAGGTTGGGGAGCTGTTCGTCTGTTCGGGCCAGCTCCTGGCAGAGGGAGCGCATGGTTCCCAGGTTTTTCTGGGCCCGCTCCAGCTGGATGACGTGGCGCAGCAGGCCGTCGGCGAGGGTAAGTTCTCCCTGCTGCATCCGCCGGATCTCCTCCAGGGGCACGTCCAGCTTGCGCAGCAGCTTGATCTTGCGCAGGGTCTCCACATCCTCCTCACCATAATCCCGGTAGCCGTTGTCTGCGTTCCGACCGGGGGAGAGCAGTCCCTCCTTTTCATAGAAGCGGATATTCCGCTTTGAAATTCCAACCAGCTGCTCTACCTCGTTTATCTTCACGCAAATCACCTCGGCTTATGCTTACGATACACCTTCCACCGGGTGGAAGGTCAAGGGAAATCATTCCCGATCCGTAGTATACACCAGCCCGCACGAAATTGCCAGAGCCATTTGATACCGCGCCCCCACTTCGGCTTGCAATAGGGGTATCAGTCTGATAAAATAACACCGAATGGCATGGTGCCATTCCACAGCGCGGCCCAACGACAATGTTTTCAGGTGATAGTATGTATTTTCGCCGTATTGCGGATCTCAGAGTAGACAGCGATCTGACCCAGCGGGCGGTGGCGGCCCACCTGAATATGAATCTGGAGGTCTACCGCCGCTACGAGAAGGGCATCCGGGAGATCCCGGTGTGGGCCCTGCTCAAGCTGGCGGAGCTCTACCATACCAGCACGGACTATATCCTGGGCCGGACTGACGACCCGAGGCCGCCCCGTGCGTAAGCTGGCGTGGTTTGCCGGCGCCTTCTCGGCGGCGGTCTTCCTGGCGGTATACCTGCTGCCGGAGGGGCTTCTGCTCCCGGCGGGGGCGGCGTGTGCCCTGGTCTCGCTGCTGGGCCTGCTGCTCCAGGGGGACAACCGCCTCCGGGCGCTTTTGGCCTGCCTGGGTCTGGCGGCGGGGCTGATGTGGACGGGTACCTATGGCCAGCTGACCCACGCCCCGGCCCAAGCCCTGGCGGGGACGAAGGGCACCATCTCCGCCACGGCGGCGGACTGGCCCCGGGAGACCGCCTACGGCAGCTCGGTGCTGGTGTATCTCCGCCCGGAGAGGGGCCTGCCCATCTCCACCCGGCTGTACCTGGACGACCCGTCCCCCGGGTTGCGGCCCGGTGACCGGCTGACTGTTCCGGCGGAGCTGCGCCTGGCGGACACCATCGCCGGGGAGCACACCGACTACTACTACGCCAAGGGCATCCTGCTGGTGGCCTACGGCGAGGGGGAGGCGGAGGTATCCCGTCCGGCCCGTCCGCCCTGGTGGACGTGGCCGGCCTATGCGGCCAGGGCCCTGGAGGACAGCGTGGAGCGGGCCTTCCCCGACTGGGCCGCGCCCCTGGTCACCGCCCTGATCACCGGCGAGGATGCGGGTATGGACGGGGGCGAGTACGCCGCCCTCCGGCGTACCGGCCTGTCCCACGTGATCTCGGTGTCCGGCCTTCACGTGTCCTTTCTGGCGGGGTGCCTGGCCGCCCTGTTGGGGGCGTGGAGGCGGCGCACCGCCGTGATCAGCATCGCCCTTATGTTCTTCTTCGCCGCTGCGGTGGGGAACACCCCGGCGGTGCTGCGGGCGGCCTTCATGCAGTCCATGCTGCTGCTGGCGCCCCTGGTGGGCCGGGAGGACGACCGCGCCACCTCCCTCTTTACCATCCTGATGCTCCTGCTGGCGGCCAACCCCTACGCGGCGGCCAGCGTGTCCCTCCAGCTCTCCTTCGCCGCCGTGGCGGGGATCTACCTGTTCACCGGTGGGCTGAACGACAGGCTCCGGGCCCTGCTCCCAAGCGAGCCCAAGGGCTTCTGGCCCCGGCTGGGCAGACTGGCAGGGGAGTTCGTGTCTGCCAGCCTGTCCACAACCCTGGGAGCCATCGTGTTCACCACGCCCCTGACGGCGGTGTATTTCCACTCGGTGTCCCTGATCGCGCCCCTGGCCAACCTGCTCACCCTGTGGGCCTTCTCCCTGGCCTTTCTGGGCGGGCTGGCGGTGTCGCTGGCGGGGCTGGCCCTCCCGGCCCTGGCCGGGGTGCTGGCCTGGCCCGTGTCCCTGGCGGTATGGTTTGTCCAGACCGTGACGGCGGCCCTGGCCCGCCTGCCCTTCGCCTCGGTGTCCACCCAGTCGGTCTATCTCAGGCTGTGGCTGCTGCTGGTGTACGGCCTGCTGCTGCTCTACCTGCTCTGGCGGGGAGAGAAGAAGCGGCCTCTGGTGCCCGTGGGGCTGGGGAGCGCGGCCCTGTGCGGGGCCCTGGTATTCAGCGCCGCCGCCCGCACCGGCGGCGCCCTCACCGTGTCGGTGCTGGACGTGGGGCAGGGCCTGTCGGTGGCCCTCGCCTCCGGCGGCCGCACCGCCCTGGTGGACTGCGGCGGCACCGGCTCCGACGATCCCGGCGACGTGGCCGCCGACTACTTTCAGGATCTGGGCCTGCGGCGCATTGATCTGGTAGTGCTCACCCACTACCATGAGGATCACGCCGGCGGCGTGCCGGAGCTGCTCAACCGCCTGGACGTGGGCCTGCTGATCCTCCCCGACGTGGAGGAGGACGACCCTCTGCGGGCGGAGATCACCGCGCTGGCCGCGGAGCACGGCGTGGAGACCCTGTTTGTCAGCGAGAACACCGGCGTGGAGCTGGGGGAGGCCGCCTTGACAATCTACGGCCCCCTGGGCACCGGCGGGGGAAACGAGGAGGGCCTTTCCATCCTCTGCACCGCCGGGGAGTTTGACGCCCTGATCACCGGGGACATGAACAGCGCGGTGGAGCACCGGCTGGTGAAGTACGGGAACCTGCCCGACATCGAGCTGCTGGTGGCGGGCCACCACGGCTCCAAGTACTCCACCTCGGAGGAACTGCTGCTGGAGACACGGCCGGAGACGGCGGTGATCTCCACCGGCTACAACACCTACGGCCACCCGGCCCCCGAGACCCTGGAGCGCCTGGCCGCCGCCGGGTGCGACATCTACCGCACCGACTGGTCGGGGACGGTCACCGTCACCGCCCAACCATAGAAACGAGGGATTTCATGCCGCCCAAGGGAAAAGCGGACAACACCGCCTATCAGAAATTGAAGAAGGATATTAAGGAGGGAACCATCGGCACCCTCTACGTGTTCCACGGGGAGGAGGCCTACCTCCGGGACTTCTACCTGGGGCAGATGAAGAAAAAGCTCCTGCCCGCCGGCATGGAGGAGTTCAACCTCCACACCATGAACGGGAAGGAGTTCGACGTAAAGACCCTGGCCCAGATGGTGGACTGCCTGCCCATGATGAGCGAGCGCACCATGATCGTGGTCAGCGACTACGACATCTTCAAGGGGGACAAGGACGCCCTGGCGGCGGTGCTGCGGGATCTGCCCGACTACGTGTGCCTGGTGTTCGTCTACGACCTGCTGGAATATAAATCAGACGCCCGCACCAGGCTGGCCGCCCTATTGAAGGAGAAGGGGAGCGTGGTACCCTTCAACCGGCAGGGCCAGGGGGATCTGGTGGACTGGATCTCCCGCCGGTTCCGGGCGCTGGACCACGACATCGGCACCGAGGACGCCAAGTACCTGATCTTCCTGTGCGGCGACCTGATGAACAACCTGATCTCCGAGATCGGCAAGATCGGGGCCTATGCTAGGCACCACCGGGTGACCCGGCAGGACATCGATGCCGTGGCCACCCCTCAGCTGGACGCGGTGGTGTTCCAGATGACCGACGCCATCGCCGCCGGCAACTTTGACCAGGCGGCCTCGGTGCTGGGGGATCTCCTCCACATGCAGGAGGCCCCCATCAAGCTGCTGGCCGTGCTGGGCAAGCAGCTGCGGCAGCTCTACACCGCCCGGCTGGCCATCGAGCACAAGAAGGGGACAAAATACCTGATGGAGCTGTGGGGGATGCGCTCCTCCTACCCGGCGGAGCGGCTGATGCAGTCCGCCCGGCGCTTCTCCCTGCCCTGGTGCCGCCGGGCGGTGATCCGCTGCGGGGAGACCGACCTGGCCATGAAGTCCACCGGGGCGGACGGCGAGGAACTGCTCATCGGCCTGCTCATGGAGCTGGCCGTCAAGAAAGGAGCCTGAATATGAAGAACAAGACCTGGATGGGACTGGCCGCCGCGGCGGCCGTGGGGGCCGCGGGCTGGTACTGGGCGGCTGGCAGCCGCCGCCGGGCGGTGGAGCATCTGCGCCGGGAGGCCAAGCGCCTGCTGGCGGTGCGCAGGGACGAGCTGGCCGCGCTGTGCGCCGCCGCCGAGGCCGGGGAGCTGGCCGCCGACGCTCTGGGGCCGGTGCCCCTGGACGGGGTGGAGCTGGAGTCCGTGCGCCTGGAGAACGGCGCCACGGTGCTCACGCTCCGGGGAGAGCGGCGGGCCGCCTGGCTGTCCAGCGTCCCGCTGGCCCAGCTGGGTATCCACGGGCAGCCGTGGCGGGGGAGCGCCCGGCCCGGCGCCCTCTACACCGAGTACCTGGGGGGCGGCTGGTACGCCGGATACGCCTGCCTGGGCTGGCGCTGACATGCTGCGCATCCGGGAGGCCATCGTGGTGGAGGGCCGCTACGACAAAAACACCCTCTCCCAGCTGGTGGACACCGTCATTATTGAGACCTCCGGCTTCGGTATTTTTAAGGATAAGGAGCGGCTGGCCCTGTTGCGCCGCCTGGCGGAAAAGCGGGGGCTGATCGTCCTCACCGATCCGGACGGGGCGGGCTTTGTGATCCGCAGTCACCTGAGGGGCAGCCTGCCGCCGGATCGGGTGAAGCACGCCTATGTGCCCGATATCTACGGCAAGGAGCGCCGCAAGCGCCAGGGCGGCAAGGAGGGCAAGCTGGGCGTGGAGGGCATGCGGCCGGAAGTGCTGGAGGCCGCCCTCCGACGGGCGGGGGCCACCTTCCTGGACGAGGAGGGGGAGCGGGCCGCCCAGGCCGGACGTCCTATCACCAAGGCGGATTTTGTTGCTCTGGGCCTGTCCGGCGGCCCCGGGGCGGCGGACAGGCGGCGGGCCCTGCTCCAGCGGCTGGAGCTGCCCGAACACCTGTCCCCCAACGCCATGCTGGAGGTGCTCAACGCCCTGTTTACCCGTGAGGAGCTGGACGGTCTGCTGCGGGGCCCGTCAGGCGGATCTCTCTGAAAAATTTCCTCCCAAAATTTCAAAAAGGGCTTGACGAAGAAGTTAAGTTGTGCTATCTTATTATCAGAAATAATAATTATTACTGATTACTATTTCTCTACACAATGAGATCAAAGTAAACAAATGGTAAATATGTTTAGGAGGTAATGAAACATGAAAAAGTGGGTTTGCTCCGTCTGTGGTTACGTGCATGAGGGTGACACCGCCCCCGACTTCTGCCCCATCTGCAAGGCTCCCAAGGAGAAGTTCGTCCTCCAGGGCGGCGACCGCACCTGGGCTGCCGAGCACGTGGTGGGCGTGGCCAAGGGCGCTCCCGAGGAGATCATCCAGGGCCTGCGTGAGAACTTCCAGGGCGAGTGCTCCGAGGTGGGCATGTATCTGGCCATGTCCCGCGTGGCTCACCGTGAGG
>ERZ1643247.3699-NODE-3699-length-10568-cov-5.663274_pt1 | contig 10568 bp, 10 predicted proteins | sample MGYA00579264_ERZ1643247 | MGnify/ENA primary metagenome ERZ1643247 (study PRJEB29033, sample SAMEA4952262) | chicken gut metagenome | biome: Broiler Chicken; feature: Gastrointestinal Tract; material: Caecum | place: Ireland | collected 2018 | study: Broiler... | reverse complement strand
GGCCTCCGCGCACTGCGCCCGGCGCACTCCAACTCATTTTACACGGATCAGTATATCATACCGCTTTCTCAAAATCCAGAACTTTCTGTTCGATTCATCAAAAAAAGAATTTCCAAATCGATAACTTTTTAACAAGATATACAAGGGCAAAAACAGGCGAAAACTGTCCCGTTCGGATCAAATTTCGCCTCTGTTTTACGTTTTTGTGTGATTGTCTTTTCTTTTTTGAGAATACTTTCCAAAATTCTTTTTTATCACACCGGGAAACAGAGGAAAATGCAGGAAATAAATTGTGAAAAAATTAACGAGCTGGTGCAAAACAGACGGCGCGCCGCGTCCCCCTCAGCCGGGGCGGGACCAGCGCGCCGCAAAGCGCCCGTTGAGCGCGTCCAGCAGGCAGGCGGCGGAGTTTTCCGGCAGATCCACCCACGCCTGCGGATCCGGCATCTGCGCCAGATCGTGCGAATCGGAATTTTGGAGCAGCAGCAGGTGCTGCAGCTCCGGGTGATCGCGCAAAAGCGAGGGGACATCGCCGCGCGGGCTGATTTCCACGGCGCGGTAGCCCGGCTCCGGCGGGATCGCCCCCAGGCTTGAGAGCAGGCTGTAGCCCTCTCGGTCGATGTGGGCCGGGAAGCACGCGCCGCCGAGCGCGCGCACCCGCTCCGCCGCCTCTGCCGCGCCGAGATCGGCCGCGGCCAGCAGATAGCGATCCTCCTCGCGCAGCAGAACGTCGTCCGCGTCCAGCACAAGCTGGCGGCCGAAGATTTCCGGACGGTTGTGCACGGGCGGACTGCGGCGCGCCACCTCTCGCTCAAACGCGAGCGCCGCCGCGGGCGTGGGGAACAGGCACACGATGTGGGCTTCCTCGCTCGTGCACAGCTCCATGCCCGGCACCACGGTGATCCCCGCGGCGCAGCCGGCGCGCACGGCGGCCTCCGTGTTGGCGCAGGCGTTGTGATCCGTGACGGCGATGAGCTGAAAACCCAGCAGGGCCGCCATGTTCACGAGATTGTTCGGCGTCATGTCGTCGCTGCCGCAGGGGGACAGACAAGAGTGCAGGTGCAGATCGTAAAAGAGCTTCACGGCTGCTCCCCCAGCAGGGCGGCCAGGCGCACGGCCGTTTCATAGCTGCCCTGTTCCACGCGCAGCACGGGGATGCCCTCCAGCCCGGCGCGCGCCTGCGCGTTCGCGTCGAGCGAAGCGTTTTCGGTGAGCACGATGCACGCGCCGTCCTTGAGCGAGCACACGGCCACGGCGTTCAGATTGCCCATCACCGTGAGCCAGGCCGCGCCCTCCGGCAGGCGGGCCATCACCCAGCTCAGCAGATCGCCGGCATAGCCGGCCGTCACGGGGCGGTCAAGCTCGCCCTCCACCAGAATCTCGGCTCCCAGCCGCTGTGCCAGGTCCCGCACCGTCATGTGTCCTCTCCCCTTCCCTGTTCTCCGGCATGGCGCCCGCCCATTGCGCCGAGCGCCTCGGCCATGCTGCGGATCTCCTCGCGCAGCACAAAAATGCAGTCGCTCTGCCGCGCCTCGCCGCGCACCACGTCCTCCGCCAGCGCCCGGCAGGACGGCGCGCCGCAGGAGCCGCAGTCCAGGCCCGGGAACGTGGCGCAGATGCGGTCAATGTCCGCCATCATGCGCAGCGCCTCCTCCATGTTGTCGGAAAGCTTGAGCACCGGCGCGTATTCCAGCTCGGACTGCCAGTGCATGGAATCCGGCACGCCGCCCGCTTCCAGGTGGTTGCGCGACACCGGCAGATAGCGCCGGAGCCGCTGCAGCCGCGCGCGCGCGACATACGGGTTTTCCACCGTGAGCACGCCGCCCACGCAGCCGCCGGAGCAGGCGTTCAGCTCGATGAACTCCAGCTCGCGGATGTGCTCGTCCTCGAGCTCCTCAAGCACGCGGATCACGTTCTCCACCCCGTCGGCGGCCAGATATTTGTCGTTGAGCAGGGCGGCGCTCTCGCCGCCGCTCGAGGCCCAGCTCACGCCGATCACACCGGAGCCCTGCAGCGGCTCCGTGCGGTCGAGATGGTCCATCTTGTCGAGCAGCTTCGGGAAAATCTCGCTGATGGCGATGACGCCGTCCACCTCGGAGTGCTCAAAATTGATCGGGGTGCGCGCGTCCGTGACCTTGGCGGGGCAGGGGGTGAGGAAGAACGCGCCGATCTGCTCGCGCGGCAGGCCGGTGCGGCGCGCGGCCTCGTCCTTCGCCGTGCGGGCCGCCAGTTCCATGGGAGAAGCCAGGGGCAGCACGTGGCCGCACAGATCGGGGAAGCGCACGCGGATGAGCCGCACCACCGCCGGGCAGGCGGAGCTGATGACCGGCAGGCGCAGCTTCCCCTCGCGCATGAGGCGGCGCGTGGCCTCGCTCACGAGCTCCGCGGCGCGTGAGACCTCGAACACCTCGTCGAAGCCGAGCCGCTTCAGGCCGGTGAGCACGATGTCGATGTCGTCCAGATGGTTGAACTGGCCGTAGAGTGTGGGCGCGGGCAGCGCGATGGCGTACGGAAACGACTCGATGACGGAAAGCGGGTCCGACTGGGCGCGCTTGGCGTGATGCGGGCACACGCGCACGCACTCGCCGCAGTCAATGCACCGCTCCGAGATGATGCACGCCTTGCCGCTGCGCACGCGGATGGCCTCCGTCGGGCAATGCTTGATGCAGTTCGTGCAGCCCATGCACTTGTCGCTGTCGAGCGTAACGGAATGGAAAAAACGCTCCATCTGATCCCCCCCTTGATCGCGCTCCCCCTCAGGCAAACACCGTCATGGTCAGGGTAGTGCCCTCGCCCACCGCGGTGTCGATGCGGAACTCGTCTGTGTATTTCTTGATGTTCGGCAGCCCCATTCCGGCGCCGAAGCCCAGGTTGCGCACGTTGTCCGGCGCGGTGCTCCAGCCCTCCTGCATAGCCTTTTCCACATCCGGGATACCGGGGCCGTGGTCCCGCAGGACGACGTGCACCTGGCGGGGATCGATGTCCACAACGGCTTCGCCGCCGCCGGCGTGGATCACCATGTTGATCTCACCCTCATACATGGCGATGGCCACCTTGCGGATGGCCTCCGGATTGTAGCCGAGCTGCTTGAGCTTGCGCTTCACATCGCTGGAAGCCTCGCCCGCGCGCGTGAAATCATCGCCCGGCACCTCATAGCGCAGCGTCAGCATGCTCATGCCTGCTCACACTCCCCCCGCAGGCCGCCCTCAAACAGCAGGCCGCAGGCGGTGAACATGCGGTAATCCGTCTGCAGCACGATGATGTCGCGGTCCTGTGCGAGGCGGAGGATCGCCTCGTCCACGCCTTTTCCGCGCACGAACACCACGCAGCGCATGTCCATCATCTCCGCCGTGCGGATCACCTGCGGGTTGCACAGGCCGGTGAGCAGCAGGGCCTGATCCTTCACAAAGGCAAGCACGTCGCTCATCATATCGCTGCCGCAGGCCGTCTTGATCTCGGCTTCCATGTCACCCTCCACCAGAACCCTGGCGTTCAGGATACGCACTACCTCGTTGACCGTCATCTGGCTTTGCTCCCTTCGCTCTTTTGAAAATATCGCCAAAAAACCATCGTTCTGATCGAAAATTCTGGCGATTCACAGTAGTTTTCATTATAACAAGATTCGCGCGGAATGACAAGAAAAAAAGAAGGAATGCTGCAAAAGGAAGAGGCAGCAGCAATCTTCACGGAAAGCCGCAAAACATAAAAAGCGGCCCCAAAGGAGCTTTTTTGCTTCCTTTGGAGGCCGCTTTTTGTACCTTATTATGTTTGGGGAGGGCTGTTTTGCAGCAGCCCCCAAACAGCAACGGGAAAACGGGCTCAGTACGCCTTGCCCCAGTACACCATGGACTTGGCGGGCTTGCCGCAGCAGACGCACACATCCGAGAGGTGCTCCTGCTCAAAGGGGATGCAGCGGGAGGAAAGGCCGGCTTCGTCCTTGATCCTCTGCTCGCACGCCTCGTCGCCGCACCACATGGCCTTCACAAGGCCGGGCTTGTTGGCGGCGATGTCCTTCATCTCGTCGAACGTACGGGCTTCATACGTCATGCTCTCGCGGCGGGCGAGGGCCTTGTCGTACATCTGCCGGCGGATGAGGGAGAGCTGCTCCTGGATGGCGTCCTCGAGCTGATCGAGGGGCACGAAGAGCTTTTCACGGTCGGTGCGGCGCACAAGCACGCACTGGCCCTTTTCGATGTCCTTCGGGCCGATCTCCAGGCGGAGCGGCACGCCCTTCATCTCATACTGGGCAAACTTCCAGCCGGGGCTCTGCTCGCTGTCGTCGAGCTTGACGCGGAACGACCTCTTGAGGCGGTCGCGCAGCTCGGCAGCCTTTTCGAGCACGCCGGGCTTGTGCTGCGCCACGGGGACCACCACAACCTGGATGGGCGCGATGGCCGGCGGCAGCACGAGACCGTTGTCGTCGCCGTGCGTCATGATGATGCCGCCGATGATGCGGGTGCTCATGCCCCAGGACGTCTGGTGCGGATACTGGGGCTTGTTGTCGCGGCCCTGGAAGGTGACGTTGAAGGCGCGGGCGAAGCCGTCGCCGAAATAGTGGCTTGTGCCGCTCTGCAGTGCCTTGCCGTCGTGCATCATGGCCTCGATCGTGTAAGTAGCCTCGGCGCCGGCAAACTTTTCCTTGTCGGTCTTGCGGCCCTTGATCACCGGGATGGCGAGCTGCTGTTCGCAGAAATCGGCATAGACGCGCAGCATCTGCTCCGTCTCCGCCATCGCCTCCTCGGCCGTCTCATGCATGGTGTGGCCCTCCTGCCAGTGGAATTCCACGCTGCGCAGGAAGGGGCGGGTCGTCTTTTCCCAGCGCACCACGCTGCACCACTGGTTATACAGCTTCGGCAGGTCGCGCCAGGAATGGATCACACGGGCGTAGTGATCGCAGAACAGCGTTTCGGAGGTGGGCCGCACGCACAGGCGCTCCTCCAGCTTCTCCTCGCCGCCCATCGTCACCCACGCCACCTCGGGCGCGAAACCCTCGACGTGGTCCTTTTCCTTCTGGAGCAGGCTCTCCGGGATGAACAGCGGCATCGAAACGTTCTCGTGGCCCAGCTCCTTAAAGCGGGCGTCGAGAAAATGCGTGATGTTTTCCCAAATGGCATAGCCGTAAGGCTCAATCACCATGCAGCCGCGCACGCTGGTGTAGTCCATCAACTCCGCTTTTTTCACAATATCGGTGTACCACTGGGCGAAGTCCTCCTCCATGGGGGTAATGGCTTCGACCATCTTTTTTTGTTCAGCCATGAGAGTCTCTCCTCTTTTTCCGTTGCGTTACTTGCTTTTTTCGTTATTTCCCCTGCTTGTTGTCCTTGCCGGGCAGGCGGTTGAGGACCGCTATCACGATCCAGATGAAGATCATGACGATCAGGATGCCCACCATGCCGAAGAGCATGAGCTTGAGGGAATTGATAAGGTCTGTGTCCGTCACCTCGCCGAGGGCGCTCTGGAACAGGACGGACAGCGTGAAGAAGATGTTCTGCATCATGTTGCTACCTCCCCTTTCTCACAGGCCAAGGAACTGCGGGGCCAGCGAAAGAATGATGCCGCCGGCCACGACGGAACCGATCTGGCCCGCCACATTCGCGCCCACCGCGTGCATAAGCAGGTGGTTCTGGTTGTCCTCCTTGAGCGCCATCTTCTGGATCACGCGGGCGGACATCGGGAACGCGGAGATGCCGGCGCCGCCGACCATCGGGTTGATCTTCTTATCCTTGGGCAGGAAGAGGTTCAGCAGCTTGGCAAAGAGCACGCCGCCGATCGTGTCGAAGATGAAGGCGAACAGGCCGAGCGCCATCACGAGGAGGGTGCCGCCGGTCACGAAGACCTCGGCGCGCATCTGATAGGCGATCGTGATGCCGAGGAAGATCGTGATGAGGTTTGCGAGCGGGCCCTGCGCCGTCTGGGAAAGGCTCTCCAGGCAGCCGCTCTCGCGGATCAGGTTGCCGAACATGAGGAAGCCGACGAGCGCCACGGAATCGGGGGCGATGAGGTCGGCGATGAAGGTGACGATGATGGGGAAGAGGATGCGCGTCGTCTTGCTGACCTTGGCCGGGTTATACGGCATGCGGATCATGCGCTCCTTCTTCGTGGTGACAAGGCGGATGCACACCGGCTGGATGACGGGCACGAGCGCCATGTAGGAATACGCCGCCACGGCAATGGCGCCCATGTAATTGCTCTGCAGCTCCTGGGAAACCATGATGGAGGTGGGGCCGTCCGCCGCGCCGATGACGCCGGCGCTCATGGCGTCCTTCATGTCGAAGCCGAGCAGCACGGCCAGCACCACCGTGAGGAAGATGCCGAACTGCGCCGCACCGCCGAACAGCAGCATGCGCGGGTTGGAAAGCAGGGGGCCGAAGTCTATCATGGCGCCGATGCCGATGAAGAGGACGATCGGGAACACCTCATAGACGTCGATGCCCTTTTCAAACAGCCACGTCACGATGCCGTTTTCCCCGATCACGCCGGAGAGCGGCAGGTTCACAAGGATGGCGCCGAAGCCCATGGGCAGCAGAAGAGTCGGTTCAAAATTCTTCTTGATTGCCAGCCAGATGAGCAAGCCGCCGATAGCCCACATGAGCACCATCTGCCAGGTGATGGCCTGGAAGCCCTCGATCAAAAACTGAAATTCGCTAAGCAAGTTGGTTCTCTCCTTTTCCTTTCGTTTTCTTTCGATACACTCCGCCCGCGGCGCGGCCAAGCAGCCCGCCTTGTGATCTACATTTTTGCATGGCGCCCCGGAGCGGCCGGGCGCGCGGCTTCCCTGCAAACACGCGCGGCCTGAACCGGACCGCGCGAACCGTATGAACGAAAAGCATTACTAATTATATCGAAATCCGCTTCCCTTTTCAAGCCGTCCCCGCACGAAATTGCAAAGAAAAAACGCGAAACCGAAAAAGGCGTCCGAAAATTTGCGGCCTTGATTGTTTTTTTCGTATTTCTTCGTTATAATGGAAGCAAACGGGCGTGCGCGCCTTCAGGCGGGAGGCGCGCACGCCCGTTTGCGGAGGGAGGATGCGCGCGCCATGAAAAAGCGGATACTGAACACGCTGAAAAAGCGTCTGGTGCTGACCGTCTGCGTCTGTGTGCTGGGCGGGCTAATCCCAATGGCAATCGTCTCCAACATGCTTCTGCAATTTTCAGAACAGACGCGCCTGAAAAGCATCTTAAAGTCGGATCTTCATCAGTTTTCCGAGCTAATGGACAAGGAATATTACACCCTGGTGCAGATGTCGCAGCAAATGTCTGCCGATGGCCTTATCGGAAAGGACGTGATGAGCTACTTTTCCACCGCCGAGCCCTATGAGCGGATCCTGCTGACCTCCAACATCACCGCCAGCATCAACACCATGATTTTCAGCCATCAAAACATTACGATGGTTTCTTATTTGCTGCCTCAGCGGCAGGAATCCCTGTTCTCCATCATGCCCATGCGGCAGGATCCATCGTTCAGCGACATTCCGCTTGTGATGGAAAGCGGTTCGATTGCGCTGCAGGTTCCGCATCAGACACTGAACAATTATATGAAGAAGGACATCATCTCCATCACGCGGCGTTTTCCCATGTCCAATGGAGAAGACCTGTTCATCTATGTGGAAGCCTTCCCGAATTTTGAGGAGTATTTTCACACCCTGGAGCAAATTCGTGGTTTTCCATATGCCTTCCTTTTGTGCAGCGAGAACGGGCAAATTCTTTACAGCACCTGCGCGGAATATTCCTCCGGCACGCTGCCTGCACAGCCGGAAGGGGAGATCGGGCGTCTGGGAGCATACAGTTCCATTACCGAAGCGAGTGACATGGGCTTCCAGTATGTCCTGCTGATGCCAGCTGCGGAATACGACCACATTCTGTTCCGATGGACGATGGGGTTCATCAGCGTTTTGCTGCTAACGTTTGTGATGACGGCTCTATCCATCTTCCTGCTCATCCACCTCATTTACCGACCAATCCAGACTCTGAGCCACGATATGGCACAGGCAGGGCGCGGCGATTTCTCCCCCGTCAACCGGCAGTTTCACATGGAGGAATTTGACTCCCTCTTTCGCCGGTTTGACGAAATGAAAACCAAGATTTCCGCCCTCATCGAGAACAATAGCCAACAGGAAAAGGAGAAGCGCCAGCTGGAGATCGATAAACTGTATTACCAGATCAATCCTCATTTTCTCATGAACGCGCTCAACTCCGTGCACTGGATGGCCGTGGCGAACCACCAGCCGGGAATCGACCGCTTTATTTACCAGCTGAACTATATTTTGGGCTACAGCCTGGGCAAAACGGATAAACGCTCCACCTTCCGCACAGAATTGAAAAGTCTGGAGGTCTATTTGGACCTGCAGCAGACGCGCTATGACTTTGACGTGGAGATGGATATAGAGCCGGGGGATTACCTGGATTACCCCTGCGCACGCCTTATCCTGCAGCCGCTGGCAGAGAACGCCGTGTGCCATAACATGAATGATTTTGGCCTGCTGCGCGTCTCCATGCACGCGCTGAAAGAGGACAGCCGGCGTTGGGTGCGGATCTCTATCTGCGACGATGGGCACGGCATTTCCGGCCTGGTCTCCGGACAGGAAATCAGCCAGATAAACAAAGGGATCGGTCTGCGGTATGTGCAGATGAGCCTGGAATCGTATTATGGCGGTAAAGCTTCTCTGCAGCTTCACAGCGAGCCGGGCCGGGGAACGGAGGTCTGCCTGCTGCTGCCCATACAAAAGAAGGGAGAACCCCATGTATCAGGTTCTGATCATTGACGACGACAAACTGGAGCGCAAAGGCTTGATCTCCTCTGTCTCCTGGGAATCCTGCGGCATGGCCATCGCCGGGGATGTGGCCAACGCCGTGCTGGCGTTGGATTTTCTCAAAACTCACCGGGTGGATCTGTGCGTGGTGGATATTTCCATGCCGATGCTCTCCGGCCTGGACTTCATTCGCGAAAGCCGCGGCCTTTATCCCCGTCTTCAGTACGTCGTTCTCAGCTTTCATGAAGATTTTGAATATGTGCAGAGCGCCTTGCGTCTGGGTGCGCTCGACTACATCTCCAAGCTGCGCATGGAAGAAATGGACTGCACCGAAATCTTCCGACGTGTGGGCAGTCTGCTGGATAGCCTGGCGGAAAAACCGATCCAACCGGCCCCTGCCCCGGCAGAGCCGGCCGGAGAGACGGAAGCCCCTCTGGAACTGTATGTCCGCCAGTGGCGCGGCTTACACTGGCTGTTCGACGAGGGCTTATTTTGCAGCCTGTGCGAAACGCTTACCCGCTCCCCGCTAACTCTCCGGCAGGAGGAGCGCCTGCTGCTCCGTATCTCGCAGGAACTGGAAAGCGCGTTTGGTTGGCCCACCGCACCGCCCTTCCTCTCGCAAAAGGGGGAGGCCGCAGTCTGGCTGAAGGAGCTGCGGCCAAAGCTGTATGCCTGGGCAGAGGGACAGGACGATCTTTCCCGTGTACCGGTATGCATTCTGCGTGCGGCAGGATATGTGGAAACACACCTGGCAGAAAAGTTGAAAACGGAAAACGTAGCCGCCCAGGTCAACATGAGCCGCGGTTACTTTTCCGTCAACTTCAAAGCGGTGGCAGGCCTGACATTCAACGACTTTTTGCGCAACCGGCGCATCGAGCTCGCCAAAAAACTGCTGCGCAGCCAGGCCGTGCGGCCAGGCGACCTGGCTGAATCCGTCGGCTATGAGGATAAAAAGTACTTTTCCCGCATCTTTCTGGAGCAGGTAGGGTGCAGTTGTTCGGCCTACGCAAAACAATTTTCTCCTGCAAAGGATGTCACGCCGCCCTCCGCAAAATCATGACGAAACAATTCTCCCCCTTCGCTCCTGGGAAAAGCGGTGGGGGAGAATTTTGTTTTGTAAAGCTCGCACAATTTTTTGTTGTTTTATTTGCCGGTTATTTGTAAAATGAAACTATCAACTTTCCAAAAAACGAAGGAGGAGTTTTAGTAAGATGAAAAAGGGTTTGAAAAGAGCCAGCACGCTGCTAATCGCCGGCCTGCTTGCGGCGGCTTCTATCACCGGCTGTTCTGCACCCGGCGGCACGTCATCCACAACCGATACGCCTTCCGCGGCGGACACGGCCTCCGGAAATTCCGGCGGGACGGCGGAAGAGGAGAAGGGCGACCCCTTCATGAAATTTGACGAACCGGTCGAGATCCACATCGGCCAGATGGCCCAGCCCACCATGAGCTTCCCGGAGGGGGACACAAACGAGGACAACGTTTACACCCGTTACCTGCTGGAAAACTTCAACATTAAGGTTGTCGTAGACTGGTCCGCCGCCTCCGGCAACGACTACAACCAGAAGGTCAGCCTGTGCATCGCCAGCAATACGCTGCCGGACGGCATGTCCTGCGGGCGCAAGGATTTCCTTGCGGCGGCGAAATCCGACATGCTGTACGACTTTACGGACCTGTTCCCGAAATACGCTTCCCCGCAGGTGCTCGCCATTATGGAATCCGGAGACAATTTGGCTTATGAATATTCCAACTACGAGGGCCGCCAGCTGTGCATGGTGGGCGTGGATGTTTCTGCCTCCGGCCGCTCCGTTGTGAATG
>ERZ1643247.3696-NODE-3696-length-10574-cov-63.437684_pt1 | contig 10574 bp, 12 predicted proteins | sample MGYA00579264_ERZ1643247 | MGnify/ENA primary metagenome ERZ1643247 (study PRJEB29033, sample SAMEA4952262) | chicken gut metagenome | biome: Broiler Chicken; feature: Gastrointestinal Tract; material: Caecum | place: Ireland | collected 2018 | study: Broiler... | reverse complement strand
AACGGGAACTATCCGAACACCACTATTACAGAACAGTGGGTTCGGGTAGTTTTTTTATTGCCGCCGAAAGAATAGGCTTACCGTATAAAAGCCAAGCGAATCAATTTGTCCTAATCGCCCCTCAATCAATCTATGGTGATTATTTATTAAAAAAACAAACAACCTTTCTGATGTCAACCACAGCTACCGAACACACTCTTTTCGTTTATCATTCCAAATAATAAATCGTCGGCAATCTTTAACTCCCAAGCCAATCCTCTCATAATAACGATTATTTACTTGGCGAAGTCTTGATGTTTGTGTCGTTTTGTGCTATAATACTCTTACTTAATATAAGGAAGTTATAAAAATGGAAATAGAACTTAAAAATTTGCTCTTAGATAAGCTCAAAACTGGAATTAGCATATTTAGTGGAGCTGGGTTTTCTATATTACCCGCTCCCAACGGAACAAGACTCCCCACTGGCACTGAATTATGCGTAGAAATACAAAAAGAATTTGGTTTGCAAGATATTCCTGTAGAAAGTGGATTAGAGTATATTTCTGAATTTTGCCCAGAATCGGAATATCAAACTTTCTTACGGAAGCGTTTTACAGTAAGTGAATACAATCCTCTGTATGATGTAATCAACAAAATAACAGTTAAAACTTATGTTACTACAAATATAGATAATATTGTAAGAAAGATTACTGACCATAGCGATCGGTACTATTTAAAAAGTATTCGTGAATATGGAGCAACTATGAACGGATATAACGAATTAAGTTATATTCCTTTACATGGTGATGTTGCCGACCCAAATTCTAAACTCTATTTCGGCTCATTTGATTTAGCTGTCGTAGATAAACAAAATCGGGATTTGTTTGACTTAATGTATGGTAAACTTGCAAAAGAACCTATTCTTTTCATTGGTTATAGCTTCCATGATAAAGGCGTTTTAAGTGTAATAAAGCGACTAATGGATTTAGGAACAACTGATATTTGGATTCAGTTTCTTCCGGAAGATAAAAACAATATTAAACTTTTTAAAAGCAAGGGGTGTCATATAATTGAAGCATCTACAGAAACATTATTATCTTGGATCGATGAAAATATACAAGATAATACATCTGAAGATTTGTGTGCTAAAAATACAATCAGTAAAGATTTACACAATTATCTTGTGCCCACAATTTCAGAAGTTGCAAATATTCCACAAAAAGAATTCTTTCAACAAGGCAACACTGGATGGCATTCGATTTTAACTGATATTCCTTACGAAAGAAAAATAGTTGCGGAATTAGAAGATGCAACATTAACAAGAAAAAATGTTATGTTGATTGGATGTCGGTTTTCAGGAAAAACAACTATCCTTATGCAATTAGCAAGAAAAGTTAAACATAAAAACAAATTCTATGTTGATGGTATTACCAAAGAGGAAGCTGAATTCATAATAAGGAAAATCGGGACTGAAGACGCGTGGGTATTTTTTAATAATTGTACAGACAATATAATGGCTTATAATGCTTTTGCCAAAATAAAAAATATTAAAATTGTTGGGGCTTCAGAAGAATATAAATTTGAGACCGTAAAGCACTTGTTAGATAAATCAATCAATTATAAAATTTTTGATTGTAATGAAATTAGCAAAGACGAGGCTCGTCAAATATTTAATAAAATTCCTTCTGGAATACGTAGAGACCATTTTTCATACAAAGAAACAAGTGATGAAAAATTCTCAATGTTAGAAATGGTTGCACAAAATGTAATCGGAGTTTTTACTAAAAAGCATATATCTAAAATGCTTCATGAAATGCAAAAATATAGTATTGATATGCTTAAAATAGTTGCTTTGACTTCATATTTGTCCGAAAATGGTTCTGCTCTTTCATATGTAAACGTATCAAATTTGCTTGATATAAATGTTTATCCAACTGCAGTTAACCTTGTACAACAAACCAAAGACTATTTGCGTACATATGATTATCATTTGGATTTAGCGGAGGAAATGCAAGACTATTTTATACTTCGCTCAAAACTTTTTTCAATAAATGTGCGCAATATATTGATAGAAGAATATAAAAAACTTTTTGCTGATATTGTTAGTAAATTTACCACAAAAGAAGCTCAATATAATATTTTAAGATATAATGTTTTTAGAAGAAAATCTTATGATGCTGAACTGTTTGCGAAACTATTCACATTAGAGCAGGCAGATGCTTTATATCAAGATTTGTACGAAAAAGACGATAGTCCTTATACTTTACAACAATGGGCGCTATGTCTTGCCTCTTTTAAACGCTATCAAGATGCATTTATTAAAATAGACAAAGCTATTAGTCTTATGCCTAACAATTTTAGTTTTAAAAATTCTCAGGCTATAATTATGTTTGAATCTAATAAAGAAATCGGCTCATCTGATGCTATAGGTTATATGGAAAAAGCAATGAATACTTTAAAAATGTGTTATATGGATGATAAGCGCAAAATATACCATGCTCAAAAATTTGCCGAATTTGCAATTTATTTTCATGATAAATATGAAAGAAATGATTATTTAGAAAATGCTTGGCAATGGATATCTGAAATTATTCAAGAAGATTCAAGTCCATCTCCTCGCACGATGAAACTACGAGAAAAACTAATGTCTATAAAATCTAAATTATAAAGTGCCACGGCAATAACAATATCTCCAATGATTCATCTTTACAAGTTCGCGTTGGTTCTGTTTATGTTCACAAAATTGGAACTACCCGAACACTACTATTACAGAACGATGGTTCGGGTAGTTTTTTTATTGCCGCCGAAGGAATGATTCTCCGAATTTTTTGCCTCTTCGTTGTGGCTATCGTAGCACAGTTCTCGCGGAAGTCAACGGGAAAAATTATCGCTGAAAAGCTCAATCATCCAAGCATCTGAAAGCCGGGTAGGTCAATTTGACCTGCTCGGCTTTTTTGCGTTTACAGTAGTTTATCCGTTATCTGTATGCAATAATTTTGTCCTGTTTCGTTGACTTCCGATTTACCTCTTTTGAATGAACGAGAGCATCTCTCGCCCGGTGCTTACTTCGCCCCTGCCGAAAGGCAAAATAAAAATTCGGAGGTAAAACTCTATGAAAACCAAAGTTTCCAATTTCACCGAGTTCAGAGCGTATTATCTCTCTGAATTTGAACTGTACGATGGCGAAGCGTTCATCACCTTCAATATCGTCGGCATCGACCTTGACCGTAATGAAGTACAGGTTGCCGTAACGGACAGAGGCAGAATCAGCGTTGTAACGTATGACCTATTGAAGGATAAAAACGGCAGGCTTTACTTCGAGTACGGCGTCATGTTCGAGCGCGTGTATCTGGATGAGTTCGAGGAGGCTGCATGATGAAACTAACCCTTGCCAACATCAAAGAACTCAAACGCAAGTCTGACAGCCCGTTGACGCGCCGCGTGTGCAACTATGTCATCGACCGCTGGGGCGATTACAGCGATAAAAAAGGTATTTTTACCGATGTATCGCACTATGGCTGTCAGTCTGGCGTCGTGGGCGAACTCATCTACTATTCGGATACGGTGCGCTTCTACAAGCAATACCGCCAAGAGATCAATGCGCAGCTGTACGAACTTATGAACGGCACGGGGCTTTACGCTCCTTCCGAACTCTTCGGCGACAAGTGGGACAAGGAAGATCCCCTCGCGCAGGACGACTACAATCAGAATTTGCTGGCGTGGTTCGGCTTTGAAGAGGCGCTCCGAAATATCGGTTACAACTTTGAAACATTAGAAAACTGCATTTAAGGAGAAAAAATCATGAACGACAAGAACATTACGAAAAAAGAAAAAGCTATCGAGCTTCTGAAAGAGATGGACATCTATGCCCCGTACATCAAGGGCTTCCGCGAAAAAGGCATGGTCTGCTTCTTTGAACGCTTCGGCGGGTATTGGGCAGATCAGGAACCCGAACTCTACGAAAAGATGAAAGCGCTTGAAAAGAAGTACAACTGCCTCGTATATGCCATCACGCACGAATATACCGACTTCGGCGAGTGCTATTCCTTCCTCATCGTGACAGCGTATCCCGAAGAATGGGCAACGCTCGTACATAGCAAAGGTAACGTGCATACCGCCTTTGCTTACGTCTGGAACAAAGACGACGACTGGTGCAGCGAGTTCGGCAGCGTCACGGTGCAGAGCTTCGGCGGCGGTATCAGAAGAATTGCGTAACAAGGAGGAACGGCAATGAACGAATACGCTTACAAGACAATGGCACACATCCACTCTCTGAATGGAGAGATGGACGAGATCACCGTACTTGAAAAGGTCGGCGAGAATGACTATATCGTGGACTACAAGGGCGTGAAATGTCACGCTCTTTTTAATTGGTTCGTCTGTCAGTTCTATGCGGATGACATTTACAGGATCGTCAAGGAGGCTGAAAACAATGGCTAAAATCGAAGAACTCAAAAAGTACCTTACACACGAATTTTCATCGGGCAGCTACACCGGCGAAGATTACAGGACGTTCCAGACAAAGTACATCAACTATCTGAAAGCGATATGCCGTGAAAACCATTGGCAGCTCGTCAATGTGGGGAAAAATCACTACTGCTTTTCGGCGTTCATTAAGAGCGCGGAGAACAAGTGTGCGTATCTTTCCATTTCGGACGTGCGTTACTTCACGAACGAATGGTACGGGCATATCCTCATCCGCACAGCGAAGGACGAACAGGACTACCGCGGCGGGTTCAACCACTATACGACGCTGGAAGCCTTGCCTACCAAAGCCGCCGAGCTTTTGGACGATTTACCTTTTTAAGGAGGCGCGATATGCAATCTATCATTGAACTGCTCTATAAAGGCGATATCCGCGGCGTGAGCCTGAAACTCCCCGCGGATAGACGGGACAAGGAACTTGCTTATTACGACAAAATAAAGGCGCTCATGACGGGCGAAAATGCAAAGCTCTTTGACGAGTACGCGGATACCGTTGCGCTCAATTATGAATTTCTAATCGAACGGGCGTATGCGGTTGCCTTCAAAACGGGCTTTCTGCTCGGCTTGGAGATGGCAGACACGGAGGAAATATGAAACTCAACTTACAAGCAACGACGAAAGAAGAACGAAAGGTCAAAGCATACTTGGAGGCGAATGCCTCCGAGGTGCTTGCCGAGAAGATCAACAACGGCGTGCGCATCCAAAAGGACGGCAAAACGCTTATCAACAAAAAGACGCTGGCGGGCTTTCTGAAATATGCCTGCGACGAGGCGAAAAAACAAGCGGAGAAAGGCGCGCAATCCGCCTGCATCGACGATGATACCGTGTACGGCTGGTCGGTGCATTATTTCGAGGAAGATTCCATCGAAGGCACGCTCTACAACGAGGACGGCACCGAATACAAGGCACCCATACCCAAAGTTACGGCAAAGGCGCCTGCGGTGAAATCTGTTCCACCCAAACCGCAGCCGAAGCCGCAAATGTCCATGTTCGACCTTATGGGCGAAGACCTCGAAGGCAAGCCCGAAGACGATGAGGATACTATGCCGTCCGACGAAGAGATACAAGAAATCATGGCGGAGATCGCCGAGGAAGAAAAAACGAAACCATCCAAACGAACGGCCTCTCCCATGTACCGAAAATATCTGGACGTGCAGGAAAAATATCCGCAAGCCGTTATTGCAATGCGTTTGGGCGACTTTTACGAGGTATTCGGCAAGAACGCGGAAATGCTTGCAGACGAATTACATCTCACCCTTACTGGGCGGGACTGCGGGCTGGAAAGCCGCGTACCGATAATCGGTTTTCCGTACCACGCTTCGGATGTGTACTTCGGCAAAATCCTGAGCAACGGGCATACGCTCGTCGTCATGGAAAACGACGACGAAGTACGCGAACTGCCTGCCGAACAAAACGTCGATTTGGAAACGGGCGAGATACTCTCCGAAGAAGAGATGCGTGAATTTGACGGCGACGTCGAAGAACCGGACTTTACAGACGACGAACCCGATTTAGACCTTTCCGCCTTCGATACGGAGGCGCTCGCCGTTCTGGATGAAATGTTCGGCAACGAAATTACATTGAGGTAAAAACCATGACAGAGAAAGACATCAAACCAATTCCAAAATATATCCTGCGCATGATAGAGCGCGAAGATAAGAAAGAATATCCGCAGCCCTCGAAGCAGCTCCGCTTTTACGCCTATCTTACGAAGTACCGCGGCGAACTTGTCAAAGTGACCGTCGCCGTCAAACACTACCGTAAAAAGCTGTATTGCAAAGCCGTCGCGTGGCACGGCGTTCATTCGCCCGTATGCTTTGTAAAAGACCTCGAATATTGCTACTGCGGCAGCATGGGTTTCCGCGTCGGCTGGTACGGCGAAGGCATCCAGAAAGAACGGCGTTGGTACGAGCGCGGCGTTTGCTGGGCGAAAGACCGCTATTACGATCCGTGGGCGGTACTCGTCAATCCCTCTTTCGTAGATAAATTCCCCGAATATAAGTACAGCGCGTATCAGCTTTATCACGGAGATAAGCTGCTCAAATACCTGCGCCTCTATGAACTGTACCCGCAGTTGGAAATGCTCATGAAGTCCGGGCTTGGGATGTATTACGACAGCATCACCATCTTGAAGCGTATCGGAACGGACAAGGCGTTCTGCAAATGGCTTATCCGCAACAAGCAGGAGCTGACGGCATCGCTGTTCCCGCTCTACATAGAAACAGTCATGCAGGCGTATAAGACGGGACAGCCCTGTAAGGAAATACAGGCTTTCCTTTCAAGGAAGAAGTGTTTTGAACGAGAGATGGACTATAAGCCCATCCGCAGGCTGTTCCGCGGGCAAAAGCTCAAAGAGTTCTTCCGCTATATCGACGAACAGAAAATTACACCGAGGTTGTACCTTGACTACCTCAAAGCCTGCGAGCATTTACAGCTGGATATGTCCCTGCCGCAAAACAGGCTTCCGCACGACTTCATGCGCTGGCACGATATCCGCATCGACCAATACGCAACGACACAGGCAAAAGCGAGCGAGGAAGCAAACCGTAACTTAAAAAAGGCATTCGGCGAAGTCGCGCAAAAGTATTCTGCCTTGCAGCACGATAAGCGCAGCGCGTTCATCTGTATTATCGCAAAGACACCCGCCGACCTTGTGCGCGAGGGAGAGTTTTTGCACCATTGCGTGGGGCGTATGAATTACGACCAAAAGATGATCCGCGAAGATTCGCTCATCTTCTTTGTCCGTTTGAAAGCGCAGCCGGATACGCCACTCGTGACACTCGAATACTCCCTGCATACTCATAAAATCTTGCAATGCTACGGCGAACACGACCACAAACCGAGCGACGATATCCTGCATTACGTCAACAAAGTCTGGCTGCCGTATGCCAACAAAACCATCAAAAAACTTGCCGCGTAACAGGAGGAAATCACGAAAAACTATCTCGACGAAATCTATACCGTATCGGAGTTCAAACGCGATAATCCCACGCTTGCAGAGCAGGCGGAACGAGCATTGCAATATCTCAAGGGCTATTGCCAAAACAGTGATGATGTGACGTATGTCATCATCGAAGTCGAAGGCTACAAATGCGTTGCTTATCTTACAGACGAGTTCAGCCCATATTTGCTGGCAGAAATGATAGCGCCTTTTGACAAAGAGCGTATCTATCCGTTGCAAGGGTTGGTAACGCAGTATGCTTTCAAACGATATTAAACACAGGAGAAAACAACTATGGCAAACTATTTCCGCATTACCGCTTACCACCCCGCAAAGAATATTTGCGCCATCTTTGACAGCAACGGACGCTTTGAAAAGCTCTGGCAGTTCAGCTCGTATCTCGTCCAAAAAGGTTTCAAGATCGTCGAAGTCGGCGCGGACGATAAATTCCTCGACGGAAATATCCCGAAGGCTCCTGCGGGCAAACAACTCATCTTACGCGCCTGCGCAAAGGGACAGCCCGCCATCAACGATAGCTCCGTTCAAGTGAGCAACAAACACTATCATTGTACGAGATGATATAAAAGGGAGCCACACGCTCCCTTTTTATTTGCTCCATATAAGCCATTACAGGATAACTCTTTACAGATTATACCATCTAAAAGTTGCATAATTGGCATCAATATTATCAAGTTCAAAGTATTTAATCCCAGTTAAGCGTGTTTTATCAATAGACACATTGGCAAAAGGATTTAATAGAAGACAAAAATATTCTTTTTCTAAATCCTCACTAATTGCATTATTATTTACGATTACTCCGGAAATATCATTAAACTCTTCACTATAAAAATAGCTTAATGGCAAATCTGCATTGCGTGGCGGTTTTACTGCCGAATCTTCATATGCGTGCGATTCAATACCGTTCTCCTCGACGAAACTATTTGTAGAAAGATTGAAGCGTATAGTTCTGCACCCAATACCGTACAAAATCTTGAGCACAAGTTCCAAATTTAGTTGACCGTGAAATTCATTTGAGAACACAGAAGTATTGAGCGCTATAATACGAGGCTTTCTTTTATCAATTATATTATTTGCCAAATAAGTCTTGTACTTTTTTGTTTTATCCAAAATTGCCCCCGACAACCGTGGTAAAGCAGAAATATAACGGTTCATGGATTGATTTAATCGCTCATCTATCCATAAACGCTCAGGCGTTCCGGGCAAACCTTTTGTAACGCTGATACATTCGATATAGCCTAAATCTGTTACAAAATCAGGACCTGCTTTATCATCATTAGCTGCATTGATACTTATTCCCATATGTTTCATGTAATCATATACGCGAAGCTCATGGACGATACTATAAAACTCTTGAAGTTCATGATCTTCTTTTTGACATAAAGTATAATAAGCGCTGTCTAATTTGTTTTTCTTCTTTGTGATGTTAGCGTCGGTAGATAGTTCTATAATATCTATGCATTTTTTATAAATACTATCAAATAGCGGTCTATTTATACTCATGAATTCACTCTTTTGGTTTTTATTATATTATACCATTTTTTTACTCGTAAAGGCAAACATCTTGAAATGAATTTACTTTGGGTAAATTTGTGGTTTATTTGGGAGAGTGGCTACAGGGCGTGTGCTTGTTGTGACATAACTTTATGGACACTATCTGATAGAGAGCGTGAACGGGCAGAAAATAAGCGTATGAGTCGGTCAAACCCATACGCTTTTCGCTATTTTTTAAGTTTATGACGCAGAACGGAAGCTATATCGACTTTATACACGATATCTATCTCGCGCTCTTTTCCTGTCGTCTTCGGAGATCCTCCGACAATGATTCGGTCTATCAATTCGTAGCACATTTCACGGGTAAGTTCGGGCGCTTCGAGGTATTTTTTGATGTTCCGTATAAACTCATCCGCGCTCTGTATTGTGTTTTCCGTTTCTGTAAGTTTTGCTTCTATTTCTGCGATTTCAGTTTCCAGCTTTTTCTGCTCGTCGGAGTATTTCTGTATAAAGCCGATGCAGATATCTTCGGGCATTTTGCCTCTCACCCTGTCTTCGTAAGCGACTTGCATAAGACGGGATAATTCTTCCGTGCGTTTACGTTTTGCCTGCAATTCTTTCTTGGCGGACTTAATCGCCTGATCCGCAAGTTCGGCGTTATGCCGTATAAAGTCCTCACGGACAGCTTTCTCGTCAAGGACGATCCTTTGCGCCATTTCCCGTATATCTCCGAGGACGATTTCTTCCAATGCGCTCGCCGCGATATAATGCGAAAAACAATATGCCTTGCCGTACCGCAAATGATAGCCGCAATCGAAGTGGTATAATCTGGTTCCTTTACGGCTGACCGAGGTGCAAAGCTTCATCTTGTTTCCGCAATCGGCACAAATGAGAAATCCGGACAGCGGATGCGTATAGCCGACCTTTGTCTTTCTGCCTTGAGCAACGGACTTTTTGCGCTCTTGTACTTTATCCCAAAGTTCATGCGAAATGATGGGTTCATGGTTGTTATAAACGACAGTCCACTCGCTTTCATCTTTTCTGAATCGCTTATGATTTTTATAGGACAGCGAAGTCCATCTCAACTGCGGCATATGTCCGATGTAAATGATCTTGTTCAGCATTTCTCTTATCGTGACGGCTGTCCATAATCCTACCACGTTCGGCTTCGGCTTTTGTCCGCTTTGGGTATAAGCATAAGTTGCCGGCGAAGGTATCCCTTCCAGATTCAGAATTTCGGAGATTTTTCTCGGACTCATTCCCGAAGCGTACATCTCGAAGATACGTTTTACGATGGGCGCGGTTTCTTCGTCGATGACGGGAGCGCGTTTTTTATCCGTTCCCATTTTATACCCGTAAGACGCTTTCTTTGCGGTATATATTCCTTCTTTCGCATTTGAACGCCTGACGGCGCGAATTTTCTTGCTCGTATTAGCCGCGTGCCACTCGTTAAAGACGTTCATGATGGGCATCATTTCCATTGCGCCGCTGTCGCGGTTTTCCGTGTCTACGTTGTCCTGTATGGCGATAAAGCGAATACCGAACGCCGGGAATACATAATCCACATACTGTCCGACCTCGATATAGTTCCTGCCGAAACGGGAAAGGTCTTTGACGATGATGGTATTGATGACGCCCGTCTTTGCGTCGTCCAACA
>ERZ1643247.3694-NODE-3694-length-10580-cov-12.186223_pt1 | contig 10580 bp, 9 predicted proteins | sample MGYA00579264_ERZ1643247 | MGnify/ENA primary metagenome ERZ1643247 (study PRJEB29033, sample SAMEA4952262) | chicken gut metagenome | biome: Broiler Chicken; feature: Gastrointestinal Tract; material: Caecum | place: Ireland | collected 2018 | study: Broiler... | reverse complement strand
GGAAGAGAAGTTCCGGGCAAAACTCCAGGGGATGACGTTGGAAAAACTGTGCAGGCAGAAAAGGGAACCATAGAAAAGGAGAGCCGCCAAGCGCTGAAGTTTGGCGGTTCTCCTTTTCTGGCAACCCGCCGGAGGGAAAAGCCAATGTGCAGGCAAATTGATGGGCTGCCCCAGCGGCGCCCAGAAAAAGGATTATTCCGCAGGATTCGGATTGCTTTTTTGCCGGGAATCGTGTATGCTTTAGTTAGAATCGACTAACCACTCTGGCGTATCGGTATCTGAAAGGAGACACCCATGAATTGGACCCGCACCCTCTTAGACGGTCTGGCCATGGCGGCCTACTTCAATCTGCTGGCTGGGTTGGTGGCACTGTATAAGCCCAGGCTGATGTTTCCCTGTTATCCGCCCGCTATCCTCAAGGCGGCGAAAGAGCCGCCCACCGGGGCGGAAACCCGTTTTTACTGGCTTTGGATCTGCTTTGGAGAGTGGCTGCCCCTCCTGCTCTACGGTGCGGCCAGCGCGGCGGAGGGCGGGACAACCGGGTTCTGGCCTCTGGCCCTGACCGGGTATGTCCAGTGGATGCTGGTCAATTTCTGCGACCTGTTCTTTCTGGACTACTGGCTGATCCAGAAGAAAGCAAAGCGCCGGTTCATCATTCCCGGTACCGAGGGGCACCCCGGCTATGACTTCAAAGCCTGGATGAAAAACTACGCCCTGCCGGAACACCTGCTCCAGTGGCCGTTTGTCCTGTGCCCCATCCTGGCGGCGGCCCAGGCGGGGCTGGGGCTGCTGCTGCAAACATTGGGATAAGGAAGGAGAATTGTGATGAAACAGAATGCTGCGCAAATCCGTCTTGGCACCCACGGCGAGGACTACGGCAGCTGGATGTCCAACCCGGTCTTTACCATGGTGGGCGCTCTGCTGGCCTTGGCGGTGGTGCTGGCGGCGCTGTCCTTTTTGGTGTTTCATCTGGCCTGGCTGGGGGTGATTTTTGCCGTCGCGGCGGTGGTCTTTCTCGCTCTGCTCGTCTGGATCACCTGGATACGCAAACAGTACGCTTTTGGCGGCGGCGGGATGATGGAGCGGGTCCACCAGGTCGTGCTTTCCCATCTGGACTTTGACGGCGAGGGTACGCTTCTGGAAGTGGGCTGCGGTTCCGGGGCACTGAGTATCCGGGCGGCCCTCCTCTGGCCGGAGGCCCAGGTGACCGGCATTGACTACTGGGGCGCGGCCTACGGCTACGGCCAGGCCATGTGCGAGAAAAACGCCGCCAGTGAGGGCGTGGCGGCCCGGTGCCGGTTCCAGCGTGGGGATGCCAACAAACTGGACTTCCCCGATGAGAGCTTCGACGCCGTGGTGAGCAACTATGTCTACCACAACGTGGTGGGCGCGGACAAGCGGGCGCTGCTGCTCGAGACCCTGCGGGTGCTGAAAAAGGGCGGCGTATTCGCGCTCAACGACGACATGAAGCCCCGGATGTACGGGGACATGGAGGCTTTCGCCCAGGAGCTGCGGGACATGGGCTATTCCGATGTGCGGCTGATTGACACCGCTCAGGAGGCCTTCGGCTCCCACGGCCGGGCGGCGGCCATGATGCTTGGCGCGTCCCGGATGCTCGTGGGTCGGAAGTGAGGGGACGGCCCATGACATTAGCAGAATTTCGCCGAACCTATCCCGCAGCCACCTACACGGTCATCAGTGGGAAGCCCTTTGTCTACCGTTACTACAAAAATCCACAGGCCAAGGCCATGCTGGTGCTGCTCACCGGCGGTATCGGGCTTTCCGACCTGTTCTACCAGCACTTTGCCCGGTTCGCCCGGGACTTCTCGGTGCTGACCTTTGACTATCAGCTCCCCTTTGAGAACAACGCCCAGTTTGCCGATGCCGTGGCGGAACTGCTGGGCCATCTGGGGGAGCGGGCCTGGCTGGTGGGCCAATCCCTGGGCGGCGTGGTGGCCCAGATCATCGCCCGGCGCCATCCGGAGGCGGTGGCGGGGCTGGTTCTCTCCAACACCTGCTCCCTGTTCGGCAGCATGAGCGAGGAAGGGTATCGGTACCTGATGCAAATGATCGAGAGCCAGCGGAAGTTCAAAAAGTGGCTGAATGTCCTGCCCTTTGCCCTCATCAAGGGGATGATGAAGCGGGCGGTGCTGAACATGAAAACAGACGACTTCACGGCGGCGGAAAAGGCCGCCATGGAGGAACTGTGCGGCGCCATGCTGGAACTGCTCACCCGGCCCTACGAGGCGCACATGATCGACTTCCTCTGCGACGCGGAGCACCACTTCGGCATGACCCGGGAGGACTTCGCCCCCTGGGCGGGGCGGGTGCTGTTGATTTTGTCCCAGGACGATACCACCTTCAGCCCGGCCTGCAAGCAGGATTTGATCGACCTGATGCCTGAACCCACGGTGGTTACCAATCTCACCGGCGGGCATCTGGCCCTGATGGTGCGGCTGGAACAATACGCCCAGTTGGTGACGGGGTACATTCTGGAGCGGACATTGGGAGTGATCCAGCTCGGGCCCCTCCGTTCATAGGAACAGAAACTCCAAATCCTTCGGAAATAAGAAAAGGCCGGGCCCTTTGCGGGACTCGGCCTCTTTGATTTGTCAACGCAGCCAATCTCTTGCTCTTTCGCCTTACAACTCTCCGGGGGTGACCCCATACCGTTTTCGGAAGGCTTCAATAAAATGGCTGGTGTTGCTGTATCCCACCATCCACGCCACGTCCTTTACCTTGTACCTTCCTTTTTGCAGCAGGCGGTAGGCCAGTTCCATGCGTTTTTCCACAATATAATCGTACACGGTGCAGTTGAAGCAGGCTTTAAACCCCTGCTTCAATTTTGTTTCGCTGAGAAAGCACTGCCGGGCGATTTGAGAGAGGGTGAGGGGGTGCAGGAAATTCTTGTCGATCAGTTCCCTGGCCTGCTGCAGGCAGCGGGCGTCCTCCCGGGAGATCCCTTTGTCCCCTTGTTTCCCCGCCGCCTCCTGGCAAAACAGGGAGAGCAGTTCCAGCGCCTTCCCCTCCAGATAGAGCTTATACAGCTTCCGCTCCGGCGGGCAGTCCATCAGCTGCTGGAGCACCAGGCGGATTTCCGAGGTGGTGGGGAACACATGAGAGCAGATTTTCTGCCCCGGGCAGATGAGATGGGCAGTCTCCAGCTGCTGGGTCAACTCCTGAAAGCGCTCCCTTTCCATGACAATCCCCAAGGTGCGGCAGGGATCCCCCGGCTGATAGTAGCTGGTGCACCGGGAAAACCGTCCCCACTGCAGGCTGCACTCTGTGGGGGCGATGGCGTACTTGCCGCCCCGGCCTCCTTCAAACTCCCACTCCATGCAGCCGCTGAGACAGAAGGACAGCTGGAACACACCGCTCTCCGGATATTCCTCCCGCAGTTCGGTCTCCCTGTCAAAGCGCAGCTCCGAGTGGAGCAGGAACAATCCGGGAGACAGCTCCTGCGTCTCCACGCGGCCCCTGGTTTCCCTGCCGGGAAGGCCGGAAGATTGCCCATCCGGCGGGAAGGCACCTTCCCACACGCTTTCGGAAACAGGGCGGTCGTGCCGGATGGTGATGGGTGCAGAAGTCCCGGTAAGCATGGCGAGGAAACCTCCTTTTCTCTCAATTGGTTAGCTGTTTCTAACTGCTGATTATCGTACCATATTCTTCTGAAAAATGCAAGGGGAACAGTTCCGCCGGATAGGGGCAGAAGCCTGCCGGATGGGGGCACACAAGGGGGACCCCCTCTGCTACACTGATGGGTGTGATGGTATCTCCCCAGAAAGCCAGGTGAATCTCTATGAAACAAGCAGCTCCCAAGCGGGAATCTCCCTACCGGGGGATTTTCCGGTTTGCCAGCGCAAAAAAGAAACAGCTGTCATTTTCCGTTATTCTCTCCGTTTTATCATCCGTATTTGGAATTGTCCCATACATCGCGGTAGCGGCGCTGCTTCAATCCGCTCTGGAAGGAAATCTGACAATGGAGCGGGTGGTCCTGCTGCCTGTGACAGCCCTCGCTGGATTTTTCCTGAAGCATTGGCTCTATGCCAAATCTACCCTGTGTTCCCATAAGGCCGCCTACGAGATCATCAAAAATATCCGCACCGCCATCATGGGGAAGATGTCAAAGGTATCTATGGGGACGGTACAGAGCAAATCTTCCGGTGAATTCAAGCAGCTTGTCATGGACGACGCGGACCGCCTGGAAATTCCCATTGCCCATGCGATTCCCGAGATGATTGCCAGCACCTTGGCGCCGATCCTTGTCATCCTCTATCTGCTTTTTATCGACTGGCGCATGGCGCTCGCCGCGCTCGCTACCGGCGTGATTGGCAATGTGATCTACTACTGTATGCTGATTGGCCGGGGCGATATGATGACGGAGTACATGGCCGCCAACGCCAACATGAACGGCACGATTGTGGAATATGTGAATGGTATGGAGGTCATCAAGGCCTTCAACCAGACCGCTTCCTCCATGGACAGATTCAAAACATCTGTTTTGAAGGTACGGGATGTGACAACAAAATGGTACCGGCATTGCTGGCCCTTCATGAGCATCAGTCAGGCTGTTTTGCCCTCGTCCATCGCCTTTGTCCTGCCCGTCGGGATGGCGCTTTTTTCAGGCGGTGCGGTTAGCTTGAGTGAACTCATACTGTGCATCCTTCTCTCCATGGCGATCGTGGGCTCTTTGCAGACCTTCCTCGACTTCTGGGAGAGCACGGCGGTGGTAGCGGAGGTGCAGCCCCGTATCCAGGCCCTTCTCGATATGGAGGAACTGCCGGAGCCAGCGCAACCCAAACATGGCGACGGAGCAGATGTGGAACTGAAAGATGTTCACTTCGGATATGGTGACAGCGAGGTGATCCACGGCATTTCCTTTACTGCGAAAGAGGGAACCGTCACGGCCCTTGTCGGCCCGTCGGGTTCGGGCAAATCGACGCTGGCCAAGCTGATCGCTCGGTTTTGGGATGTGGACGCGGGCGCAATTCTGGTGGGCGGTGCCGACATCCGGGAGATTGCCCTTCCAGAACTGATGGAGCAGATCAGTTTTGTATCCCAGGATAATTTTCTTTTCAACATGAGCCTGCGGGACAACATCCGCATCGGGAAACCGGACGCCACGGACAAGGAAGTGGAATGGGCGGCTTCCCAGGCGGGGTGTGATGAATTTATTGCACGGTTTCCCCAAGGCTATGACACCAACGCCGGGGATGCGGGGGCAAGGCTCTCCGGCGGGGAGCGCCAGCGGATTGCCATTGCAAGAGCTATCCTTAAAAATGCTCCTATCGTAATTTTAGACGAGGCCACAGCCTTCACTGACCCCGAGAACGAGGACAAACTGCAGCAGTCCATTGACCGGCTGACCCAGGGGAAAACCCTGATCGTCATTGCACACCGTCTCTCCACCATCATGTATGCCGACCAGATTCTGGTTCTTGAAGATGGACAGATCACCGCACGAGGCACCCACGAGCAGCTCCTGGCCGGTTCTGAAACGTATCTGGATATGTGGAAGGCCCATATCAGCGCCATGGACTGGAGTATGAATCAGGAGGAGAACGAACCATGCTGAAAATCATCCGGCGTGTCTTACGGTTAAGCGGAGATCTTTCAAAAAGGATCTGGGCCAGCTTCGTCTGCGGATTTTTAGAATCCATGTTCGGTCTGTTGCCTATCTGTGCGGTGTTCTTCGTTTTAAGCCAATTACAGAGCGGCCTCGGAATTACCGGCCAGACCTGGGGCATCGTTCTGGGACTAATCATCGGCGGGCTCGCTCTGCGCAGCATTTTCAAATACCTGGTATACCGGCTGCAAAGTACCGCAGGATTTGAATTTGTGGCCCGGGAGCGCATCACCCTGGGTGACCGGCTGCGGAATGTCCCCATGGGCTTCTTCCACGACCACAGCATGGGTGAGCTGACCGCCACTATGACCACCGACCTCAACTATCTGGAGAACTACTCCATGCACATTCTGGATAAGGTAACCTCCGGCGTTTTGAGCATGGTGGTCATGGCCATTTGCGTTTTGGTTTTCGACTGGCGCATCGGGCTGGTGTTTCTGGCGGGTATCCTTCTCTCTTTCCCAGTCTACAACTATATGCAAAAAAGAGGAAAAGAACTGTCTGAAAAGCGGCAGGCGATACAGTCCGGAGCAATCGCGGCTACGCTGGAATATGTGCAGGGCATCTCCGTCGTCAAGTCCTTTAATATGTGCGAGAAAAACATCAGCGAGATTGAGGCGGCCTACGAAAAGAACGCCGGCTCCGCCTACGAGGTGGAGCGGGTGTTTACGCCTCTAAACGCCGGCTATTCCATGGTGTTCCGCATCTGCGCCTGCGTCATGATGTTTTGCGCCGGGCTTTTGGCCACCGGCGGCGAGCTTACGTTTGCCCGGCTCTCCGTGATTCTGATCGCATCGTTTTCCATCTTCAACCCTCTGGAAGTCATGGGGCAGATGACCACGCTGATCCGCATGCTGGATTCCACCCTGGACCGGGTGGAGCGCGTCAAGACGGCAAAGAAAATTGATGAAAATGGGCAGGATGTAGCGCCCACTTCCTTTGACATTTCCTTCGACCATGTATCCTTTGCCTATGAAGATGGAAACCAAATTTTGAAAGACGTGAGCTTCACCATCCCCCAGGGGAGCATGACTGCTATTGTGGGACCCTCCGGCAGTGGAAAGACTACCATTACCCGGCTCATTGCCCGCTTTTGGGATGTGCAGAAGGGCAGCGTTACCGTGGGCGGCCACGATGTGAAAGAGTTCACCTGCGACAGCCTGCTGAAAAACATGAGCATGGTGTTCCAGAACGTCTATCTCTTTCACGATACCATTGAAAACAACATCAAGTTCGGCTCTCCCGACGCCACCCATGAGCAGGTAGTGGAGGCAGCGAAAAAAGCCTGCTGCCATGATTTTATCTCGGCGCTTCCGGACGGGTACAACACCGTGATCGGAGAGGGTGGTTCGACGCTCTCCGGCGGCGAGAAGCAACGGATCTCCATCGCCCGGGCCATGCTGAAAGACGCGCCCATTATTCTGCTGGATGAAGCAACCGCCAGCGTTGACCCGGAAAACGAAGTGCATCTACAGCAGGCGATCAGTGCGCTGGTAAAAGATAAAACATTGGTGGTCATTGCGCATCGCCTGTCCACGATTCGGAACGCGGATCAAATCCTGGTTGTAGATGACGGAAAAATCGTACAGCGGGGTACCCATGAGGAACTGGTAAAACAAAAAGGGATTTATCAGAATTTCTGGAATATCCGTCAGCACGCGCGGAATTGGAAAGTGGCAAGATCCTGAATGATAACTGCGGTCATTCTCTTTGACGGGCCGCAGTTTCTTCGGAATGCCGGTTAGGAGATTCTAACTTATTATTACAGAGAAAGGAGGTGGAGCTGGTGGCTTTCCACTGGGGAAAACGAATTTTGCGTTTCATCATTCTGCTCCTTGGCGTCAGCATCCTGTGTTTTATTCTGACTGCCCTGTCCAGCATTGACCCTGTGACCTATATCATCCGCCGGGGGAATCTTTCCCCCACGCCGGAGGTCATCGAGCAGGTGCGTGAGGAACTTGGACTTGACAGCCCCCTTCCCATCCGCTATTTCACTTGGATTGCCGGGGCATTACACGGAGATTTTGGGGAATCCGTATTTACCAGAAATCCTGTTTCAGAAGATCTGGCCGCATACTTTCCAACCACATTGCGGTTGCTGCTGCTGACACTGGCGGAGATCATCGTTTTTTCCCTTCTGCTGGGGGTGTTGTGCGCGGCAAAGCAGAACAAGCTGATCGACCATATCATGCGTGGCATTTCGATATTGGGCATTTGCCTTCCGCCCTTCTGGCTGGGTTTCCTGCTTTTGATTGCCTTTGCTGTGGAAATACCCATTTTCAGCGTGACACCGGCACCGGGAATCAAGGGACTGATACTTCCCTCGGTCACGCTGGCATTCCCGGTGATCTGTTCCACCGTCCGGCTGTTCCGGGCCTCTCTCCTGGAGGAACTGCACCGGGACTATGTGCGGTTTGCCAGAGCCAGCGGTATGAGCAAAGCCCAGGTTATTTGGCGGAAGGCCTTTCGCAACGCCCTTCCGCCGGTAGTCACGCTGTTTTGCCAGTATGTCAGTTATCTCATCGCGGGGAGCGCCGTGGTGGAAAAGGTCTTTTCCATCAAGGGTGTGGGAAATTACCTGATGAACTGCATCATGGCTGCCGACTCCAACGCCATCGGCGCCTGTATGTTGCTCATTGCCACGCTGTATCTGCTGGCAGAATTGGGAGGAGAAATCCTCAACCACTTCCTGTGCCCGTGGAGAAAGGAGGAGAGCGATGGTTCCTAAGATCCTGAAAAACCCACAAGCAGTCATTGGGCTGGCGCTCATCGTCCTCATCTGCGCCGTGGCGCTGTTGGCCCCCATTCTGGCTCCCAATGATCCAAACGCGGTGGACCCCTTATTGAAATACCAGCCGCCGAGCCGTCAATTTCCTTTGGGGACGGATCAATTGGGGCGCTGTGAGCTTTCCCGCCTTTTGTACGGAGCCAGAGCGTCTCTTGGCCTTGCCTTCCCCATATTGATTTTGCTGGGTGGCATCGGGCTGATTCTCGGTATGATGACCGCGTGCATCGGTGGACGCTTCGATCAGATCATCACGGGCATCAGTCAAATTTTTATTGCCTTCCCAACCTTAATCATTGCGGTGGCTGTCATTGGCATCCTGGGCGACGGGCTGCAAAATATCGTCTGGGCGGTGGTCATTTCCATGTGGGCCAGGTTCATGCAGCTCATCCGCACCTATGCCAAAACGGAACTGAACCGGGATTACATCACGGCCGCAAAGGTATCCGGCTGCGGGATGTGGCAGATCATTTTCCACCATCTGATTCCAAACATCCTGCCCCAGTTTTTAGTGTACTTTTCAACAGGCGTTGCCTCCGCCATCCTCACCGTGTCCAGCTTTTCCTTTTTGGGACTGGGCCTGCCCAGCGGAACGGCGGAGTGGGGCGCTATGCTGGAGGAGGCCCAGACTGCCCTGTATTCTCATCCTGAACTGCTGATCTATCCGGGCATCTGCATTTTGCTGGCGGCCGCCGGCTTCAACCTCTTTGGGGAGGCGCTGCGGGATATTCTCCAGCCACAGGAGGATGTGCTATGAGCGGCCCCCTGTTGGAAGTGGAGCGCCTGACTGTCGTCCATAAGGAGACGAAAAAGACCTTGGTCCGCAATATCAGCTTTCCCTTGAACCCCGGGGAAGTTCTCACAATCCTGGGGCAGTCCGGCAGCGGCAAGACCATGACCTGCCGGGCCATTCTGGGAATCCTCAGCCGCCGGGCCTTTCAAATCCAAGGGAAGATTTGCTTTGATGGAACGGATCTGTTGGCTTTGAAAGAGAAAGACCGCAGCCGCTTTTACGGCAGCCAGATTGCCTTCATCCCCCAAAATCCCATGACGGCCCTGGACCCGTCTCGGAAAATCGGCCGCCAGATGGTGGAATTTCTCCGGCTCCACCGGCCCATGGCGAAAAGAGACGCCCTCTCCCTTTGCCAACAGGCGCTGGCGGAGACAGGCCTGCCGGATACAAAGCGCGTTCTGGTCAGCCTGCCCGGAGAACTGTCCGGCGGGATGCTCCAGCGGGTTCTGATCGCTCTTGCCATTGCGGGAAACGCCCGGCTCATCATCGCCGATGAACCCACCACCGCTCTGGACGTCATTCACCGGGGCCAAGCAGTGGAACAGCTTCTTCATTTGCGGGAGAGGGGCTGCGCGCTGCTCCTTGTCACCCACGATTTTGATGTGGTGCGCCACGGAAAGGGACGGGTCCTGATTTTGAAAGACGGATGCGTGGTGGAACAGGGCGGCAGCGAAGAGATCCTGCAAAATCCCCGGCACCCGTACACAAAAGCGCTGCTGGACGCGGCCCATTTGAAACGGGGGTGAAATTATGCTGGAGATACAAAATGTCAGCAAGCAGTACCCAAGACCCAACCAGCAGCAGGTAGACGCCGTCTCCGGCGTGAGCCTGACGCTGGAGGAACACCGGATTTATGCCCTGGTGGGCGAGAGCGGTTGCGGCAAAAGTACCCTGTCCCGGCTCATTTTGGGGCTGGAAGCCCCCACGTCCGGGCGGGTGCTTTTGGATGGAGCGCCTGTTTCCCGCAAAGGCAAGGCCGGGCGGATTCAGACAGCCAAGGCGGTCCAACTGGTGCTTCAGGACGGTGCAAGTTCTCTTGACCCGCATTTCACCGTGTATCAGGCCATTGCGGAACCCATCCGGACCGTTTTGCAGTTGCCGAAAGAGGAGGAGCGGCAGCGGGTCTTTGCGCTCATTGCCCGCATGGGGCTGCCGGAGGAATCCGCGGAACAGAAAACGGGGGAACTCTCCGGCGGGCAGCAAAAGCGGGTGGGCATTGCCCGGGCGCTGGCGTTGTCCCCCCGGTACATCGTCTTTGACGAGTCCCTCAGCGGGCTGGATGTGATCCTTCGAAAAAAGATTTTGAAATTACTGAAACGTGTTCAGGAGAACGAACGGTGCAGCTATCTGTTCATTACCCACGAAATCGACGCGGC
>ERZ1643247.3693-NODE-3693-length-10581-cov-5.045886_pt1 | contig 10581 bp, 9 predicted proteins | sample MGYA00579264_ERZ1643247 | MGnify/ENA primary metagenome ERZ1643247 (study PRJEB29033, sample SAMEA4952262) | chicken gut metagenome | biome: Broiler Chicken; feature: Gastrointestinal Tract; material: Caecum | place: Ireland | collected 2018 | study: Broiler... | reverse complement strand
GCCATCTGCGTCCTGATCTCCATGTTCTATGTGCGTGTCCACCGCCTGGAGCACGGCCAGCCCCTCTTCCACCGCCGCAGGCAGGGATAACCGCACCAAACCGTTCCCCCCTTCATAGAATAAGGGAAGGAGGGGGAGCCTCCCGGCTTTTCCTCCCCCTGCGTTTTGCAGAACTGAAGGAAGGGATGGTTGGCATGAAAATCTATCAATGCTCCCCCGAGTGCTCGCCCAACTGCTGCATGCCGCCCTGCTGCCCGATCCCCGGCCCCGTGGGGCCGACGGGCGCAACGGGCGCCACAGGGGCAACAGGCCCCACTGGCCCTGCCGGCGTCGTGTTCGGCGTGACGGGACCGACCGGCCCCACAGGCCCCACCGGCGCCACCGGGCCTACCGGCGCGACCGGCGCAACCGGGCCGGACGGCGCACCCGGCGGTTCCACCGGGGCAACCGGCCCCACTGGCCCCACCGGCGCAACGGGTGCCACGGGCGCCACGGGCCCTGCCGGCAACACCGGCACGCCGGGTGCGACCGGCGCCGCAGGTCCGACCGGCGCAACCGGCGCAACCGGCGCAACGGGTGCCACAGGCGCAACAGGCCCCGTCTCGGCCGGATCAGCGGTCACAAACGTCGCCACGCCCGCCTCCGCCACTGCGGAGGAAGTCGCCACCACGCTGAACAGCCTGCTCGATTCGCTGCGCGCGGCAGGCCTCATTTCCCCTTGACAGGCGCAGCCCTCACGCACACAAAGCATCGCCCTGCGGCCTTCCGCCGCAAAGCCGTCTCCGGCTTTGCGGGAAGCCCCGCGGGGCGTTTCCTTTTTTCAAATGCTTTTACATGCTTCCGTGCCGGATCTTCGGCAATACACCCACTTTTCCTGATACACGGCGCGGTCGCCCCGGCGGCGAGCTGTTCCGAATCCTCCGCCTGACTGGCCCGGTTCCGGCCGCTTTTCCGCCGTTGCCAGCTCCGTCTCGTCAAACAGCACACGCGCAGTATCCCCTTTCCAGCCAGGGACAACCGAGGATCCGCAGATATTTGGCCGGCGCGTAACATGAAGGCGCACAGCTCATGCGTCTCGCCCGGATCCATGTTCCCTCTCTTTCCAAATGCTTCGTGCAAAAGCCCTTTTCTTTTTATCAGAACATCGTTTGAGAAAAAAGGAATGTTCTCCTGCCGCCAAACCGCCCGGCCGGCTTTTACGTGAAAAAAGTACAGAGTGTGCGCATCATTTGCGGAAGAATCTCCGCTCTTTCGTTTTTTTGGCAAACACCCCCTGTTTTTTACCTGATTATAAAAAAATTTCGGATAAAAATTTGATCTGTCTATTGACATGGTTAGAAAACTGTATTATACTGCAGTTGTAAACAGAAAAAGAGAAACAGGAGGATGCAAAATCCTCTCTTCTTTTTCCCATTGCTAACCTGTTTAGAGATATTGTTAAAAACATTGTGAGGTCTAAAAGCATGACGCAGACGAAAACCTCCCGCATGACGCGGGCCGATTACATAACCGTGCTTCGCCAGGAGCTCGCCCCCGCCACAGGCTGCACGGAGCCGGTCGCCATTGCTTATGCGGTGGCGAAGGCCGCCAGCTTCCTTTCCGGCCCGGTGGAGAGCATTCAGGTGAGCGTGAGCCGCAACATGATGAAGAACGCCATGGGCGTGGGCATTCCCGGCGCGGGAGCTTCCGGGATCGATCTGGCGGCAGCGCTCGGCGCGTTTGGCGGGGACGCCGACGCCGTGCTCGAGGTGCTGCACAACATCACCCCGCAGAACGTGGAGCAGGCGCAGGAATTCCGGCAGCACCACGTTACGATTGCGCTCAAGGACACACCGGAGCGGCTTTACATCGAAGCCGCCGTGCGCAGCGGAAAGGACGCCGTCACCGTCGTCATCCAGGGCAGCCACACCAACATTGTGAAGATCACAAAGAACGGGGAAACGCTGTTCCAGGGCTGCGATGCCGCGGCAAAGCCTGCCGGGGCCGCCCGCGTGGCGGATCTCACCGTGGAGGGCATCTGCCGCTTCGTGTCCGCGGTCAATGCGGAGGAACTCTCTTTTCTTCGGGAAACAGTGGAGCTCAACCGCCGCATCGCCGCAGAGGGCGTCGCGCACAACTACGGCCTGCGCGTGGGCAAAACGGCCTATGAAGCTGTGGCCCATTCCGGCTCCTTCGATGACGGCTGCGATTACGCCGCCGCCCTCGCCGCCGCCGCCGCGGATGCCCGCATGTCCGGCTGCCAGATGCCGGTGGCCACGCTGTGCGGCAGCGGCAACCAGGGCATCACCGCCACGGTGCCGGTCATCGCAACGTGCGACTACTTCCACTTTTCAGAGGAAGCGTGCCTGCGGGCGCTGGCGCTGAGCTGCCTTATCACCATCCACGTGAAGTCGTTCATCGGCCGCCTTTCGCCTATCTGCGGCTGCGGCATGGGTTCGTCCATCGGCGTGTGCGCGGCCGTCACCTTTCTCTTCGGCGGCGGTCCGGAACAGATCGGCGACGCCATCCGCAATGTGATTGCGGACGTTTCCGGCATCATCTGCGACGGCGCGAAGGCCGGCTGTGCGCTGAAGGTCTCCACGGTTGTGAACAGCGCTTTCCGCAGCGCCAGGCTTGCGCTGCACGGCCTGGGCGCCGGCAGCCTGGACGGCATTGTGTCCGAGGAGGTGGAGACGAGCATCCGGAACATCGGCCGCCTGGGCAACGAGGGCATGGCCGACGCGGACCGCGTCATTCTCGACATCATGGCAGGAAAATAACACAGTGATCTGTTTTTTGGAAAACAGCTTTCAATAATAAAGGGAGGAACTGAAAATGGACAAAAGAACGCGCGTGCTGAACGCCATTCAGCAGAAGGAAGTCGATCATGTGCCTGTGGGCTTCTGGTATCACTTCGACGGGGATCAGGCCCTGGGCGATCCCTGCGTGCAGGCGCACCTAGATTACTATGAGTCCACCGGCCTCGATTTCATCAAGATCATGTGCGACGGGTATTTCCCCTACCCCGTGCCGGAATCGGTGAAAACACCGGCGGATTGGAAATCGCTCAAGCCGCTTGGCAAGGATCACCCGTTCATCCGCGAGCAGGTGGAGCGCGCGAAGAAGATTGTGGCGGCCAAGGGCAAGGAGATGTGCGTGTTTTATAATGTGTTCGCGCCGTTCTCCTCCATCCGCTTCGGCACGTCGGATGAATTCGTGATGCAGTCCCTGCGGGAGGATCGCCTTGCGCTCATGCACGCGCTCGACGTCATCGCCCAGGACAACGCCCTGCTCGCCGAGCTGCTGATCACGGAAGCCGGCTGCGACGGCGTGTACTACTGCGTGCAGGGCGGCGAATACGGCCGCATGACGCCGGAGGAATACCGCGCCAGCATCCGCCCGAGCGATCTCTATGTGCTGGAGCACGCAAACCGCTTTTCCTCCTTCAACATCATGCACTGCTGCGGCTGGGCCGGCGAGAAAAACCAGCTTGCGCTGTGGCAGGATTACCCGTGCGCCGTCGTGAACTGGGCCGTGCACGTGGAAGAGCTTTCCCTGGAAGCAGGGCAGATGTTCTTCGGCGGCAAAACGGCGCTGGGCGGCTTTGAAACGCTGTGGAACGGCTCATTCCACCAAGGCATCATCTACACCGGCACGAAGGAAGAGCTCCAGGCCTACACCAGGCAGCTCATCCTGAACCATGGCAAGCTGGGCCTGATGCTGGGCGGCGACTGCACGCTCGACTCCCACATCGATCACGAGCGCATCCGCTGGGTGGTGGAAGCGGCCCGCAGCCTCTAATCGGTTGAGTCTCTGTTTCGGCCGGGTTGGGCGGCCGGAGCAGGGTTGACAAAACGCATATGAATTTAAAACAGAAAGAAGGAGAAAAAATTGAAAAAGAAGTTGATTGCCCTTTCGCTTTGCCTGGCCATGCTCGCGGGTACCGCAGCAGGCTGCAGCAGCGGCGGCGACACCGCTTCCACGGGCGGCGGCACTGCCTCCACAGCCAGTGAGACTGGCGGCGAGGAAGGCGGCGGTGAGGAAGGCGGCTCCGCGGAGCCCACGACGCTCACCTTCTGGAACGGCTTCACCAGCACGGACGGCGACGTCCTCACCGAGATCGTGGATCGCTACAACGGCGAGAACGACAAGGGCGTCACCATCGAGATGGACATCATGACGTGGGACGTCTTCAACGAAAAGCTGCCCGCGGCCATCTCCGCCGGCCAGGCGCCCGATTTTGTGCTGTGCAGCACCGGCTATTATCCGTCCTATGTGAACGCCGGCAGCTTCCAGGACCTGAGCGATTACTTTGACCGCGACGGCAACAGCCGCGATGATTTCGACACCGCCGTCCTCGAAGGCCTCACCTACGGCGACGACCTCATCGGCATCCCGTTCCAGGTTGTCACGCACTACCTGTTCTGGGACAAGGATCTGTTCGAGGCCGCCGGACTCGATCCGGAAAGCCCGCCCACGAACTGGGACGAGATCAAGGAATACGCCGGCAAGCTGACCGACGCGAGCAAGAACCAGTTCGGCTGGCTGATCCCGACCGACAACAACGTCGTGGCGCAGTACACGATGTACGCCTTCGGCGGCGACTTCACCGATGAGGCAGGCACCACCGCCACGCTGAACTCTCCCGAAAACGTGGAAGCCTTCGAGTGGATGTATGACGTTTACGTCAACATGAAGGCCAGCCCGCTGGACAGCGACGACAACACCTACATCTCCGGCCAGCTCGGCATGTTCATCAACGGTCCGTGGATCATCAATGGCCTGCGTGAAAACGAGATCAACTTCGGCGTCACGGCCGTTCCCATGAATGAGGGCGTCGAGCCCAAGTCCTCCATGATCCCCGTTGGCTTCTCCATCCCGATCACGACCTCCGACGAGCACAAGGAGCTTGTGTACAACTTCGTGGAATACTGGAACACCGAGGACATCTGCACCGAGTGGACCGAGCGCTGCGGCACGCCCGCCTATCTGAAGTCCGCCCAGGCGAACTTTGAAGACGATCCGCTCACCTCCGTGCTCTCCGTCCCGCTGGAATACGGCACCGTCGCCATGAAGCAGACGGGCGTTACCCCCGTCGCCTCCCAGGCCCTGTACCCGGCCCTTGAGGAGATCTTCGCCGGCGCCGACATTCAGCAGACGCTGGATAAGTACAACGAAGTCGAACAGCAGGTCATCGACCAGATGCTCGAAGGCTAAACCGTCACATGTTGGAAAAGGGCGCTGCCTTGTCCCGGCAGCGCCCTTTTGGCAAAAAGGAGGGGTTTTCACATGAAGAAAAAGGGCGCTTCCAGGCTGCTCGACAAAGACCATGTCGGGTATCTGTTCATTCTCCCGTCCTGCCTCATTATCTTCATCTTCACCATCATTCCGCTGCTGGCATCCTTTGTCATCAGCCTCACGGACATGGATATTTTCCTCGGGCAGCCCGATTTCCTGGGCCTCGAAAACTTCGTGCGCAGCTTCGGGGACGAGCGCGTACCGAACGCTTTCAAAAACACGTTCGTCTATGTGCTGTGGACGGTGCCGGTGCAGATGGTGCTCTCGCTTATCCTGGCCTACTGGCTGTATCGCCCCACGCGCTTCAACAAGCTGTGCCGCTCCATCTACTATGTGCCGGTCCTGTGCTCGTTCACGGCCATCGGCATCCTGTTCAACCTGATCCTCAACTCCACCGTGGGCTACATTCCCTACATCGTGAGCCTCTTCTCCGGCAGCGTCACGGCGCTGCTCTCCGATGTGCGGTACGCCATGCCCATCATCCTGTTTATCTCCATCTGGAAATCCTTCGGCAAAACGGTGATCATCCTCGTGGCCGGCATCAACGATATCCCCTACACGCTGTATGAAGCCTCCGCCATTGACGGCGCGAGCAAAACGCAGCAGTTCTTCCACATCACGCTGCCGAACCTCATGACCACCATCACCTTCACGCTGCTCACCTCGCTCATCAGCGCCTTCCAGGTGTTCGACGTCGTGTACGTCACCACAGGCGGCGGCCCGCTGTTCTCCACCGAAACGATGGTGCAGTATATCTACTACCGCGGCTTCTCCATGCCGTATGAGCTGGGCTATGCGTCCGCCATGGCCGTGGAGCTGTTCCTCGTCATCGCCGTGCTGGTGCTCCTGTTCAAGGGCGTGCTGGAGCGGAAGATGAAGAAGATTTATTAAGGGGGGCTGCATATGAGACGCATCACGGTTTCCAAGGTCGCGCAGGTTATCATCTGCCTGCTGATCGTGTTTCTGATCCTCTTCCCCTTTGCCTGGCTTGTCATCAGCACCTTCAAGCTGCAGAAGGACATCATCAAATGGCCTCCTACCTTCTGGCCGAAAACCTGGACGTTCGACAACTATGTGGATGTCTTTGACCGCATTCCCATGGCGCGCTACATCAGCAATACCGTCATCTTTGCCGGCGCCGTCTCCCTGTTCTCGGCGTTTTTCGATTCGCTCGCGGGCTATGCGTTCGCGAAGCTCGAGTTCCGCGGCAAGGAAGTTCTGTTCAACATTGTGCTGCTCACCATGCTCGTCCCCTTCCAGATCATCATGATCCCGCTTTACATCGAGCTGAACATCGTGGGCATTCTGAATACGTTCGTCGGCCTCATCCTGCCGCGCATCACCTCGGCCTACGGCATCTACTTCATGCGCTCGTTCTTCACCGGCCTGCCGAAAGAGCTGCAGGAAGCCGCCCGCATCGACGGCATGGGCGAGTTCGGCATTTTCTGGCGGATCATGCTGCCGCTGTGCAAGCCCGCCTTCCTCACCTTCTTCATCTTCTGCCTCACGAGCAACTGGAACGACCTGCTCTATCCCATGATGATGACGAGCTCCTCCGACATGCGCACCCTGCCTGCCGGCCTCGCCATGTTTGTGGGCGAGGGCGTGCGCGAAACAGGCCCTGCCCTGGCCGGCGCGCTCATCTCCATGCTCCCGCTGCTCGTGCTGTACTGCGTAGCGCAGAAATACTTTGTGGAGGGCATCGCCGTCTCCGGCATGAAGGGCTGAGAGCGGCCCTGCTTAACGCCGCACCGTGCGGCAAAACCGTGAAAGGAGCACAACCATGCCAAGAAACTATGTGGGACTGGAAGAAAAGCTGAGCCGGATGGTTTCCATCCCAACCGTGGCGGGCGGACCGTATGAAATCGCGCGCTACCGGCAAACCCTGCGGGAACTGTTCCCGCACCTGTTCCGGCAGGCGGAGGAGATCCCCGTGGGAGAGGCGCTGCTGCTGAAGCTTGAAGGCGCGCAGAAAGAGGAAAAGCCCGTGCTCTTCAGCGGCCACATGGACGTCGTCGCTGCCCCGCCGGAGGGCTGGGAGCACCCGCCGTTTTCCGGCGAGATTGTCAACGGGGAGGTCTGGGGCCGCGGCTCGCTCGACATGAAGGGCGCGCAGTGCGCCCTGCTCGCCGCGCTGGACGCTCTTCTCGAGGGGAGCTGGCGCCCGCAGCGCACCGTGTATCTCTATCTCTCGTGCGACGAGGAGATCGGCGGCCCCACCACGGCGCGCGCCGCCGCATGGCTCGAATCGCACGGCGTCCGGCTGGAAGCCGTGTTCGACGAGGGCGGCACGGTGGGCGAAAACTTCTGGGGCAAGATTCCCGGCCGCGCCGTGCTGGTGGCCGTGGCGGAAAAGGGCTCGCTCGAATACCGCTTCACGGCGCGGGCAGACGGCGGCCACGCGGCAAACCCGCCGAAGCATTCCGCCATCGTGCAGCTGAGCCGCCTCGCGGCCGATCTGGAGGATCACAGCGCTTCCCTCTTCCGCCGCGGGCTTGCGCCGCAGGCGGAGCAGATGCTGCGCGAAATGGCCCGCTGGTTCCCGCAGGAGGACCGCGACCGGCTGCTCGAGGCGCTCGAGCACCCGGAAAACGATTATGAAGCGCTGCAGCGCGTCCTGCCGGAGCAGGCGCCGTTCCTGCTGGGGGCCACCATCGCGTTCACCATGGTGCAGGGCGGCACGGCGTTCAACGTGATGCCGAAGGAAGCCGTGCTCACCGCGAATGTGCGCCCCTCCACCGTGCAGGGCGAGCGTGAAATCACGGAGCTGCTCTGCCGCAAGGCGGCCGAATACGGCGTGACCTGTGAGCTTGTGGGCGGAAGCGACGCCTCCCCCTTCTCCTCTTCGGATTCCGCGGCCTACCGCGCCATTGCGGACACGGCCCGCGAAATCTTCGGCGAGGAAACGCCCGTCATCCCCTTCGTGCTGGTGGGCGGCACCGATTCCAAGCATTTTCTGCCGGTTGCCGGGCAGGCCATCCGCTTTTCCCCCATCTTCATCGGCGAAAAGCAGGGCGGCGTGCACGGCGTGAACGAATACATCACGGTGGACTCGCTGCGCACCGCCGCGCAGTTCTATGAGGTCCTCTTTGAAAAACGGATCTGACACCGCAGGAAAACGAAAGGATGGTTTTTCATGAACGCAATCGCACTGCTGCAGGAAAACTTGCCCGAATCCATCGAAGCCGCCTGGATTGAGGATGAAGCGGACAGATTCTACCTCACCGGCATGAAATCCTCCGCCGGGACCGTGCTCGTGACGCGCGCGGCCGCCTGGCTTCTCATTGATTTCCGTTACGTGGAGGAAGCGGAGGCCAAAGTGAAGAACTGCACCGTCCTCGAGCAGAAGGATCTCTTCGCGCAGGCCGCTTCCCTCCTGCGGGAATCCGGCGTGAAGTGCCTCTCCGTGCTCTCCTCCCGGCTCACGGTGAGCCGGTTCCGCGAGATGGCCGCCCGCCTGCCGGACGTGGCGCTCGACGCTTCCGGCGCGCTCGATCGCCTGCTCGCCTCGCTTCGCGCGCACAAGTGCGCGGAGGAGGCCGGCTGGCACCGCGAAGCCCAGCGTATTACGGACGAAACGTTCACGCACATCTGCGGCTTTATCCGCCCCGGCCTCACGGAGATCGAGATCGCCCAGGAGATCGGCACGACGCTTACGCGCCTCGGCTCGGACGATAAGACATTCAACTTCATCGTCGCCTCCGGACCCAACAGTTCGCTGCCCCACGGCTTTGCCACGCACCGGCGCGTAGAGTCGGGCGACTTCATCACCATGGACTTCGGCGCGGTGAAAAACGGCCGCCTCGCCGACATGACGCGCACCGTCGCGCTCGGCGCGGTGAGCGCGGAGCAGAAAAAGGTTTACGACGTCGTGCTGGAAGCCCAGAAGCGCGCGTTTGAGAAGATCCGCCCCGGCGTCCCGTGCCGGGAGGTGGACAGCGCGGCCCGCAGCTACATCTATTCCATGGGCTACGAGGGCTGCTTCTCCCACGGGCTGGGCCACAGCGTGGGCGTGGAAGTACACGAGGACCCGCGCTTCAACGAGACGGACGAAACGCCGCTTGCCCCCGGCACCGTGATCACGGTGGAGCCCGGCGTCTACCTCAAGCACCGTTTCGGCGTGCGGATCGAGGACATGGTCCTCGTCACGCCGGACGGCTTCGAGGACTTTACGAAAAGCGAAAAAACACTCATCATTCTGTAAGGAGGAACACACGTGAATTCCTTTACATTTCAGTGCGGCACTAAAATGATTTTCGGAAAAGGCGCAGAAAAGGGCGCCGGCTCCGAGTTGAAAGCCTTCGGCGCACACAAGGTGCTGCTCGTCTACGGCGGGCAGTCGATCAAAAAAAGCGGCCTTTACGGCCGCGTGTGCGACGCCATGCGCGAAAGCGGCCTTTCCTGGCTGGATCTGCCCGGCGTCGTGCCGAACCCGCGCGTCTCGCTCGTGCGCAAGGGGATCGAGCTCTGCCGTGAAAACGGCGTGGACTTCCTGCTCGCCGTCGGCGGCGGCAGCGTGATCGACACATGCAAGGCCATCTCCTTCGGCGTGTTTTACGAGGGCGACGTCTGGGATCTCGTCGTGCACAAGGCGGAGCCCGGCACACAGCGCCTCCCGGTGGCCACGATCCTCACGCTTCCGGCGGCCGGCAGCGAGGAGAGCGACAGCTGCGTCATCTCCGACGAAACGCTCCACATCAAGGGCGGCTTCGGCTCCCCGCTCATGCGCCCCGTGTTCTCCATCCTCAACCCGGAGCTCACCTACACGCTCCCGCCCTACCAGACGGCCTGCGGCTGCATGGACATCATGGCCCACGCCATGGAGCGGTATTTTTCGCAGACGAAGCATGTGGAGGTCACGGACCGCATGGGCGAGGCCATGATGAAGGTCATCATCCACAACCTGCCCCTGGCGCTGGCCGATCCGTGCAATGAGGCTGCCCGCTCCGAGATCATGCTGGCCGGCACCTGGGCCCAGAACGATATGACCGGCACGGGCCGCGAGCAGGACTGGTTCAACCATGGGCTGGAGCACCAGATCAGCGGTTTCTACGACATTGCCCACGGCGCGGGCCTGGCCATCTCGTTCCCCGCCTGGATGCGGTTTGCGAGCACGCGCAGCGAATGTGTGGACAAGCTCGCCCAGTACGCCGTGCGCGTGTGGGGCGCGGAGATGAACTTTGAAGACCCGCGCGAAACGGCGCTCGAGGGCGTGCGCCGCCTGAGCGCCCTCATCCGGGAAGCCGGACTGCCCACTACCCTGCACGAGGCCGGCATCGGCGCCGAGCGCTTTGAGGAAATGGC
>ERZ1643247.3690-NODE-3690-length-10585-cov-3.997721_pt1 | contig 10585 bp, 12 predicted proteins | sample MGYA00579264_ERZ1643247 | MGnify/ENA primary metagenome ERZ1643247 (study PRJEB29033, sample SAMEA4952262) | chicken gut metagenome | biome: Broiler Chicken; feature: Gastrointestinal Tract; material: Caecum | place: Ireland | collected 2018 | study: Broiler... | reverse complement strand
TGATGCGGAACATCATGTTGCTCATCTTGTTGTTGATGACGCCCTTGCCCGCGATCGTGCCCTTTTTAAGCCCGTTGAACGCGGTCGCATCGTCTTTGTAATCGACGATGACGATGTCGGGATCGTCCGTCGCGAAAACCTTTTTTGCCTTGCCTTCGTAAAGCTGGTTGCCTTTTTTCATGATATTTTACCTCCGCAATGATTCACAAATTAAATTTCTTTGATCTCTTCCTGCAAAGCCGCATCGTCAGAGGCGATCTTTTCCGCCATCTGCTTTTTATGCTCTTTCAGCTTTGCCGAAATTTCAGGATATTTGAGCCCCAGGATCTGCAATGCGAGAAGGCCCGCATTTTCGCCGCCGTTCACCCCCACCGTCGCCACGGGAATGCCCGAGGGCATCTGTACGATGGAAAGAAGGCTGTCCAAGCCCCCCATCATGTCCGTCTTGACGGGCAGCCCGATCACGGGCAGGACAGTATACGCGGCGATCACGCCGCCCAAGTGCGCCGCTTTGCCCGCCGCGCAGATGATGACTTCCACGCCTTCCTTTTCCGCGCCCGCCGCAAACGCGTGCGCCGCGTCCGGCGTACGGTGCGCCGAAATCACGCGAACCTGCGTCTCGACGCCGAATTTCCTTAAAACGGTAAGAGCGGGTTTGACTACGGGAAAATCGGATTTGCTCCCCATAAGGATCGCTGCTTTTGCCATTTTGAACGACCTCCGTAAATAATCTTGCTTTTATTTGCGCATACTCTCCGAAAAGGAGAACGCTTATGCTGCTGTACATTCTCGCCGCCGTATACATCGCCGCCGTAAATCTGTACGCATTCCTTCTCATAAAAGGGCAGAAAAAGCGGCGGACCGAGCGCGGCGAACACCTGCGATCGGACGACGGAAAGCTCATCGTGACCGCGCTCCTCGGCGGCGGCGCGGGCGTTTATGCTGCGATGTTCCTCATGAAATTTCGCACGGACAGTCTGCTTTTGATGCTGCTCGTGCCCGTAATCACCGTCCTGAACGTCTACCTGTTTTTTATCCTGTTCCGCAGCGGCATTCCCGCACTTGCACTCTGAAAAATAAAAAACAGGCCATAAACGGACCCTCGCCCGATTATAAACCTGCCGCAAAAGCGGGGCGCAATTTCCCCTTATACGTTCTTTGAAGGTACGGCGAACGGCCCGAATGTTTACGGGCTGACATACTTATCAAACCTGCACAATGACCGTTCATCTTTTGACCCTCTTCCAAACCGCCAGACGGCGGCAATCTAAGACCGCTCTTAAATTATAACACAAACTTTATTTTTCAAAAACTGTTTGCGCACACTTTTTTGAAATTTTTCTCGGTTTTTTTCCGAGTACTGTAAATATGCGCCGAACCGCACGAAAAGGAGACGGCATGTCTGCCGTCTCCGCGTTTTTTTATTCCGTTTTATCCGCAGTCTCCGAAAGGGCGCCCGGTTCGGATTGCGCGGCGCTCTTTCTGAGTTCCGCATTTTCTTTGAGAAGGTCGCGGATCTCTGCCAGAAGTTCCTCTACCGTGGGCTTTGCGGGCTCTGCAGGTACTGCGGGCTGAGCCGCGGCTGTCTCCGCCGTTTCCTCGACGGCTGCGCCGTTGTCTTTTTCGAGTTTTCCCTTAAGAGCCTCCGCCCCCTCTTTGATCTTGCGCTGCGCGTTGCGGATGATCCGGACAATGGTAAAAATGACCAACGCATCGATGAGGAAGGTCAAGATCGCCATGATCAGATTCCCGTAATTGAGGGTGACCTGCTCGAGCTCGCCCGCGTCATTGGTGAATTCGCGCAGGACCACGACCAGATCGCTCATGTCTTCTCCGCCGAACAGCCAGGTGATGAGCGGCTTGATGATGTCGTTGACGACGCTGTTTACGATCGCCGTAAACGCGGCGCCGACGACGACCGCGACGGCGAGATCGACGATGTTGCCGCGAGAAATGAATGCCTTGAAATCTTTCCAAAAGGTACTCTTTTTCCTCTCTTTTTTCACTCTCTTTTCTTTTGCCATTATATGTCTCCTTCACAAATATTTTTCAAGATTTTCCATGATAAATTTGACCACGCCGTCTTCCTCGCTGTAACCGATGACGGACGTTGCGAGCGCTTTGAGCGATTCGTCCGCGTTTTTCATGGCATACTTCTCGTCCGCCGATTTGAAAAGCTCGACGTCGTTGATCCCATCGCCGAACACGACCAGTTTCTCCGCAGCCAAAATCTTCTTCAATTCCTCCGCCGCGGCTCCTTTAGAAGTGCTTCTCGGCATGATCTCGCACCAGTAGTCGGTCTGATAGGTCTCGCGCTCGTAAATGCATTTCATGTCCAGACTGTTTTCTACTTCTTCGTGCAAGGCATCGAGGTCTTCTTTTTTCCCGATGCAATTGAAGTAAAATATTTCGTCTCCGGCAAGCTCTTCTCTGCTCGTAACGGGATGAAGGCGCGGATCGTCTTTCCGCCGCTCCAAATAGCGGCGCATCCCTGCCGTTTCTTTTTCCGTTACCCAAGACACGCGCTCTTCGAGCCCGCGGAAAGAATATACCAGCGGCCAGGCATTATGCCTGTAAAACAGCTCTTTCAGATACATGAGCTGCCCGCGATTGAAATGATTGTTGTAAAGCATCCTGCGGGTACTCGGCTCCATGATCACCGCGCCGTTATATAAAATGACGGGAAGGTTTTGCCGCAGTCCCCAACACGCTTTCGCAGCCGAATTCAACGAACGAGCCGTCGCGTAAGTAAACGCAAGCCCGCCGTCGATCAATTCGTTCAGGTGTTTCAGGCTGTACTCGGAAATGCATTCTTTGGATGTCAGCAGCGTACCGTCCAAATCAGATACGAAAAGAGTTTTCAATCGCATAATCTCCCGCCTGTCGTTTTGAGCCTACATTTGCATTATAACATTTTCCCGAAAATATTTCAAGACAAAAAAGCTTTGCCTGACGAAAAACGAAAAACGCCCGTTTTGGGCATTTTCTGCAAAAAACGAGCATTTTTTACTGTGCGCGGAGCATCTCTTCCACGAGCCTGCGCTTAAACGGCGTATCCTGCCCGTAGGGGCGCGGCACCGGAGACTCTTCCGCAAGATCCGCGGCGATCTGCCCCCCGCGCAAGATCACGGCGCGATGCGCAAGCATGTACGCTTCCTCCGCGTCGTGCGTGACGAACACCGCCGTCCGCCGCTCCTCCTTCCATAAACGGACAAAAACGTCGACGAGCCGTATTTTCAGAGCCGTATCGAGGGAAGAAAAAGGTTCATCCATCAAAATCAAGCCCGAAGGATAGGCAAAGGCACGGGCGACAGACACGCGCTGCCGCTGTCCGCCCGATAATTCGGACGGATACGCGTTCTCTTTGCCCGTCAGCTCTACCTTGGCAAGAATCTCCGAAATTTTCCTGTCGTCGGCATGCTTGCCGAGCACGAGGGCTACGTTCTGCCTGACCGTGAGATTGGGCAAAAGCCTCTCTTCCTGAAAAATATAAGAGACGCGGTCCGGCACGTTTTCGATCTTACCTTCATAGGGCGTAAGCCCCGCGAGCATGTTGAGGAGAGTCGTTTTGCCGCAGCCGCTGGCACCCAAAAGACAGGTGATCTTCCCCTCTTCCAAAGACAGACTGAAATTTTCATACACCGATGCACTGCCGTATCGTTTGGAAATATTATGCAGCCCGATCATGTGCGCCCTCCTTTCTTCCCGCCGCTCCACCTGTCCGTGACAAGGCGCAGTTTACCGAAAGCAAACTCGATGATCCCGCCCGCAACGAGCATGAGGATCGTTAAGGCGAACATCTGATCCATGCGCGAATACATCGACGCGGTATACATCAGCCCGCCCACCGAACCGAAAGTTCCCGCAAGGACTTCTGCCGAGATCATGACTTTGAGCGTAAGGGAGATATTGGCGCCCGTCTGCGCGAAGATGTCGGGCAGCATGAGCGGGATGTAGATCTTGCGCAGCTTGTCCCACCGCCCCACGCGGTACACATCCGCCATTTCCACAAGTTTCCCGTCGATCCCGCCAAACGCGGCCGTCAGCTGCGTGTACGAGAGCGGGAAGATCATGAGAAAGGCGACAAACGTCGGCGCGATCTTCGGCGAGGTCCAGATCAGGAGCATGAGCGTGATCGCCATCGTGGGAACCGGGCGCAAAACGCTGATAAAGGGCGCGATGATCCTGCGGAATTTATCGCTCAGCGCACCGAGCGACAGACATAAAAGGGACGCGGCGAATGCGACGAGCCACGAATAAAACGTGCGCAAGAGCGTATTGCCGAACGCGCGCCAAAATTCCCCGTCGACAAAATTCCTGCCGATCGCCGCCATCGTATCCGAAAAGGCGGGGATGACGTAATCGTTTCTGACCGTATAATAGGCGATCAGCCACGCGCCCCACATGACGAGGACGGCGAGCGCGGAATAAAGAATATTCAGTTTTCTGCCATATACGATCTTATTCACTGTTTACCGTTTAATCAGTCCGCTGCATAGAAAAATGCGTCCGAAACGTTGTACTGCACGCCGTTTACCGCCGTGATCTCGGAAAGAAAACTTTTCACCCGTTCTTTGGCGGACGCGGCGCTTTCAAACCGCACCGCGCAGTTTTCGATGACCGCTGCCGTGAGATTTTTCGCGTTGAAAGTGGACGTAGAGCCTTCGGGCAGGTGCGAGCTGACCGCGTTCACGATCGTCTCTGCGGACGTGGTATCCGCCGTCAGCCATGTTGCGTTCGCCTCGACCGCGCCGATAAAGTCTGTCACTGCATCGCCATGCGCCTCGATAAACTCGGTCTTTGCGACGAGCACCGCCTGCGGATATCCGTTTTCGCCGTAGAGCGCCTGCAAATCGCCTACGATCTCGAGCGTTTCGATGTTTCCCGTCTTCGTGGAAACGACTGGCTCCGCCGCAACCATATAATCGTAAACCGCCGTGGCGCTGATCTGCGTAGCGGGGTCGGAGATATTGACGAGGTTCACGATCCCCTCCTGCACGTCTTCGGGATCGTCGGTGATGCGGTATTCGATGTCATATTTGTCGAGGACGATCTGCAGCGCAAAGCCGACAAAATCCTGCAGCTGAATGCAGCCGACCATTTTGCCCGTGAGCTGCTCTTCGAGATTCGCCGCGGACAGCTGCGTCTTTTCGGTATTGGAAATGAAATTAATGTTGCCGTGCGTGACGACGCCGAGCATCTGATAATTTTCGCCCGAACCGAGCGCCGCAGCCGCGGCATTGACGGGGAGGACGCACAGCTCTGCCTGCGGATCTTCTCCCGTGACGTACGTCTGGATCGTATTCGCGTTGACGACATGATAATTGACCGTGCCGCCGAACTGCATGTTTTCGCTCATCAGCTGCGCCAGCGCGAGCGCGGGCGCACCGTCGGGCGCATACACGTCGGCCGTGAACGCATCGCCGTCGCCGGGCACGACGTCGTTGCTCCCGTTGTCGCACGCGGCAAAAAACGCGGCGCCCGCAACGAGCGTGACCGCCGCTAAAATGACTGCCAGAAACTTTTTCATAACAAAAACTCCTTTGATCTTCTCATTTAAACTTGCGAAAGCAAAAGAGAGACTCAGTACTTGGAAAACAACGTCTTGGCCGTGACGCCGCCGATCATGCCCATCCTGCCCGTGAGCGCGTTGATTTTTTCCTGCGGAGCATCGATCACGACGGCCAGCACGGACACGCCCTTCGCACGGTACGGTATGCCCATCCTGCCCACGATGTATTCACCGAATTCATGCAGGAGCGCGTTGAGCCTATCCGAACAATCGGTATCCTCAACGATGATGCTGACGACCGCAAGCCGCGTTTCAGACATAAAAAGACCTCCCTTTCGCGCCAACGCAAAAAGGAGGTGCCGTTCTTTTACCTGCAAAGAATCATGTATCTCCCCTTTGCCGTCGGGCGAACCCTTCGACTCAGGTTTAAATTCTTTTTCTATTATATCCGCAGAACGCGCAAAACGCAAGCGTTTTATATGGAATAAATTGTAACTTTCGGCACATACTGCAGGTATGATCAAACGCACCATCATCCTGACGACGGCGGCGGTGTGCCTCGCCGCGTCGCTCATGCTCATCGTCACCTTTTCCATGCGCCGCGCCGCAGAACCCGCCTTTATCGGAGAGAAGTTTACCTATACGACTCAGATCAAAGAACCGGGATACGAACACATGCGTGAGCGCATGAAAGAGTTCGAAGAATATATAAAAAGGATAAAAGGAAAGGACGGAGAACGCGCCCGAAATCCGAAAAGACCTGAAAAAATGCTCCGTTCGGACCGCGCGGCGGCATGACCGTACGCAGAAGGAATCGCACCGTTCAAAAAATCTCCGCGCCAAACGCCGTAAAACGCTTTGCCATGCAGCATGAAAAAGCGCCCGCACAGACGTGCGGGCGCTCATTTTTTACGCAATACCTTTCAAAATGTCACGATAGATCGCGAGGTCTTTATCCAGAAAAACGTTGAACACGACCTTGATGCCGTACCCCGTTTCCATAAGCCAGTTTTTGACGGCGCCGACGGCGATTTCCGCCGCCTCGTCGTTGGGATAGCCGAAGATCCCGGTCGAAATGCAGCAGAACGCGATGCTCTTCAGCTCCATTTCCCTCGCCACGTTCAGACAGGACAGATAACAGTTGCGAAGCACCCTGCCGTTCTCTTCCGACGGGCTGAGCCCGACCATGGGGCCCACCGTATGGATGATGTATTTTGACGGAAGATTGTAACCGAGGGTGATCTTTGCGCACCCTGCGGGTTCGGGTTCGCCCTGCAAGCCCATGATCCTGGAACAATCCAGCCTGACCTGCACGCCCGCACGGGAATGGATGGCATTGTCTATGCACTTATGGTGCGGGATAAAACAGCCCAAAAGCGCACTGTTCGCCGCATTCACGATCGCGTCGCACGACAGCCGCGTGATGTCTCCCTGCCAGAGCGTTATACCGCCTTTATACTCGAACGCCTCCGCAGAAACGGGATCGCGTTCGAGCGTTTCCGCCCAAAAAAGACGGTCCTGTATTTCGAGGAAACGCGGGCTGACGGGGTTGGGCGGACGCTGATTGAGATATCCCCAGATAAGGTCGCGTTTGACCTTATAGGGATAACTGAACGCGGCGATCTCGTTGCGCTCTTCCAACAGAACGCCCAACATCTCGTCGCAGATCGCGCTCTTCTCCTCTTCGCTCAGAGAGATTCTCTCTCTCGGCTTAAATTCGAGATCGATCGCGCCTTTGTAATCGGAAAGACTCAGCATGCCCTGCTCCTCCTTGTGCGGCAATAATTCAGCGTACGGAATTGAAATTGATGAGACATCCTTTGAGGATGATATTCTTTTCGTCCTCGGTCAGCGCACCCACGCTCAGCTCGATCTCCCTGACCGTGCCGCCGCTCAGATGTTTCGCGGGGATCTTGTCCGCCCCTTCGCCGATCAGGCGGTCTATGTTTTCAATGTACAGATAATCGCCGACCTTAAAGTTGAGCTTTTCCGCCGTGAACGGAAGCATGCCCCAGTTGATGAGGTTGCTGCGGTAACGCTTGGTCGCATACTCTTTCGCAATGTTCGCAATGCCGCCCAGAACGCGCTGGCAGGACGCCGCCTGTTCGCGCGCGGACCCGTCGCCAGGTTTGACGGCGACGACGCAGCTGCCGTAGATCGTGCCCTCTTCCGCAACGCCCAGCTTTTCCGCCGCCTTGGCAAGGGATTCGGGCAATTTTCCCGTTTCGCGGCGGATCTCCTCGTCCGCCTTGACCGCTTTTGCTCTGCCGACATAGCCGGGATCTTTGCGCGAAAGGGCAAACTCGGCAAGTTTCAGCGGATTGGAACGGTACGAAGAGGTCTCGCCCGATGGAATCAGCTCGTCCGTCGTCGTGACGGGATCGGTGATGACGCTGACCGTCTTGATGAGCAAATTCCTTCCGAGCGGGATCATCTTGGGCCAGTCGGCGATGTTCGGGCCGTATTTCAGCTCCTCCTCGCGGTGCGCCTTGCCCGCTCCCATATAGACCCTGTTTTGATAGATCTGCGCGTCGAAGAAATATTTTTTGACCTTTTTCGTGTATTCGGCCTCGGTTCCGGGCGTGAGCATGCCGCCGTTCGCCGCCGTCGCCGCGATCGAACGCGCGTCCATGAGCGCGACCGCCGCCAGCTGGCCTGCCGCAGGCTTGCTCCCCTCGCGGCTCTCGAAGTTGCGCGTCGTATGGCGGATGGAAAGCCCGTTGTTGGCGGGCACGTCGCCCGCACCGAAACAAGGGCCGCAGAATGCTGTCTTGACGACGGCGCCCGCGTCCATGAGTCCCCCGATATACCCGTTTTCCACGAGGGCCTTATAAACGGGCTGAGAGGAAGGATACACGCTGAGGGAGAACTCGTCCGTTCCCGTAGATTTGCCTTTGAGGATCTCATACGCCTCGGCGATGTTTTCGTACATGCCGCCCGCGCAGCCGGCGATGATGCCCTGGCTGACATACAGCTTGCCGTCTCTGATCTTATCCGTAAGCGTGAAGGAATCGTCCCCTTTGAGCTTCCTGCCCGCAGCCTCCACTTCCGCAAGGATCTCTGCGGGATGCTCGGCCACTTCGCGGACGGTATAGGCATTGCTCGGATGGAACGGGAGCGCGATCATCGGCTCGATCGAAGAGAGGTTGACCGTGATGCCGTAATCGTAATAGGCGGGGTCAGACGGCCTGAGTTCTTTATAATCCTGCTCTCTGCCGTGGATCTTATAATATTCACGCGTCTTTTCGTCCGTCTCCCAAATAGAAGAGAGACACGCGGTTTCCGTCGTCATCACGTCGATGCCGTTGCGGTAGTCCATGGAAAGATTTTTGATGCCGGGGCCGACAAATTCGAGGATCTTGTTCTTTACGAAGCCGTTTTTAAACACCGCGCCGCACAGAGCGATGGCGACGTCCTGCGGACCGACGCCCTTTTTCAGGTTGCCGCGCAGATACACCGCGACCGTTTCGGGGCGGCGGATGTCGTACGTCTGATTGAGGATCTGCTTGACGAGTTCGGGGCCGCCTTCGCCGACCGCCAGGGTGCCGAGCGCACCGTAACGGGTATGCGAATCGCTGCCCAGGATCATGCGTCCGACTTTCGCCTCCATCTCGCGCATATATTGGTGAATGACGGCAAGGTGCGGCGGCACGAAATTCGCGCCGTATTTTTTTGCCGCAGAGAGGCCGAAAACGTGATCGTCCTCGTTGATGGTGCCGCCCACCGCGCACAGAGAATTGTGGCAGTTGGTGAGCGTATAGGAAAGAGGAAATTCTTTGAGCCCGCTCGCTTTCGCCGTCTGGATGATGCCGACATAAGTGATGTCGTGCGAGGCGATCGCGTCGAACTTGATCTTCAGATCGTTCTCGCTTCCCCTGTTATGCTCTTTGAGGATGCGCCAGGACATCGTCCCTTTGCGCGCCTCTTCCTTCTGCGCAGCCGTTAAAAACGCCTGATTTTCTTTGACGAGCGCACCGCCCATGTAGTAGCAGCCGCCGCGGATGAGCTTGATCATGTCTTTTCTCCTCTCTCCCGGTTATTTTAAAATATTATACCGCATTGCGTCGGTTTTTGTCAAATGGTTGCCCTTTAACTCTTTTTTCCTTTCTTTTTGCGGATCTCTCTGACCGTCTTTTCAAAACCGTTTTCTTTCGGCTCGTAAAAAACTTCCCCTTTCAGGCTGTCGGGCAGGTACTGCTGTTCCACCCAGCCGCCGAAGTTGTGCGGGTACTTATAATTTTTGCTCTGCGCCTTCGCCTCCCTGTCGCCGTAGCTGTTGTCTTTGAGGTAGGGCGGGATATTATCGTCGCGCACTTCGCGCGCGGCCGTTCTCGCTTTTCCCATTGCCAAGACGACCGAATTGGATTTTTCCGCCTCGCAGACGTAAACGATGGCGTTGCTGAGCGGGATGAACCCCTCGGGCGCTCCCAGTTTTTCAAACGCCTGCATCGCGGAAACGGCCATCAGCTGCGCGGTCGGGTCGGCCATGCCCACGTCCTCCGCGGAATGGACGACCAGCCTTCGGCAGATGATCATGGGATCGCATCCGCCCTCGATCAGACGGAAGGCATAATACAGCGCCGCGTCCGGATCGCTCCCCCGCAAACTCTTGCAGAAAGCGGAGAGCATGTCGTAATAAGTGTCCTCGTTGTAAGAGAGCGCTTTTCTCTGTATCGACTGTTCCGCGTCGGCAAGCGTGACATGAATGCTCCCGTCGGCTGCGGGCGGCGTGGTGAGAACGGCAAGCTCGAGCGCGTTGTACGCCGCGCGCAGGTCTCCTCCGCTCATGCAGGCGATGTGTTCGAGTGCCTCTTCGTCGCATGCCGCCTTATAGGCGTACAGCCCTTTGCGGGATACGAGCGCCTTTTTCAGCGCCCCCAGAATTTCCTCCTCGGAAAGACGTCTGAATTCGAACACGCGGCAGCGCGACACAATGGCGGGCGTCATCGACGCGTAGGGGTTTTCCGTCGTGGAACCGATAAAAATGATCGTACCCTGCTCGGCTGGGACATACCTTGTACAACCGTTAAGCATGGAAATACCCCTGAGGGAACTTCACCCACAGCTTTATCG
>ERZ1643247.3689-NODE-3689-length-10585-cov-9.054701_pt1 | contig 10585 bp, 11 predicted proteins | sample MGYA00579264_ERZ1643247 | MGnify/ENA primary metagenome ERZ1643247 (study PRJEB29033, sample SAMEA4952262) | chicken gut metagenome | biome: Broiler Chicken; feature: Gastrointestinal Tract; material: Caecum | place: Ireland | collected 2018 | study: Broiler... | reverse complement strand
GTTCCACCCTACAAACCTGGGACATACGATCATGGCAAAATGTCTGGGATATCTTTTTGATAAAGTGAATGAAGAGGGATATGGACAAGAAGACACAGATGGAAGTCTTCTGGAAAGAGAACCGGTCTATGGAAAGGACTTTGAAACAGTAAGGCTTTTAGATAAAAAGGAACTTTGCCAAAAGGCCAGGATTTCAGAAGGGAGCTTTTGCGGTACAGATCAGAAACTGCAGGAGGTTGAAATTGACATGGATATATATGGGACTCCACAGTTTCCTTATAACTGGCAGTATACCGGCCAGGCAGAAGAGACAGAGGCTTTCACACTGAAAATCTTATGCCGCGCATTGCTTTTGATTTTTAAAGATGAAGGAGAAACCGATACAGGCAAAGCGGATGTTTTTGTAGACGGCCATTATAAAATGACAGCAGATCCTAGGATAAATGGCTGGATACATTGCAATGCTGTAATCCTCTTTTCTGAGACGGAGAGCCGGGAACATATAGTAGAAATTTTACCAGCGCCGGGGGAAGAAAAGAAAAAATTTACAATTCTTGGATTTGGCTATGTATTATGATAGGAGAATGACAATGACAAAAGTAAAAAATCCTGTGTTGAGAGGATTCTATCCAGATCCTTCCATATGCAGAGTAGAAAATGACTTTTATTTAGTAAATTCCAGCTTTGCTTATTTTCCAGGAGTGCCGATTTTTCACAGCAGAGATTTGGCTCACTGGGAACAGCTGGGAAATGTTCTGGACCGACCGTCTCAGCTTCTATTAGAGGGAGATGAAATATCCAGGGGTATTTTTGCGCCTACTTTACGCTTTCATGAGGATACCTTTTATCTGATTACTACAAATATTGATCAGGGAGGTAATTTTGTCGTTAAAGCAGACACTCCGAAAGGACCCTGGTCGGAACCTTATTATCTAGGTCCGCAAGCCCAAGGGATTGATCCCAGTCTTTTTTTTGATGAAGATGGCACCTGCTATTATGTAGGAACCAGACCGAATCAAAATGGAGTAAAGCATAATGGAGACTGGGAAATATGGATTCAGGAACTGGATTTAAAACAAATGAAACTTGTGGGAGAGAGCAGACGCATCTGGAAAGGATTTGCCCGTCATGTGATTTGGCCGGAAGGCCCTCATTTATATAAAAAGGACGGATATTACTATCTTATTTATGCGGAAGGCGGAACGGGATATGAACATTCTGTTATGGCTGCAAGAAGTAAGAGTCTTCAAAAAGACTTTGAGGGCTGTCCCAGAAATCCTGTCCTGACACATCGTCATTTGGGAAAAAATTATCCTATAACCTGCGCAGGTCATGGAGACTTATTTGATGATGAAAATGGAGAATGGTATATGGTTATGCTTGCCAGCCGTACTCTTTGCGGCGGAAGCAGTCTGGGAAGAGAGACTTTTTTGGCAAAAGTAGACTGGGAAGATGGATGGCCAGTTATCAGTCCGGGGAAAGGGATTCTGGAGAATCAGTTGGAGATTCCTTTGGAGGAATGCCGTTTTCCAAAAGAAATGGGAGAAGATGTGCTGTTTCATTTTTGGGGCGGGGAGCTGGATCAGCGTTTGCTGGGAGTATGCCAAAGATCTGAAGAAAATTATTCTTTAAAAGCCAGAAAAGGATATCTGCGCATCTATGCCAGTAAGACACAGGCAAAGGATTGTGCGGCCTTTTCATATTTGGGTGTACGCCAGTGTTCTTATTCTATGTACGTATCAACACAGATGGAATTTGAATTAGAAGCAGAAGGAGACGCAGCCGGACTTTTACTGTTTCAGAACCAGAAAAACCATTTGAAAATGGAAGTGATAAAAAAGGGAAAAACCTTTCTTTTTTGTGTGACGCAGGTGGTACAAGGGAAGGAAGAGGTTCTGGCAGAAAAACAGATAGAGAAAAAAAGACTGGAAATACATCTTAAAACAGAAAATCAGAAGGCGGGAATCTTTTTGGATCAGGGAAAAGGAAGAGTATCCGTAGCAGAAGGGATTTCTCTGGAGTATTACACTACAGAAGCATCTGGAGGATTTGTAGGCTGTACGGTTGGTCTATATGCATCTTCTTATGGAAAAGAAAGCAGCTCATGGGCAGACTTTCTATGGTTTTATGCTGCCGGCAGGTAAACACCCCGGTCCTTTTATGAATCCGGGGAAAACTCTGCCATTTTCCGGAACTGAGAAGGAGTACAGTTATGTATTTCTTTAAATGCCCGGTTAAAAGAGGAAAGATTGGAAAATCCGGACCGCATGGCAATCTCCAAGATAGAAAGAGAGGAATTTTCCAGTAGCTCTGTGGCCTTTGAAATACGCAGAGACGCAATATATTCCGGAAAGGACATCTGATAATATTCTTTAAAGATACGGGAAAAGTGATATTTGCTGAAACCGGCAAATGCAGCCGTCTCTTCCATAGTGAGCTTTCGGGTACAGTGTTCACATATATAGTCCGTAACCGCATCAAATTTTTGGTCATCGGCTTTTTGTCTGGAGGTTTTCTGGGCATAAAGCTGATTTTTTATAAGAAGGTTGTGATTTCCGATGATAATAAAAAAATGCAGAAGAATTTCATACATATGAAGTTCTTTGAAAGGAAAATCTCTAGTGCTGATGTCCAGGAGCTTTAGGAGCAGGGGCAAAGGATTTTCTTCAAACAGAGAATCTTCCGTATGCAGGACAGAAAATCCGTATAAGATCTGGCGATAGCGGAGCAATAATCTCTACAAAATTGTGCCAATGGGTGGGGAAAGAAGTATAAAAATCCCCATAAGAAATATTAATAGTCATATTATGACCGAAAAGCCAGGGCTCAGAAAGATCCGATTTAATCATGAGACTCTCCTTTGCTATTGGAAATATTGAATAGAACCGCAGAAAATGTAACTATAATATAGCAAAAATTGCGGTGGAAAAACAGAGGATTTTATAAAGAAAATGTGGATTGTCAGGTAAAACTTCTGAATTATGGACTGGAACCGCTTTTTGATGGGGCTGAAGGATTTTTTTGGAGAGCTTTTAAGATGCTTATGGTTAAGAATGAAAAAGATAAAGCAAAAAAACATTGATAAAAAGCAAAAATCCAATAGAGCATTATTTATAAGAATGTTATATTGAAGATAACAAAAAAACGGTACCGCAGAAATTTTGGGATAGACAAATCGGGGAGGAATTATGGATAGGTTAGAGCATAGAAAAGGGAAGGCAGTCCTGCATTTTCAGGACAGGGAAGGAAAACCTCTCGCAGGAAAAGCTGTGGAGGTCAGACAGAAAAAACAGGAATTTTTATTTGGCTGCAACGCCTTTGATACGTTAGAATTGTGCAGAGAAAACCTGGACGGCCAAAGAAGGGAAATCTTGCAGGAAAGAATGGAATTGTGGCTGGATCTTTTTAATTTTGCTACTCTCCCTTTTTACTGGGGACAGTATGAGCCAGAAGAGGGAAAAACCAATCAGCAGAATTTAATGGCGGCGGCACAGTTTTTGAAAAAGAAGGGCATCACTATCAAAGGCCATCCGCTTTGCTGGCATACCCAGACAGCCTCCTGGCTTCTGAATCTTAGCAATGAAGAAATCCTGGAGCGGCAGCTTATGCGGATTCGCCGCGATGTTGGCGCATTTAAGGGAACGATTGACGCTTGGGACGTAATAAATGAAGTAGTGATCATGCCGGTATTTGACAAATATGATAATGGGATCACCAGGATATGCAAAGACATGGGAAGGATCAAATTGGTCAAAAGGGTCTTTGAAGAAGCCAGAAAAAGTAATCCGGGGGCAATACTGGTTATTAATGATTTTAATACCAGCCAGGCTTATGAGATATTGATAGAGGGCTGTCTTGAGGCGGGAGTTCCTATTTCGACTATCGGTATCCAATCCCATCAACATCAGGGGTATTGGGGAATAGAGAAGATACAGGAGGTTCTGGAGAGATTCTCTCACTTCGGACTGCCTTTGCACTTTACAGAAAACACCCTGATCTCGGGACATCTCATGCCTTCGGAAATCGAGGATCTCAATGACTATCAGATTCCTTACTGGCCTACTACCCCTGAGGGAGAAGAACGCCAGGCCAGAGAAGTGGTGGAGATGTACACGGTGCTTTTTGAATCCCCCTATGTCCAGGCGATCACAACCTGGGATTTCGACGACGATAATAAATGGCTGGGAGCTCCCTGCGGGCTGATCCGCAAGGACAATTCCCAGAAACCTGCCTATGTGGAATTAAAGAAAAAGATCAAGGAGGAGTGGATGACTTCCCTGAGTCTGGTCACAGACCCCCGGGGAAATTTGGAATTTACCGGATTTGCAGGAGAGTATGAAATCTCCTGTCTGGGAGAAACCAAAGAAATTTCGCTGAAAAGGACGCCAAAGGAAAATTATCAGGAAATGGTAATGGGGTAAAGCCGGCGCTTTTTATAAATACAGGGCTTGCCTGAGAAAGGAGAAAACACTATGCTGGGACTTATTACAGGTGCAAACCGGGGGCTTGGACTGGAACTGGTCCGGCTTGGGCTGGCACAGGGAGATTCTATACTCGCTGCATGCAGGAATACTGACGGAGAACAGATGACAGAACTTCTGACTTTGAAGACAGACTATCCGGAATTTTTGGAAATCCTGCAGATGGATGTGACAAAAGAAGAGGAAGTGAAAGAGGCGGCAGATAAGGTACGGAAAAAATATGAACATATAGATTTTCTGATTAATAATGCCGGCGTGCTTTTTGAAAAAATGAAGATGCCGGGAGACTGTATCAGAGATCTGGATATTGATATGCTGAGAAGAAATTTGGAAGTAAATGTAGTAGGAACAGCTTTGGTGTGTAAATACTTTATAGAACAGCTATATCGGTCGGTATGTCCCTGCATCATGAATATTACTTCAGAAGCTGCGCATTTAAGCCCAAAGGGATATAATTATCCGGCCTATTCTGTGTCCAAATATGCGGCGAATATGTATACCCAAAAATTAAGGAACTTTTTGGAAGAAGAGAGAAGAGAATTGCATATGCGCATCTATATGATACATCCCGGACGTATGGATACTGCCATGGGGAAAGAAAATGCCCAGATACATCCGAAAGAGGCGGCAGAAGGAATCTATGCTATTTTGAGCGGACGGAAAGAAATTCTGCCTATGGAAATACCGTTTATTGATTATAAGGGACGCCCTATGCTTTGCTGACAGGATGGGGCAGTATGTAAGAAGTACCATATGGGAGAAATATAAAAAGAAAAAGGAGAAAGATTATGAGTGTAGTAGGATCAAATTTAGTTTGCCAGGTAGGGTTTATTGTAAAGGATATTTACGCTACAAAAAAGAAATGGGCAGAGTTTTTAGGAGTAGAAGAGCCGGAAGCAAATCTTTGCGGCGAATATGAGATCATGCAGACTGAGTATATGGGAGCGCCGGCACCGGAGGCCAACAGCCTTCTGGCATTCTTCGACGTAGGACCAGGGCTGCAGTTAGAACTTATCCAGCCAAATGAGGCTTCTTCCACTTGGCGGAATTATCTTAATGAACATGGAGAGGGAATCCATCATGTGGCCTTTAACATTCAGGGCATGAAAATGCCGGAGGCTGTAAAGAGATGTGAAGAATTTGGTATGACCTTAGAACAGAAGGGCGAGTATGGAGATGCGTCTGGAAGATATGTTTATATGAATGCGTATAAGGATCTGAAATGTATTATTGAACTTCTGGAAAGTGACAAATAAGAAAAGGCGGTAGATGATATGAAACTTGGACTATCCAGTCCTCTGGAACATAAAACACCGGAAGAATGGGCGGAAAATATGCAAAAAATCGGTTGCCAGGCAGTGAATTTTCCTGTGGATTACACTGCTCCTAAAGAGGTAATCCAAGCCTATGAACAGGCAGCAAAAGACCAGGGACTTGTGATTGCAGAAGTGGGGGCCTGTTGCTGTGTTAATGTTTCCGGCTCAAAAGGTGCTAGATGGGATGGACCATACAAAGAAAATCTGACTAAAGAAACCTGGAAGGATATGGTAAAGAGTATCCAGAACATCATAGATGAAGCAGATCCTCAGAATACTTTTTATACTATAGAACCAATGCCCTGGATGTATCCTATGGGCCCAGATGAATATGTAAAGCTTATAGAGGATGTAGACAGAAAACATTTTGCAGTACATAAGGATGTGTTTAACTGGATTATTTCCCCTGAAAGGTATTTCTATCATGAAGAATTTATGGAAGAATGCTTTGAAAAGCTGGGAAAATATATCAAGAGCTGCCATCTGAAAGATGTACTGCTGCGTCAGGAGTTTACCCTGCAGCTTCAGGAAACTGCCTGTGGAAAAGGCGGGATCAATCTGAAAAAGTATAAAGAATTGATCGATAGCGTGAACCCTGATATGCCGGTAATCCTGGAACATCTTGGAAGCGATCAGGAATATCTGGACAGCCTGAAGTTCATAAAAGAATACTATCAATAGAAAAATTATTTTAAAAAATACTGTATCTGATCTATAGAGACCGGATACAGTATTTTTATTACTATAAGCCTTTTGGACTGCCTTGCAGAACAAAAGCCATGCAGTCGGGAAGCATAGTAGAAAATATACCAGAAGCCCTTGGAAACCTGTCAGAACAGATTCTGCAGACGCTGCTCTGCCATATCCCAGTTGATCACGTGAAACCAGTCGTCAATATAAGCGGCACGAACATTATAGTGTTTCAGATAATAAGCATGTTCCCATACATCAAGATTCAAAAGAGGACATTCTCCTTGGTCCAGAGGCGTATCCTGATTTGCAGTCTGTGTGATTATCAGTTTCCCCCGGCAATGTACCAGCCAGACATAGCCGGATCCAAAGACTGACAGGGCGGATTTTTTGAAACATTTTTTGAAATTTTCAAAACAGCCAAAATTTTTATTGATAAGCCTGGAGAAATAAACGCTGGGTAAAAGGCCGGCCTTATCCGTCATTCCTTCAAAAAAGAACCGATGGTTGTAAATGCCGCCGCTGTTATTCTTAAAGGAAACCCGGATATCAGAGGGAAGCCCGGACCAGCAGTACAGGATTTTTTCCAGAGACCAGTTTTGATAAGGGGGATTTTCTTTCATTAAGGAATTCAGATTGTCAATATAGGTCTGGAGATGTCGGTTATGGTGGAAAAACATGGTTTTTTCATCGATAAAGGGTTCAAGGGCAGCATAATCGTAGGGGAGGGGCGTGTTTACAAAAGGAAAATAATGATTCATGGAGACTCCTTGTGATGGAAAAACTTTATATACATTATAGTATCCCCCCGGGATGAAATTGGTGAAAAAGTTGAATCTGCGATTTATATGAAAAATCCCTTGAAATAGGACATATAAAGGCATATAATATACTACAGAATAAAAAGAAATTCTTCGGGGCAGGGTGTAAGTTGCAGGAACAAAGAATCCAGTATTTATGCGGGTTCCGAGGGATTCAGATAGTATCTAAAATCGTATTTTACGACAAATTTACGACAAATGATCAGGTGATAAAGACAAATAAGGAAGAACTCTGATTTTAAGAAAAAAGAGGAACAGTTGCAGCTGTTCCTTTTTCTTTTCCTATAATAAAGCAATGGCAAATAATAGCTTGTATATCCTGAATTTTGTCAGTATACTAATGAGTAGAGATAAAGCGTAAAAAGGAAGACAGGTGAAAAGAGTGAGATTATTTAACCCATATACACCGGGAGCAGGTTTTCCCCCCAGTTATCTTGCCGGAAGAGATGAGACGATAAATGATGCCGAACAGACAATGCTGTATGTTCAAAATGGTATTGTTCAAAGGTCCAAGATATATTATGGACTCCGAGGGGTTGGAAAGACAGTCCTCCTGAATAAGATAGAAGAGATTGCAGATGATAACTGGATTATGTATGAGCATATCGAAGTTTCAGAAGATGACGATTTTAAAGCGACACTGGCAACCTCTGTACAAAAACTTCTGACTCAGATGAGCATAAAAGCAGAACTGAAGCAGTTTGCCTACAGGGCATTATCTGTTCTTAAAGCATTCCAGGTAAAGTATACGCAGGGAGATGTGGAATATTCCGTAGGATTTGGAGACATAGTTCCTGCATATGGAACGGCAGATACAGGACAGCTTGAGAATGATTTAAAAGAAATTCTGATCCAGCTGGGTATGGTGGCAAGAAAAACAGGAAATATGGTATGCTTTTTTATTGATGAAATGCAGTATTTAAAACAGGAGGAGCTTAGTGCTTTACTTACTGCCTTGCATAGAATCAATCAAAAGCAGCTGCCGATTCTCATTTTTGCTGCTGGTCTTCCTAAGATAGCGAAGTTGGCAGGAGATTCTAAATCCTATGCAGAGAGACTGTTTGAATTTATTTCCATTGATTCTCTGGATTTTGAAGACGCAAAAGCGGCATTGGAAAAACCAGCAGAGGGTCAGGGGGTATCTTTTACGGAGGACGCTGTAAAATATATTGTAGAAGTGACCGGAGGATATCCATATTTTCTACAGGAGTATGGAAAACAGGTTTGGAAATATATGGAAGACGATACGATAGATCTGTCAGCGGCAAAGGAAGCGGAAGAAGATTTTCTGGAAAATCTGGACAAAAGTTTTTTTAAAGTGCGTTTTGATCGTGCAACGAAAAAAGAGAAAGAATTTATGTTTGCTATGGTAAAAACAGGACAGCTCCCATGTACCATCGCCCAGGTGGCAAATGGAATGGAAAGACGGCCTGAGTCTATAGCTCCATTGAGAAGTCAGCTGATCCATAAGGGGTTTATTTATTCTACTTCTTACGGAGAGATTGATTTTACTGTACCACAGTTTGATCAATATTTAAAACGGCTTAATCCCAAACTGATGCTTGAGAATATAGATGAAGATGACGAATAAAGAGTATTAAAAAATCCGGCGAGAGGACTCATTTCCTCAAACCGGATTTTTCTATTTATTAAAGCTTTGTCTGTTCTTTTACATAAAGAACCAGAGCTTCTTTGGGAATTTTCCAGTCTTTTCCTTCTTTATAGGCTTTTAGAGTACCTGACCGGAGAAGTTTATAGGTCTGTGTCATACCGACTTTCAAAATTGCAGATACTTCTTCGACTGTAAGAATATCGTCATAAGAGTCAAACATTTTTACCGCCCCTTTCCTTGAAACTGTAAGGTTACCCTCATGGGAAAATAGACTTTTTGCAGATGATCCTGGATTGCCAGCATATAGTTTTTCATTTTTGCAGAGTCCAGCACAGGTACATCAGGGTTATAACTAAAAGCATTGACACCAAAATGCAGGTGCGGATGTCTGCCGGCAGTATCTAATCCGAAGAGAATCTGGTAGCTGTCCTTAAAGAAGGCAGAGACATCTCTGGCGATACATAGAAGCTGCTGATGTCTCCAGGATTCTGAAAAAGTGATGGCGAAGTGCCAGATTTTTTGCGTATTCTGAAATCGGGAATATTCCTCGCTGGCCTGGAACTGTTCGATGATTGTAAAATCTGGGATACAGGAAAAGCCATAGCCGCCAAGGTAGGTTTTCTGTCCGATATAACCCAGAACTTTATTATAGGCATCATCGTTATCGTAGCTGCCTGGAAATACTTCTATGCGTATGTCAGACATATTTTTGCACCTCCTGTTTGGAGCTTTTTGCTTTTGCTCTGTTGGAAATCCTGGGATTGCATAGAAAGTCTATGAACAGTTCATTGTCTTCCAGGGATTCCCGAATTTTTTTATAATGGGAATAATCTACATTGCTTTCAGCAGAGACAGCCAGAGTTTTCTGTTTGTCTGGCAGTATATAGAAGGGTTTTATTTTATTCATAATGATCAGCTCCTTTTAAATTTTATTATTTAAATGTAAAGAGCCGTTTATGATGTGATATTATATTTTATTCTGTCAACATAGAAGTAAAAAAGGGAGGAGCCTATAGTATATATGTATATATAGGGGTGTGCGATAGACCAATACAATCAAAAAAAATACCAAAGAATCCAAGATTATAAAGGTGGGAGGCATAGGAACAGCAGGTAACCAGCCTTTGGACAAGGGTGTGGTTACCATCGGTAACATTATTTTCATGTTGGTTTCTGTTAAAAGATACCAGATAATATCAGATTTTTATTGATTTCAATTTTTAGGAGGAATGAAAGATGTTCAATATTTTAGATTTTATAGATTCAAAGGCAATTAGAGCTTTTAATAAGGAGACAGAATTTTCGCCTGCAGAGCAGGCAATTCTGATTTCCAAAAGTAGAAAAACCACAGTGGAAGAAAAAGTAAATGCCCTGAAAGAATTGCTTCAGGCATACGGAAAAAATGAGATATGGCATGAGGATCATGACGGAGAGCGGATAGACTTTCGGAATATCATAAGAAATACGATCATAAGCTGGGAGTACGCTTTAGAGGGGAGAGCAGATAAGACAGGATATGTTTATACGGCTTACTTTGCTGAACAGGATTTTAACGATGATATGCACAGAGATGAGCTGTATTTTACCAGCTATGACAGGGCATACCAATATTGCATTCTGCGGAGCCTAGCGGACTCCGATGCGTTTCAGAGCGGACGCTGTGCG
>ERZ1643247.3685-NODE-3685-length-10596-cov-7.873257_pt1 | contig 10596 bp, 7 predicted proteins | sample MGYA00579264_ERZ1643247 | MGnify/ENA primary metagenome ERZ1643247 (study PRJEB29033, sample SAMEA4952262) | chicken gut metagenome | biome: Broiler Chicken; feature: Gastrointestinal Tract; material: Caecum | place: Ireland | collected 2018 | study: Broiler... | reverse complement strand
GGAGTATGATGAATTAACAAAAGAAGGAGAAGAATACCTTAAGCAAAAAAACAAACGAAAGATATAAAAATCCATATAGAAAATTATTCTTGTGTTCTTTTATATCATAGAAAAAAAATAGTTGAATAAATAATCTTCAACTATTTTTTTTGTTTTTTGATGTATATAATACTTATTTCATAAATTTTTTGATCATTTTTGTCTTTATTTTTGTATATGGCTGATAGCGAACAGGAAGATCGATGAAATTGGACTTATTTACAATACTTTTATAGTTTGAGAAGGTTTCAAAAGATTTTTCACCATGATATTTGCCTATTCCGCTTGTGCCAACTCCGCCAAATGAGAGTCTAGGGTTGGCAAGATGGATGATTGTATCATTGACACAGCCACCGCCAAAATTGAAGGTTGATAAGACAAATTTAATAAATTTCTTATCGTTTGAAAATATATAGAAAGCAAGTGGACTCGGATGGCTTTCGATAATTTTTTTAGCCTGATCAAAGTCGTCAAAAGAGATAATAGGAAGTATAGGTCCAAATATTTCCTCCTGCATGACAGGATCTTGAAGGGTGATATTATCCATGATAGTCGGCTCTATTTTTCTTGAGTTTGCATCACTCCTGCCACCATAGACAACTTTATCTTTATCAATTAAACCGCGGAGTCTATCGAAATGTTTTTGATTTATAATTTTGCCGTAACTATTATTTGAGAGTGGGTCTTGCGAATACATCTTTTCAATTTCAACTTTTAGATTGGCAATCAACTCATCTTTTACGCTTTTGTGGACTAATATATAGTCTGGAGCCACGCAGGTTTGTCCGCAATTTAAAAATTTTCCAAAAGCAATTCGTCTTGCCGAAAGTTTTAAATTTGCGCTTTTTTCAACAATACATGGGCTTTTGCCACCAAGTTCAAGGGTGTAAGGAGTGAGATTGCTCGATGCTTTTAAAGCAACTTCTTTTCCTACATTCAAGCCACCAGTGAAGAAAATATGGTCAAATTTTTGATCAAGTAAAGCCTTGTTTTGTTCTCGTCCACCTTCAACTACAGTTACATAATCTTTGTCAAAGATATTTGCAATGATTTGTCTGATAACCATAGATGTGTTATAGGAATAATTTGATGGCTTAAGTACAGCACAATTTCCGCTTGCAATTGCTCCGACAAGTGCATCTATACAAAGCATGAAAGGGTAATTCCATGGCGACATAATAAGCACCACGCCAAGTGGCGAAGGAAACACAAAACTTATAGATTTAAAATGTGCAAGCGGAGTTTTCACTTTTTTAGGCTTCATCCACTTTTTAAGATGACGTAAGGCAAAATTTATTTCACTCAGCACCATACCTATTTCTGTCATATAGCCTTCAGTATAACTTTTTCCTAAATCGTCATAGAGAGCTTTTGCAATATCAGCTTCTCTTGCGATTATTTCTCTTTTTAATTTTTTTAGAGCATCTAATCTAAATTTATAGGATAAAGTCTTTTGACTATTAAAAAATTCCCTTTGACGCGATAATATTTCTTGAATTTCCATAAAATTCTCCAATTTTTTTATAATTTTATTTAAAAATTAATAAAATTTGATTTTTAATTTATTTTTTATAATTTTTTAATATTTTAATTATTTTTTTATTTATTTTAATTAATTTTTTAATTAATTTTTTATTTTATTTTTTTATAATTTTATTTAAAAATTAATAAAATTTTATTTTTAATATATTTTTTTTATTATTTTTATCATTTTTTATTATTTTAATTATTTTTTTATTTATTTTAACCAATTTTTTAATTAATTTTTTATTTTATTTTTCTTTTTTATTTTTAATTATTTTTTAAGTTTGAGATAAATCTTTGCAAGTTCTTCTTTAGAATATAATTTTGGCACAGGGTAAAGTGGGTTTGCTTCCTTTTCAGCTCTAGATGCCATAGAATTGATATCTTCTTCTTGTATTTCGCTAAAGCCCTCTTCAATATTCATTTTTTGGTTTAGATCTTCTATAAAATCAATCATCTTTTGTTTTGCTGTAGAGTAGCTATCATTTTCAGATGCGATATGACTTATTAAGGCAAGTTTGCCAAGTTTTTTATCGATAGTCTTTCGGTATTCCTTGAGCATTACAGGCAATATCTTTGCGTTTGCAAGTCCATGCGGAACATGATATTGTCCGCCAAGAGAATGAGCAATTGCGTGTACATATCCTACATAGGAACGAGTGAATGCATTGCCTGCCATGAATGAGGCTCTTAGCATATTTTCTCTTGCCTTTTCATTTTGTCCATCTTGATAACATAGATAAAGATTTTCGACAATAAGTTTAACCGCTTCTTCGCTGTTATGCTTTGTATATTTTGTTCTACTCCTGCCTATATAGGCTTCAATCGCGTGAGTAAGTGCATCCATACCTGTGCTGGCAGTAAGCCCTTTTGGCAAGCCTAAAGTTGTTTTATAGTCAAGAATGGCGTAATGTGGAATAAGCGAAAAATCATTTATAGTAAATTTGTAATTGTTATCAGAGTCTGTAATCACGCAGGCAAGCGTGGTTTCACTTCCTGTGCCTGCTGTTGTAGGTAGTGCTACAAAGGTTGGCAACTTTTTCATGACCTTTAAAAGTCCTTTCATCTTCAAAAGGCTTTTCTTTGGCTTAACAATTCTCGCACCAAGCGCTTTTGCGCAGTCCATCACCGATCCGCCACCAAAAGCGATAATTGCCTGACAGTCATTATCAATATAGAACTCTCTTGCCTTTTCAACCAATTTAATAGTAGGATCTGGAAGCACTTTGTCAAAGATTGCAAGTTCAATATCATTTTCTTTACATTCACGTAAAAGCTGGTCTGGCAGATGAAGATTTACTATATCTTCGCTTGTCACAAGTATCGCCTTATTTATATTTTTTTCTTTTAATATTTGACATAATGCTTTATAGTCTGGTAGAAGCTTTGGCTCTCTATACGGAAGAATAGGCAAAAGCAATTTAAAGATAAATTGATAAGACCTACAATAGAAGATTTTTAGCGGGCTTAATTTTTTCACAGGAGAGATTTGAGTGTAGTTTATAAATACGATTGAGAATGCAAGGATGAATTCTGCTGGATAGTAAAGTGAAAGGCAAGCATAACCAAAAGCCGAAGAAATAGATGTAAACATATTAAGCATAAGCATGAGATCTGAAAGGAAGAAAAGAAGAGCACCGAAGAAGATCATAAAAAGTATGGTATATGAGTAAATATGATTGATAAGGAAATTGATAAAACTCTTTGCAAGCATTAGCGATATTACACCTGCATATACTATTACAACAGCAAGCATACCATTAAAGTCAAAGATAGGAATTAGCAGAATTATACATAGACAAACTGCAAAAAGCAAAAGATAACAAATTAAGTCAAATATATTGAGTTTTGTTAGGAATGAGAAGGCTATTATATAGAAAATGTGACCGATAGCAAAGAAAACAGCACCAATTATAAAGAAGTCTATTAAAAGTACATCTCCTAAAAAGCAAAATACAAGTGCAACCATGATAAATAGTGCATATAGTTTTATTTTGTTCGAGTGAAACTTTTTATACATAAGAAAAAAGTTTACAATGCCTAAGATTAAAAATAACGCGCTTGCTAAGGTCTTATATAGATAAGCAGGTGTTGAGATCACCATATAAAGAATATCGCTAACTACAATCAGCAAAGCAAACACAATATTAAGATAAATTAAAGATTTATTTTTCATATATTACTCCTAACGATTATTATACATAAATTTAAAAATATTCAAACAAAATATCTTTAAATAAGAGAATATCGAATAATAATTTGACATTTTTTTTATTATTTCCTATCATTAAAGAAGATAATAAATTATAGGAGAGAAAATATGGATAAATCACTTGAACCACTTTTTACGCCTTGGAAGATAGGCAATGTTGAGATTAAAAATAGGATAGTCTTATGTCCAATGGGCGGAACTTCACTATTTGGCTGGATGGAGCCACACCATCTTGATAAAGATGCTTGCGACTTTTTTATGGATCTTGCAAAGAACAATGTTGGACTTATTATTCCAGGAATTGCACCGTTGAAAAACTTGATAGGCGGGCAGTGGCTATATAAAAGCAAAAGCACCTTTAAAAAGTTAAAGGGATATATGGACGAGATCCACAAAACAGGAGCAAAGGTATTTGTTCAACTTACTGCAGGTTTTGGAAGGAGTTTTTCTATACCAAATTCACTTGCACCTTTTATCAAAAATAAATTTATGTCGACACTTTTAAAGCCTATAATCAATTTGCCATATCTTTGTGCAAGTCCAAGTCCACTTCCATCACGATGGCTTAAGGGCTATCAGTGCAGGCAACTATCTAAAAAAGAGATAAAACAGATGATAAAAGCATTTGCTAAGACTTCACTGCTTTGCAAGCAGGCAGGAGTTGACGGAGTTGAAATACACGCTGTACATGAAGGATATTTGCTTGACCAGTTCACTCTCAATTATACCAATAAGCGTACTGATGAATATGGTGGTAGTTTTGAAAATAGATATAGGTTTGCAACCGAAGTCGTCAAGGCAATAAAAGAGGAATGTGGACAAGATTATCCTGTAAGTTTAAGATATTCGGCTGTCAGCAAGACAAAAGATTTCTGTGAAGGGATTTTGCCTGGTGAAGACTATCAGGAGATTGGTCGTGACATAGAAGAAGGCAAAAAAGCAGCTAAATATTTGCAAGATGCAGGCTATGATATGCTCAATACTGACAACGGAACTTATGATGCATGGTACTGGGCGCATCCGCCACTTTATATGCCTAAAAACTGCAATTTGCAAGATGTAGAAAAGATCAAGCAAGTTGTGTCCATACCTGTGGTATGTGCTGGAAAAATGGAAGTTAAGGATGCCGTCAAGGCAATCGAAGAAGGCAAGATTGATGCAATGGGTGTTGCAAGACAATTCTTGACTGATCCACATTGGGTTACAAAGATGATTGAAGGTAGAGAGAAGGATATAAGACCTTGTATCTATTGCCATAATGCATGTCTTACAATGGCTCACTATGAAGGAGTGGCAAACGATCAACCTATGCAAGACTCGAAACATATGTCAAGATGTGCACTCAATCCTATGATGATGGATGGCGGTAAATATGATCTCGAGCCTGCTAAAAAGAAAAAGAATATCGCAGTAATCGGCGGTGGAGTTGGCGGTATGGAATTTGCTCGCGTTGCTACACTTAGAGGCCACAAGGTGACTATATATGAAAAGTCATCTCTCCTTGGCGGAGTGTTTATTTCAGCTTGCAAGATGTCGTTTAAGGAGAGGGATAGAATGTTCCTTGACTGGCTGTTAAGACAAGTTGAAAAACTAAATATCGAAGTTAAATTTAACACAGAAATCAAGGATATAAGTTCTATAAAAGCGGATGAAATAGTTGTGGCTACAGGCTCTACTGCAAAGAAATTAAATATAAAAGGCTTTGATAAGGCAATAGAAGCGATTGACTATCTCGAAGATCATTCAAAAGTAGGCGAAAAAGTTGCGATCATTGGTGGCGGTTTGACGGGCTGTGAGATTGCATATCAACTTGCACTGGACGGCAAAAAACCGTTCATCGTAGAGGCAAAGAATGATTTGATTGCAACGAGAGGCGTTTGTCTTGCAAACTCGTCATTTTTAAGAGATTATTTTAAGCACAACAATGTGCCTATCTATCTTGAAAGTATGACTACTGAAATAGGGGATAACTATTGTATAGTTAAGGATAAAAATAGAAACGCTCAAAAATTAGACTGCGACAGCGTTATTGTTTCTGTAGGCTACAATAGCAATCCGCTTGCATGTGCGAAAAAGAAAGTGCATATCATTGGTGATGCATATAAAGTCGGCAATCTTCGAACTGTCATTTGGCGCGCATGGGATATTGCTAAAAAGATTTAATATGATAAAAATATAATATAGGAAAAATATGAAAATTATAAATATCGATGACTTTAAATATGGCAAGCGTGTTAGACGTTTTAAAGATGCTCCAAATCCTTTTTATAATGCGACAACGATAATTGATATTACGCCACTTGTACATTTAAGGAAAAAGCACAAATTAAATGCTATGCTTTGTTATTGTATCCAAAATGCTGGACAATTGATAGAACAATGTCATTATGATTTTAGGGACGAAAATACTATTGTTTACTACGAAAAGGTATATGTCAATTGGGTGATTGATAACAAAGCAGGATTACATAGTTATGTTGGTATTCCACATCAAGAAAAATTTTGTGATTTTGAGAAATTGTATAATTTTTATAATGAAAAATATGCCGAAAACTGTGAACATTATTTTGTAGATGGACAGTCGCTTCTCTCAACAACTGCAATTATCAATCGCAAATTTGAAAGTTTCGATTGTGGCTATACGAGTGACTTTTTGAGATCAATGTTGATATGGGGGAAATATTATCGAAAGGGAGTAAAATACTATCTCAATATGACCTTTCGTTTTAATCATGCCTTCTTTGATGGCAAAAGTTCTGGCGCGTTTTTTAATCAACTCCAAAACCAGATATATTCCTTTAAAAAGCAATTAAAAAGGGAAAAAATCAATAAAATTTAATCTTTTAATTTTTTAATTAAAATATTATAAATAATTGACAAAATTATGCAAAAGAACTATCCTATATACGAGGTGAATAAATGGATTGGATTGCTATTTGGAATGATATAGTAAATTTCTTTAAGACAAATGCATGGAATATCGTGATTTTCTTTGCTGTTCTCTTAATTGGAATTATTGTAATTAAAATATTTATGAACGTATTAAGACGGGTTCTTAAGAGAACAAAACTTGAACCTATTGCGGTAGGTTTTATTTGCGGAGTTATCAAACTTGTATTGTATCTATGTTTAGTATTAATTCTTTTAAGCATCATTGGAATAGAGATAACAGGTATACTGACGGCTGTAAGCGCACTGCTACTTGCTGTAGGTCTTGCACTTGAAAACAACATTGCAAATGCAGCAAACGGCATCATTGTTGTTTCTTCTAAAATGTTTAAAAAAGGTGATTATATTGAAGTTGAAGGAAAGGAAGGCAATGTAGTTGAAATTAATTTCCTATTTACTACAATACTCACTTCTGACAACAAAAGAATTACCATACCAAACTCGTCAATAGTCAATGGCACAGTGGTTAATTATGACTCAAGTAAGACAAGAAGAGTGGACTTTAAATTTAATGTCGGATATGACAGCAATGTAAAACAAGTTGAAAAAATCATAAAGGATGTTATGTATAGTAATGGACAAGTTTTGCTTGATCCTGAACCTTTCTGTAGACTTAACGCATTGAATTCAAATTGTCTAGAATTCTCTGCAAAATGTTGGTGTGATAGTGTAGATTATTGGGATGTCTATTACTATGTACTTGAAAATGTTTTCAATGAATTAAAGCGCAATAATATTACTATGCCAACAGGTCAAGTAGAAGTAAGACAGCGAAAGGAAGCGCCTGTTTATCCATTTGAAAGTGAAGCTCTTCCTAAACGTATTGAAAAAGTACGAGAAGAAAGTGACGCAATAGATCTTGAAAAGATGAGTTTTTCAGAGATTATTCATCACCAAAAACGCAAAAATAGTAAAAGATTTAAGAAAAATAAAAAGGACAAATTGTCTATCGGTGAAAATACTAGCCTAAAAGATGATAAGATTGATGCTGAGAATAATAAACCGATCGAAGAAATTAAACAAGAGCAAACCAGCGAAAATCAAGACTTAAAAGTTGAAGACAAGGCAAACGAAAATCAAAAAGAAGTAGATACAACCATTGAACAGAAAGCTTCTGATCAGCCTACTGAGAAAAAATCAAAAAGGAAGAAAAAATAATCATGGAGAATAGTGAATTATTCGAACTATTAGAAACAGCAACCAATGCTTGCGATAATTTTATAAAAAGTGAGATAGCACTTAATGATGGTGATGTTGAATCTAGTCAAAAATTTAGCAAAAATGGACAGACTTTGGTTAAAGCACTAATTAAAGATACCTTTGTAGAAATTGCTGAAGATTTTGACATTGCAGAAGATGGGGTAAATGATTATGACTATCCAAATGTGCTTGAACTTATAAAAGCACTAAATGAAATATCTATGTTTGTCGCATCGCTTCTGTCTTCAAACAACGATCAAATGACAATGCCAATCTATAAAAGAAAGATACTTAAGGCAAACAATACAGTAAAAGAAATTTTTATAAGCCTATATGAAAATTAAGCAAAAAAGGAGAATAAATATAAATATGAGCATAATTCTCGGTTAACTAAATAAGCATGAAAAGGGATATATATCTTTTTTCATGCAGAAAATCGAGAATTTGTGCTTTTTTATAATTTAGGAGATTTTAAAAGAGAAATTTCTTAAAAATACCACATTTTCTTGTGGTATTTTTTGTATTTTAGGAGGTAAATATGAGTTTTATAAAAATTAAAAATTTAAGTTTTAGCTATGGCGATCGAATAATATTTGCAAATGTAAATTTGAATTTTGATCAAGGTTGGAAACTTGGACTAATTTCAAGAAATGGTCGAGGGAAAAGCACATTGCTTAAGATTTTGTCAGGAATGATAAAAGATTATAGCGGAATAGTAGAAAGCCCTTTAAAGTTCTATAATTGTCCAATGAAAATAGAAAATGAAAATTTTTCCTTAAATGAAATTATTTTGCAAGTTGACAATGAAGAAATTTGGAAAATTTATAGAGAAAGTGAATTATTAAATCTTAATCTTGATAAATTTGAACTGCCATATAATAAACTTAGCGGTGGTGAGCAAGTTAAATTTCAGCTTGCCATGGCTTTTGCAAGCGAGAAATTTGCGTTGCTTGATGAGCCTACAAATCATCTTGATCAATCTACAAAAGAGATAATTAAAAATTATCTTCACAAAAAAACAGGCTTTATATTGGTATCACATGATCGCTGGCTTTTAGACGAGGTGACTGATCATATATTGTCAATCAATAAAAGTTCTATTGATCTTGTAAAGGGCAATTATTCGACATGGAAAGATAAATTTGACAATAAAATTTTAAATGAAGAAAAAATCAACGATAAATTGCAAAAAGAGATAAATCAACTTGCGCAATCTAAAACTAGGACAGAAAATTGGGCGAAAGATGCTGAAAAAGAGAAATTTACTGGAAAATTTAATAAAAGCGGAGTGCGTCCAGACAGGGGATTTGTCGGAAAGCGTGCAAGTAAGGTCATGAAAACATCAAAAAATTTTGAAAAACGAGTTGATAAAGACATAGAGCAAAAAAGCAAATTATTAAAAGACATTGACAGAGAAGAAGAATTAAAATTATTTCCACTTTTCACTAAAGGCGAGATCTTATCAATAAGTAATTTGACGAAGAAATTTGATAATAGGGTGATCTTTAAAGATTTGAATTTGTCTTATGAAAATGGACAGCGTCTTGCAATAGTCGGTGATAATGGAAGCGGAAAAAGCACACTGTTAAATATAATTTTAGGAATAGATAAAGATTATTATGGAAATGTAAAACTGAAAAACAATATTAAAATATCTTATCTTGGTCAAAGTAGTCGTGAAATCAAAGGTAATTTAAAAAGTTATGCACAAACTTATGGTATTGAACTAAGCCTTTTATGTAGTTTAATTCGCAAACTTGAATTTGAAAAAGTTGATATAGATATGGATATAGAAAACTTAAGCGAAGGCGAAAAGAAGAAGATTATGCTTGCAAGAAGCTTGGCTGAAAAAGCACATCTCTATATTTGGGACGAACCTTTTAATTATATTGATATACCATCTAGACTGCAAATTGAAAAATTGATTTTGCAGTTTAAACCAAATTTGATTTTCGTGGAACATGATAAAAATTTAATTGACAAAATAGCAACAAATATTTTAAAATTATAAAAATTAATTTATTGGGGGAGTTGAAAATGTATAATATCGCGATTGATGGGCCAGTAGGAAGCGGGAAAAGCACTCTTGCAAAGATGCTTGCTAAAAGACTTGATTTCCATTTTTTAGATACAGGAGCTCTCTATAGAGGCATGGCTTGCTATTTTAGATATAAGAATATTGTCGAAATCAATGAAAATTCAATCAACAGCATTATTGATGAAATAACAGTTAAGGTGAAATTTATAGACAATGTCCAACATGTTATTGTAAGCGGAATTGATTTCACAAGCAACCTGCGAGAAGAAGAGATCTCAATGCTATCATCAAAAATTTCTAATTATCCTCAAATTCGCGATAAAATTTTAGATATACAGCGTGATTTTGCCAAAGAATACAATTGTGTTCTAGAGGGTCGTGATATTGGCACAGTCGTTTTGCCAAATGCCGATCTTAAAATATATTTGACTGCAAATGAAAAGACCAGGGCACAAAGAAGATATGAGCAAGACAAACTTAAAAATCCAAACATCTCCTATCAAGAAATATTCAAAGATTTGAAAGAAAGAGATTTTGAAAACGAGCATAGAAAAATAGCTCCTTTAAGACCAGCCGAAGATAGTGTCATTATAGACAATTCTGATATTAATCTCGAACAAACCTGTGATCTATG
>ERZ1643247.3682-NODE-3682-length-10601-cov-4.161483_pt1 | contig 10601 bp, 8 predicted proteins | sample MGYA00579264_ERZ1643247 | MGnify/ENA primary metagenome ERZ1643247 (study PRJEB29033, sample SAMEA4952262) | chicken gut metagenome | biome: Broiler Chicken; feature: Gastrointestinal Tract; material: Caecum | place: Ireland | collected 2018 | study: Broiler... | reverse complement strand
ATTTAATAACGAGGATTTTATCGTTATATTTTTTGATATAAGGCATTGCTTCCGCCAAAAACTCTGCCTGATCCTGTTTGGAAATCATCTTACCACCAATTTATTTTTTTTATTATAGCATACCCATAAAAATTTGTCAACTTTTCTCAGGGTTTTTCGCTTCTCGAAAAAGGATTTTTCAGCTTCTGTAATCCCCGTTGATCCGTACGTAATCGTAAGTCAAATCGCAGCCCCAAGCCGTTGAGGTATAATTGCCGCCATGCAAGTCTATAAGAATATCTATTTCCTTTTCCGTCAAAATCTTTTTTGCGATTTCTTCGGAAAAATCGATGCCCCGTCCTTCCTCGCAGACAACGATTTTTCCGGCTTTTGAGGAAAATGCAACCTCTATTTTGTCGATATCTATCTCAGCTCCGGAATATCCGATTGCACATAAAACCCGTCCCCAGTTGGCATCGGCTCCGAACATAGCCGCCTTCAAAAGGTTGGAACACACGACCGATTTCGCTACCGTACGGGCAACTTGCTTGGATTTGGCGCCCGTTACTTTACATTCTATCAGTTTCGTCGCGCCCTCTCCGTCCGCAGCGATTTTTCTGCACATTTCGGTCGTAACGGCATGAAGCGCGTGACAGAATTTTTTGTAATCGGTATCCGCACGGTCGATGAGAGCGTTCCCCGCCAAGCCGCTGGCCATCAGGCACAGCGTATCGTTCGTGGAAGTATCTCTGTCGACACTGACCATATTCAAAGAATCTTTTACATCGGCGGAAAGAGCCTTCTGCAACATTTCGGGAGTAATATTCACGTCGGTCGTTATAAACATGAGCATTGTCGCCATATTCGGGCAAAGCATACCTACGCCTTTACAAATGGCCCCGATCCGACATTTGATATCCCCGAGTTCAAATTCAAACGAAATCTCTTTACTGACCGTATCGGTCGTCATAATGGCTTCCGCTGCCGCATGGCTGCATTCCGGCGACGAACCGAGTCCCTCTGCAAGAGTTTTCATTCCGCCCGCAATCGGGTCGAGAGACAGTTTCTGACCGATGACGCCCGTCGAGGCCACTACCGTATCGGAAGCCGAAATTCCGCAATACTTCTCGACCAGCGAACACATCCCTTCGGCAATTTCCACGCCGTCCGCATTGCAGGTATTTGCGTTTCCGCTGTTGACGATGACCGCACGGGCATAGCCGTCCGCCACGTGCTTTTGCGTAACGAGAATGGGAGCGCCTTTTACGAGATTTTTGGTATAAACACACGCCGTAGCCGAACGTTTTTCACAAACGATCAGCGCCAGATCTTTCTTCGATTTATTTCTACGGATTCCGCAATGAATTCCGTTGGCCGAAAATCCTTTCGGCGCACATACTCCGCCTGCGACAGGCTTCATTTCTCTATTGACTCCGTTTTTTCTCATGATTGGTTCTTCCTTAATTTTTCTATTTCAAAAACGCATCTTCTTCCAAACCGAGCGCTATATTCATATTTTGCACCGCCGCGCCCGAAGCTCCTTTGCCGAGATTATCGAATCTCGAACAGAGCAGCAATCGTTCTTCGTTTCCGCCGATAAAGATTTCCATGCGATTGCTTCCCGCAAAATTATTTGCGCCTAAAAAAGAATGTTCTTTTTCGTCTATACCGATAAATTTTGCGCCGAAATAATATTCCTTATAAAACTCCCGCAGCTTTTGCGGCGTCATGGACACATTCATCAGGTCCGCAAACAGCGACACCGTAACGCACATGCCGCAATAATAATCGGAAACAATGGGATTGAATACGGGCGTACGGGATAATCCGCATACTTTTGTCATTTCGGGCAAATGTTTATGCTTCAAAGTCAAGCCGTATTGGCGCGGGCTGTCCAGCTCTTTATCCCGATCCGAGGCTTCGTATTCGGCGATCATTTTCTTTCCCCCGCCGCTGTATCCCGTCACGGAATGCGCGACAAAAGGATAGTCCGAATTGACGATTCCCGAACGTACCAGCGGATAAACCAAAGAAATGAATCCGCTGGCATGACATCCGGGATTCGCGATTCTTTTTTCCCGTTCGACGGATTTACGAAAATCATAAGACAGTTCCGAAAAGCCGTAAGCCCAGCCCGGAACCGTCCGATGAGCGGTAGATGCGTCGATGATTTTTGTTTCGGGATTTTCACAAAGCGTCACCGCTTCTTTCGCCGCCGCATCGGGCAAACATAAAAAGACAATGTCCGCACGATTGATGCAGTCTTTTCTCGCTCCCGTATCTTTGCGCAATTCTTCGGGGAGAACGATAAGCTCGATATCATTTCGGACGGAAAGTCTGTCATATATTTGCAGGCCCGTAGTGCCTTCCCGTCCGTCAATAAATACTTTATACATAATTTTTAACCGTTTGCGTATTCGTGCGCATAAAGCGTTCGGGCGCAAAAAACAAATGCGCCCGATTGATAATCCGATTTGCCTTACTTCAACTTTTTCGCGTCGAGAAGCGCCTTTACCTTAATGGGCAGACCGAAAAGATTGATGAACCCTTCCGCATCGTTCTGGTGATAAGCGCCGCCGTCGTCGTCGAACGTGGCAATCGCTTCGCTGTAAAGGGAATGAGGCGAGGAGATTCCCGCATTCATGACGTTGCCCTTATAAATTTTCAGTTTCACGTCTCCCGTAACCGTCTTCTGCGTTTCGGTAACAAAAGCGCTCAAAGCCTCCCTCAAAGGCGTAAACCATTGACCGTCATAGACGATTTCTCCGAATTTCAAGGCGATCATCTGTTTATAATGCATCGTCGCCTTATCGAGACAGATGGATTCGAGCAATTCGTGAGCCGTATAAAGAATCGTTCCGCCCGGAGTTTCATATACGCCGCGGGATTTCATACCCACAAGACGATTTTCCACCATATCGCAGAGTCCTACGCCGTTTTCCCCGCCGACTTTATTCAACTTCTCGATGAGCGAAACGCTGTCCATCTTCTTTCCGTCGATAGCCGTAGGAATACCCTTTTCAAAATGAATGGTAATATACGTAGGTTTATCGGGAGCGGCCCAAGGCGATACCCCGAGCTCGCAAATTTTATCGTAATCGGGTTCGTTTGCGGGATCTTCGAGGTCGAGACCTTCGTGCGAAAGATGCCACAGATTTTTATCTTTGGAATAATTGGTTTCGCGCGTGATCTTCAAAGGAATATTATGTGCCTCTGCATAAGCGATTTCTTCTTCGCGGCTCTTGATGTTCCAAATTCTCCAAGGCGCGATAATCTTCATTTCGGGCGCAAAAGCCTTAATGGTCAGCTCAAAGCGAACCTGATCGTTTCCCTTTCCCGTACAGCCGTGACAAATTGCATCCGCGCCTTCTTTCTTGGCAATCTCCACAAGTCTTTTCGCAATGACGGGGCGCGCAAAAGAAGTGCCGAGAAGATATTTATCTTCATATTTTGCCCCGGCCTGAACGGTAGGATAAATATAATCTTCGATAAATTCTTTCTTCAAATCTTCTATGTACAATTTGGAAGCGCCCGTCTTAATTGCCTTTTCTTCCAGCCCTTCCAATTCCGATTCCTGTCCGACGTCCGCGGAAACCGCGATGATTTCGGGATTCCCGTAATTCTCTTTCAGCCAAGGAATGATGATGGACGTATCGAGTCCGCCAGAGTACGCAAGAACGATTTTCTTAAAGGTTTCTTTCTTTTCCATAAGTTTATCTCCATGACCGCGACCGTTTCAAACGGCCGCATTTGATTTATCGCGATTTATTATACTATCCGAATTTCTTCCCGTCAAGCAAATTTTACCTGTTTTTTGATTTTTTATAAATTATTTTGCCGATTATAGAATATTTTATACATTTTCCAATGCTTATACTGAATAAATGAATATATTCTTTCTGAAACCTGACTAATTGAAAAAAAGAATTTCGGACTGAACGACCATTTCGTTCTTTTCGTTAAAGCCCTGAACGAGAAAAGCGCCTTCTTCCGCAGGCTTGCGATAAAAGCGAAGTTTGTCTCCCTCGCGGCACTGTCTCGAATAGCTGAGTGCAAATCCTTTGAGTTTTCGTGACGCAAGTTCCGCCACAGAAAAACAGTTAAAACAATAATCGGCATACCGAGTATTATTGACATGCATATTATGATCGTATTCCGAATTGGCGACGGTCATCTCGAAGCGAAGCTCCCCTTCTTCCGGTTTGAAAACAGGAAACTTCCACCGATTGACGTCCAGCGCGCGCGTAGGATTATAAGTCGAATAATCCTGATTTTCCAGCAATTTCGATTGAAGAAGCTTTCCGTTTTTGATATCCACCATACACCAGCGGGAGGTAGCGTTCATGTAAACGTCCCCCGCGGGAGATAAAATCTGATACTCTCTGCCGAACACCACATAAGAAGGAGGCGTCGGCCAAGTCTTGACGACTATATGCTCGCCCAAAGGAACGGGTTTCAAAAATTCGCAACGGATATTCGTCAGCATGAACGCATATCCTCTCGGTTTAATAAATTCGTAACCGAACCCCAGCTCGTCCGCACTGGAACAGGCAACCTCTTCAAGATATGCCAAAACCGCCGAAGGCTTCAGTTCGTCCTTGAAATCCGTATCGCAATATTTTACATCGAATGTCTTAATATGTTCATATAATTCCATAGCAATATTATACACCGCAAGACAAAAAAAGTCAACGAACAGACACAAAAAACAAAAAATCCGTTCTTACGATATTTTCCGAGATAAAATCGTATCTTCATGGCAAAAAATCCGCAAAAAGCAAAAGTTTTTTACGGATTTTTGTTGACTTATACATATATATGTTGTATAATACTCTATGTAAGATATTATTATATAATTTCAAACGAATTCAATACTCTGTCACGCACACTTACAAAGGAGGAAACAATGGCTCAGCAGGAAAAAACCCCGCTTAAAGACGAGATTCCCGACGAAGAATTTTCTTTGACGGGAGGCGCCGAAGAACAGGGAATCACGATCAGTTCCGATTTAATCCGCGGACATATCAATACGATTATTTTAAGAAGTCTGTACGACGGGGATAAATACGGATATGACATTATAAACGAAATAGAAAAAAAGAGCGGCGGACTGTATACATTGAAACAGCCCACTCTTTACAGCGCCTTGAAACGTCTCGAATCGCTCCATTACGTCGAATCCTATTACGGCGATTTCTCCAACGGCGGCAGACGTAAATATTTCCGACTTACGGATAAGGGCAAGGAGATCACGGAAAGAAATCTTTCCGAATGGGAATATTCCCGCACGATTATCGACAGTTTGATTTCCGACGGCAATGCTCATTACGATTTTTCTTTCATTACGGAAAAACAAAAGGAGCTGATCGATATCAAAAAGATGCTTTCCGCTCGGGAATCCGCTTTGGAGGACGAAAGAAACGCGCTGAATAATTTGAAAAACGAATTGCAGCGCGAGCGTTCCCTCCTTTCCGTGCAAAGTTCCTCTTTAAGCACGCAAAAATCCGATTTCAACGAATTGAAAGAAAAAATTCGCGCGCAGAAAGAAGAGTTGGAAGAAAAGCAACGCACTCTGAGCGAAAAACAGGGGGAAATCGACGCCAAAGAAATCGAACTCGACGAAAAAGAACGACAGATACGGGAAGCGAAGGCCGAATTGGAAAGGCAGCGTACGGAAATCGAAAATCTGAAAATCACCGTCGAGACGCAAAAAACAGAATTGGACGATAAAATCAGCGAGCTCGACGAAGTCAAAGCCTCTACCGTTTCTCAGGCAGACGAATTGGAGGAAAAACAATCCGAACTCCGTATTTTGCAGGAAGAACTGGCGGGAAAACAAAACGCGCTCGTAACTCTTCAAAAGGAACTCGACGAAAAACGGCTCGAACTCGAAGAATCTCAGAAAGCGTTGGCGGAAAGAGAAGAAGCGATCACTTCCGTTCAATCTTCCGCCGAGGAAAAGCAAAACGAGCTGTCCGCCCGCACCGTAGCCCTCGAAGAATCGGAAAGGCGGCTGGAAGAAAAACAAAGGGAAATCGAAGAAGCCGAAGCGGAAATTCGCGCTCAAAGGGAACAGATAGAAGAAAAAACTCTTTCTCTCGACTCTTTGAGGAACGAACTCGACGAAAAGACTTCGGAAAATTATAACCTCCTCTCCCTCATTCGTTCCGAACAGGAAAAGCTGGAAGAACAGAAAGTTCAGCTGGAAGCAAAGAAATCCGAATTGGAAAGCCGCCGGGAAGAAAGCGAAGAGCTTTCTCAGATCAAAGCGGAACTCGAAGAGAAAAAATCGGATATCTCAGCTTTGAGAAAAGCGCTTTCTTCCCACGAAGAAGCAATGAATCTGTTAAAGGCAGATCTCGAAAACAAAACCGCAGAGCACTATAACCGATCGGTCGAACTTCGGGCGCAGCAAGCTCAGCTCGACGAACAGAAAGAAGCGTTGGAAGTTTCCAGGCGAGACATTGCCGAAAAAACGGCCGAGCTTGAAAGCCTTAAAACACAGCTTCAAGAAAAAGAAGCGGATTTATCCGCACGCGAACAAAAAATCGCCGAGTTGTCCGATTCCATGAAATCTTCGGAAGAAAACGTCTCCACCACCCTTTCCGAATTGGAAACGCGGGAAGCTGCACTCGCGGAGAAAGAATCTGCTTTGCAACTCGAACGAGAAGAATACGAAGCCCTTCGCAGCCGCTGGGAGGAAGAAAAAGATTCCTTTGTTTCCGAAAAGGAAGCATTGGAAGCGGAACGCCTTCAATTGGGACAAGCTCAGTCGGAATTGAACGAAAAAGAAAAAGTTCTGCTTTCGGAGCAAGAATCCTTTGAAGCGGAAAAATCGGCGTTCGAGGATGCCCGGAAACAATTTGCCGAAAAGCAGACGGAAATCGAGCGAAGAAATTACGAGCTGACGGAAAAAGAATATCAGATGGAAGAGCGGCTTCGGGCCATCGAAACACAAAAAACGCAGACAGATACTTCTTCTGCCGATATACAGCGTCAACAGGAAGAGCTTGCGGCTCGCCACGCCGAATTGGTGCGCGCGGGAGAGCAACTTCAAAACGAATCGGCCGCCCTTCGTCAACAGCAGAAAGATATGGCATCGCGCCAAGCCATCTATAACCAGCAGCAATTGGAATTCATGACGCAGAAAAATACACTCGCCGCTCAACAGTTCGACTTTGCGGATCGTCTGAGTTCTTACAATGCTCAGGTAAAACAGTTCAATGAAAATTTGGCTCGGTTTACGGAAGAAAAAAATTCCTTTCAGGTTCTGAAACAACAATTGGAGGTCGAAAAATCGGAATTTGAAAAGCAACAGGCCGAATTGAACGAAAAAAAATCCGAAATGGAAAAACAGCGTTCGGAAGACGAAAAAGCGCGTTTGGAGCAAGAAAAAAAGCATATCGAAGCGCTCGCGGAATTGCAGGAAAAATCGGCGGCAATCGATAAACAGATCTCTGAACTCAAAGATCGGGAACTTGATCTCGAAAACAGAGAAAACGCCTTGAACGCCGCGCGCAGAGAATTTAATTCCCGTCGTTATGCGGCCGCGGAAACGGCTTACGGATATTCCGTTCCGTACGCCGCTCCCCCTGCCGGATATCCGAACAACGGGTACGGAACCTCCGAATTCAGACCGACGGAACCGTCCCCCAACCCGTCCTTCCCCTCTGAAGACACAGCTTCAAAAATAGACTTCGGAGACCTCAGACAACGCGCGAAGGCGGACGGCATCCGAATAAAAACGGCCGGAAGCATGGGCGCCAAAAGCAAGGCGGCGGATAACAATTTTTCTCCCGTATTTAATAAGGGACTTACTTTATTCAAAGCCGCGCTCATCATGTTCTGCATCGTCATTGCGGAAAGTCTGGTAATTTTCTTCATGAGAGATAAACTCGACATTTCCGGGCTCTATCCCGCCATCGGGTTCGCTATCGGCTTCGTTGCATTTCTGACTTGTACGATTTTATATGCCTGCGGTTATCGCCAGCAGGCACGCAGAAGCAAGCACCCCTCTTATCTGCTCAACGCATCGATTCTTTTCGTGATCGGGGTTATTGCGACAACGATGATCGCGGTCTATCTTAAAGCGGATCTTAAACAGCCGACGGAGTTGCTCACTTACGTGATTCTGCCCGTTTTGTATCTCCTCAATCTGGTGTTTTTTGCGGTGTTCTATTATTTATTTACTTTGAACTCCAAAAATTCCGCTCCGCAAAATCAATAAAGCCAAAACCTCCCCACAGAATTCTGTCGGGAGGTTTTAATTTTGAGAAACGGAATGATTAGTCTTTTTCACCGTCTCATGCGTTGCGCAATATTTATCCGCCAAGCAGACCAGCCAGCCCTCCTTAGACCGCGGCATCCACATAGGGGTCAACGGATACATATGTGTACGGATAATGTAATAGACCTTATCGCTCACCCCGAAGATTTCTCGGGCATTTTTCGCGGCAAGCGCCGAATGACAAAATCCATGCAACCTTCCTTTACGCTTGCGAATATGCCAATCATATAAATAGAAATCATGTAAAAACGCCCCTATGACCAATTCTTCTTCATGGACTCTCCAATGCCAGCTGCGCGCAAGATATAAACTGTAACACGCCACGTTCAAACAATGTTCATATGTGCTTACGTCTCCGTGCTGAATATATTTTTTCATTTGCTCTACCGCTTCATGACCGAGATATCGCCTGAGATATTCTCGGACACACGCTTCGTATCGTTTATGCTTTTCCGTCATCTTTTTCTCCTGTTTTTTGTTTCACGTGAAAATAAAAGAAAAAACAACAGACTGTTTGAAGAGCATTTTTTCCTTTATTTTCAAGGCCTCCGAGAATTATCGTCCAAAAAGGCATCTCTGTGTTCGACGGAGGTCGAAAACACGATCTGCGTTTTCGTCTTGCCGAAATGTTGAAGTTCTCCAATGAAGTGATCCAATTCCGCCGTCGTGCGGAAAAGAACCTCTATCAGCATCGCATAATCCCCCGTCACGCAATTACATTCCACGACGTTCGGACAGGAACGGATATAGGGATAAAATTCCTTTTTTTGGACAGGCTCCACTTCCAGATTAATAAAAGCCTTGATATTAAATCCAAAAGCCTGAGCATTGATATGCGCATAATATCCCTCGATATAACCTCCCTTTTCCAATTTCTCTATTCTCGCAGAAATTGCGGTAGGAGAAAGAAACGTCTGTTCCGCAATACGTTTGATAGAAACCCGGGCATTCTTTTGCAGCAAAGAAAGAATCTGCAAATCGGTATCGTCTATCGAAAAAGAATTCGTAATATCCCTGTTCATAACGCAACCAACCTTTTCAAAAATTTTCTCTCACCGATAATCAGCCTAATGCCATATCCATGATCATCATAACGACAAATCCCAACATTACTCCAACCGTGGCAATATTCGTATGAGAACCGCTCTGCGATTCGGGAATAAGTTCTTCCACCACGACATAAATCATTGCCCCCGCAGCGAATGAGAGAAGATACGGAAGAACGGGAAGAATAATTCCCGAAAAAAGGACGGTGATCAAAGCAGCAACGGGTTCGACTATTCCCGAAAACATTCCGTACAGAAAGGACTTGCCCTTTCCGTTTCCCGCCGCTTTCAACGGCATGGAAACAATGGCTCCTTCGGGGAAATTTTGAAGAGCAATTCCTATGGACAGCGAAAGCGCTGCCGCGACGGAAATCTCCTGCCCCGCGGCAAGCAATCCTGCAAAAACCGCTCCGACAGCCATTCCCTCCGGGACATTGTGCAAAGTTACAGACAAAAACAGCAATTTCGATTTTCCGAGCGACGATTTACATCCCTCGGGGATCTCGGAATCGATATGCTGGTGAGGAACGACCGAGTCGAGAATCAATAACGTCAGCATACCCAAAACGAATCCGACTGCCGCGGGAAGCCATTCTATCGTTCCCCTTTCTTTTGCCAATTCTACGGAAGGCAAAATAAGTGACCAGACAGATGCGGCAATCATGACGCCGGAAGCAAAACCCAGCAATAATTTCTGTATTTTGGAATTGATTTCTTTTTTGAGAAAAAACACCATCGCCGCACCGAGCGACGTTCCTACAAACGGCAATAAAATTCCCAGGACAATCGTACCTGTCATATTCCCTCCGTCAATACAAATTTATATTCATCATTATAGCCGTTTTGACGGAAAAAGTCAACCTGAGAAAATCAGAAAAACTTTTCAAGGATAGTTTCGAAAATTATTTTCCGAAAAAATAGGGAAATTTCCCGAAAATCAGTTGACTGAAACAGATTTATTTGTTATAATAACAAAGTAAGATTTCGGAGGCGTAGCTCAGTTGGTTAGAGCGCTACCTTGACATGGTAGAGGTCGAAGGTTCGAGCCCTTTCGCGTCCACCATTTCTTACAAAAGTCCCGAAGATGTTTCGGGGCTTTTGCATTTTTTTTCGTAAAAATTTATTTGAGAGAAAAAGATGAACAATCAGGAAAATCAGACACAGACCGATTCGGAACGCAAGCATAATCAAACAAAACGTAAATTGACGATCATCGGTATTTCCGTTTTGACCGTTGGATTTATTTTTAACGTCATAGGTTTTATCAGCTTCTTCTCCTCTTTCAAAAG
>ERZ1643247.3681-NODE-3681-length-10601-cov-10.529490_pt1 | contig 10601 bp, 8 predicted proteins | sample MGYA00579264_ERZ1643247 | MGnify/ENA primary metagenome ERZ1643247 (study PRJEB29033, sample SAMEA4952262) | chicken gut metagenome | biome: Broiler Chicken; feature: Gastrointestinal Tract; material: Caecum | place: Ireland | collected 2018 | study: Broiler... | reverse complement strand
CATCGGAAAACTCGAATGTTAAGATAAGGAATTCTTCAAAATTATGTTTTTCTTTGTTGGATAGCTCATCATATTTTTTCATCCCAGCTCTCCCTCCATATACCTCTATTATAGATACATTTTTCAGTATAGTAAACCATTATTTTTACCATGATAATGATTATATTACAAACTGGGAAGTGAGCAGAAATGATAAGCTATTCTCCATTATGGGAGACCATGAAGAAACGGGATATCTCCACCTATACACTGATTCATAAGTATGGAATCAATCCCCGAACGATCAATAATTTAAAACATAATAAGTCTATTACCATGTTTACATTGGAAAGGCTTTGTGAAATTTTGAATTGTGAACCGAATGATATAATAAAGTTTGAAAAATAATAAAAGCTACTGGAAGTAAATTATCGTTTCAGTAGCTTTTCATAATATAAAAAATACTTCTATTTATCTTATCGATCAGAAAACATCGTAAAAACTCACTATAAAAAGTAATTATAATTCTATATCATCTCCTTCATAACATCAAACAGGACAACTCTTTTCTATCAATTCTGCAAGTCTTATAATCTCCGACTTATCCATCCTACTATCAATGCCCATCAGATATTTAACATCCATCAATATTCCCAATACATTCTCGTATTTTTTATGTCCACTCTTCCAGTCACTTGTGGCAAATCCAATATAATGAATTGGCGTTCCCTTTGAGAATTTTTTCCCTTGTGAATCATACGGCATAATAAAAGCATTATAAACTACAGGGTGATTTCCACCCTTCATAAACTGCTCCGCCTTAGCTATATACTCACCATAAGTAATCTGCTTATTTATTGATGTAGACTCAGGTAAATGGCCCGGCACATCAGACCAGCCAAATTTATAATACTTTGCATCAAGGACATACACTTTTCCATTGAGAATCATTATCGTATCAGGTTGCAGAGAGATATTATCATGTTCTCTTCCATCAGATAAATTCCATGTCGTCTTAGGAAAATATTCTTCCTTCTCCTGTATACCAAATACTCTATCAATCATCTTTTCCCAAACATATTCAAATCGGTATGTTCCATATCGGAAGTCTGATTCAGCATCATCTTTTATTGCCTTGATAACAGCAATCATATTCCTGAACAACTGCTTATTTCTATCGTTAAAAGTATTCTGCAGTTTGTCATTTACCACGGAAATCATCATCTTTTTGGTCAATACGGTCTTGGGTTTGGGCGGTACAAAGGATGTAAACAACCATCCAAACTTATCAAAACTCTCATATACACAATACTTATGTACAATCGTAATCAATTCATCCTCATTTATAGTATTTTTCTTCACTACAAAATCCAGATAGTAAGCTTCATTATCCTGAAGCAAAGGCTTTTGAGTTTTGATAGTTCTATTCCAATCAATTTTCCCTCGTTTTGAAATGTGCCTATATGTATCACGTTCTTTGTAATACCCCCGCTCAAAGAAGTCTTTTATGAGATACAGATATGCCTGAACCGGAATTCCGGTAGGAGCATCCTGATTTAATCCCATATAAATTTCAGATTCCTTTTTATCCGTATTCTTTACCAGAACATTTATCAGAGATAAAATATCTTTCCTCAATCCCTTTTCATCTTCACTTTGATGATAACCTAAAGGAAAATTAACTTCATAGTATTCATCCTTGCGCCGGATACCAACAAAAACATCACTCTCAACATTTGTATTTGTTCTGCATCTGTCAAAGAGTGAATTATTCGCCATCTGTACTTTCCTCCACCTCTGAAGTATCTTCTATATTTTCAGTTGCAACTACCTGTCCAAGCATCTTCTGATAAACAGTCAGTTTCAAAACTCTCTTTAAAACATCCACCTCTGATTGAGAGTCCCTGAAAACATCAATAATCCCATCTATTGACGAAATACCCGCGTTGAAATATGTATAATGATCCATTTTGAATGCATCATCCCATAAATATTTTAGAACTTTTTCTGGAAACTTATCCCTTGATAGTTCATTAAACCTTGCAAAATAGGCACCCAAGCGTTTATCTTCTGAACTGCCGATTTCTTCGCCAAACCGAATAATTTCCATATTTGTAACATCTGCAAACCTGCCCCAAGAAATCTCACTCCCTCCGATCTTTTTATCTGCATAGTCAGCCTTATACACATCATTCTTAATTAGGTGCATTTCCCACCTACGTTGAAACGCTGTATCCAACGTGAAAACATTCTGATCAGAAGTATTCATTGTTGCCAACAATGTCAGATTAGCCGGCATCTTTATGATTTCATTTTCATGTTCCTCTCCATAAACTACCTTTGCCATATCATAGTTTGAAATATGATACTTACCTGATCCATCATCATTTCTATCCAACAACTGAAATATATCCCCAAATATTGCTGGTGCATTTCCTCTGTTTATCTCTTCAATAACAAGAAAATACATATTATCTGGATCATCGTATGCCTTTTTCAACATTTTAGTAAAAGGTCCTGGTTCAAAAATATACCTCAACTTTCCTTCTGTTTCACCATCCTTCTTAATTATTCGTGGAATAATCTGTCCTACAAAGTCGGAATATGAATAATCTGGATGGAAGACCACCCTTTCAGATCGTTCCTGAACAATCATCCGGTCAATTTCATAACTCTTCCCCGATCCCGGAACACCATAAAACAAGATGTTAGTTCCAATCCCAGTAATATTGTTCACTTTATCTAAGTTATTTTCTTCCTCGAGCATTTCACTATTGTATTCATTCAAATGAGAAATAGGTGCATTATGAATCCAGCTTGAATTTACAAGGTAGAAATATATAAACTCTTTTTTAAACGCACAAACATATTCTCCTGATCCAGTCTTCTGCTGAACAAATCCTTCGGTAAGTGCTCTTGCTATAGTAGTTATTTTTATTTGTTTTGAAATAGGGGTTTCTGCTGATGCAGTTGATGGATTGATATTCCACGCACAAAAAATGGTCTCTGAATCATGCTTATATACTCCTAAGCATGAAACTTTATACCCCTCATTTTTCCTATCATTTGTGTAATTCAGATATTTGGCTTTCTGCTGTATTCTCTGTTCATTCTGCAAATTGCTTCTTCCGCCTGGAGTTGTCCCTTTAAGACACACAAAGAAAATCTGATTTTCCTCCTCTCTTGGAATGATGATTTTATATACTTCCTTAAATTCATTATTAATACGAGAAACATCAGCCCCATCAAATAAATTATTTATTGCAGCTATTAATTCATTTTCGACCTGTTCTGCGTTTAAGGTCATTGACCTATCATAATCCGCTGTAATCAGCCTTCCCTTTCCCACTGCCCATTGATAATCTGACATGCTACGGTCCTCCTTTATTTGGAATCTCCCATATCAGTTTTTTTACTATTCAACACTTTTATGTGTCTTGCGTTAAGAGATTCCCTGTTAAAAATATCAATAATATTTGTCGGTGATTCCACAATTTCATCGAGATCTTCACCATCAATCATAATTATACAAATATTCATAGTCCTCATAACATCATCAGCATACTTCCTGGCGGACTCAGAAATCTTTCCAGTCGTCATTATCACTATTGCATTGCTCAATAATACATGAGATAATCCGACTTCTTTTGCTACCTGATCAAGACTTACAGATGACGCTTTTTTAATATTCTTGCATTGAACCTGCCATCTCGTAAAAATCAAATGGCTAGATTCAAAAATAGCATCGATTTCAGCACCTGCTGTTTCTGTACCCCTTAATCTCGTACTGTGAAAATCTAATCCTATGTATTTCATTAACCGAATAGCAAAGGCTTCAAGTGCTAATCCCTTAACATAAGTATTCCTTGAGGACATATCTTTTCTTATTTGACTTAATGGTTTCTGATAATAATCTAACAAATCCTTCCCTAATAATATTTCTATCTGCTTAAATAATGGTTCTATCAGTTTCTTTTTCGATTTAGCTGTAGCTTTTACAAGATAAGATGCCCCTCCACGTCCAGATGTTGGCTTTTTTGCAACTATTAATTTTTCTTTCTCCAGTGGCAATATAACAGATGGCGCAATAGATTTAGGACTTATCGTGATATGGTATGTCGCCTCAGCTAATTTTCTAACCTCAGCCCCTTTCAAATACTTATTACTGTTGACATTACATAAAGTTCGCAAAAAATAATACTGTTCAGGTGTCAGCAGCCGAATCAATTGCATTTCCTCTTCAGTCAAACCAATTAGTTTTTGCAATTTACTTTCGTTAATATTCCATCCAGAAAGAATATTGGCTTTTTCTAACCAAAGTTTTGCACTCTGTACATTATTACCTGAGCCAATCAAATCAGAACCAAGTAGATAATTGACCTGTTCTATAACAGTTTCATTTTTGACACTTAATCCGCTTCTTTTCAACGATCTTATTGCTTCAATCAGAACCATTCCATTAAGTTCTCTCAACAAAAAAGATGCTATTTCCTCATACACCTCATCTACCGTAGATAAAGAAATCAGTTTTCTTCCGAAATCGCTTATTACTGTACCGCCACCTTCTTTTAGAATCCCATATGATACAAGGGACTGTCGACAATTGAAAGCCATCGTTTTTCTTGAATCTGCAGCATGCTTTAAAAAAAATATCTTTTCAATTTTATCCGCAAAATCCTTTGCTGGCACTCCCTCATTTGCTTCAATCACCTTAAGAAGTTTCATGATATCTATTTGATTGGGTGTGAACTGTGTCCCATATGGAAGCGTCTTTTTCTCCATACCAACTTACTCCTCCTTAAAGTATTGTTCTCGAATTGCTGTAGCCACTATGTAAGCCATCTTTACCGGTACAGCATTTCCAACCTGTCTCCACTGATCACGAAAATCTCCACAAAGTTCGTAGTCATCATCAAAAGTTTGTATCCTCTTGATCTCATTTATTCTTAAGAATCTATTCTTCCAGTGAAATGGTCCCATATTATTTGAAAAACTTGCTTGAATAGTCCATGAAGGTCTTTCCGGAGATAGTTTAAGAAGAAATGACCAATATCTCGATCTCCATTTAAAAATCGGATTAGGATATCCTCTTTCTGCCGTAAAATATAGATAATTATCACCCGGTGGGACCAACTTAAGTAGGTCTTTATGTTTCGATCCTGCCTGCATTTCAGCATCCTCAGGCAAATCATAATCCAAATCACCTATTGCTTCGCCACATGTAACCCACGGTTTTTTATTTCCACGTTTTTCCTCTGGCACTTTTTGGGGATCATAATGTGTTTCCTCTGGGAATACAAATGCTTCACCTTCTCCACGTTTAATTCCTACACAAATGAAACGTTCCCTCATTTGAGGGACGCCATAATTTGCCGTATTGACGACCTTGTATGTGATATCATACCCATATTCATCAGCACGTTCTTTTAGAAGGTCAAATGCTGCCTGATGAGGCTTATATACAAATCCAAAAACGTTCTCAAAGAAAAATACCTTTGGTTTTATCTCGTCTAATGCTCTGAAATATTCATATAATGTAAAGGAGTTTTCATCTTCAAGTGCTCTTTTCTTTTCCGTTCTGTAAAACCTGGATTTTGAATATGCCGGACACGGAGGTCCTCCTACCAACACATCAATATCAGATTTTTTCATGCCTATCTCTGCAAGATATCTGTCATAATCTATTTTTCTAATATCATCGCAAACAACTAGCTTTCCTACTTTATTTTTTTCAAGGGTGTCACAAGCCGGTTTCCAGAAATCCGTTGAAAAACAAATATCAAAACCTGCTTTTTTAAAGCCACAGTCAATTCCACCGCCACCCGAAAAAATACTTAATACATTTGGCATTATTCTAAACTCTCCTTCAAGTATTCAATCATCGCCTTCCCCATTAAGCATGGAACAGCATTTCCAATCTGCTTTTGAACGGATCGTCTTGTCCCACAGAACTTATATCCTTTAGGGAATGTTTGTATTGCTGCAATTTCTGGCACTCTCAACCTCCTATTATCCCAATGAAATGGTCCTACCCACGGTCCTGGCTGAGCGCAAACCGTCCAAGATGGTTCATCTGGAGATAGTTTAAGCAGAAAATTCCAAAAACGTTTATCTGCCACAAATTTAGGGTTCGGATACCCGGCCCACGCAGTCAAAGCCTTATAATTATGTCCTGGCGGAACCTCACACAATTCTTCATAATATGTACCACCCTTGGTAACTTCATACTCTTCAAAATACTCGTCGCCCTCATAACCTGCTATCGCTTTTCCAACCGTTTCATATGGTTTAAGGCCCGTTTCCTCGCACTTATTCGGAGCACAATGCGTCTTCACCGGTTCGTCTCTTTTGAAGGTTCCTTTCGTTCCTATTATGAATAACCGCTTCCTCTTTTGAGGTACTCCATACTCCAAAGCATTTGCTCTTACTATCCGGTATTCGTATCCAGCCTCATTAATTATTTCTATAAAGCGATCAATGATCACCTTATTCGTCGGATGCATTAAACTTTCAACATTTTCAAAAAGGAATCCATCCGGCTGAATATCAGTAACCACTCTCAAATATTCGTTTACCAAAGTGGCTCTTGGGTCATTAATGCCTTTCCTAGTATTATTACCAACCCAATAACCAGCTTTTGAAAATGGCTGACATGGTGCCCCACCAATTATTATAAACTTATCTGGTTTATTCTTTTTAACTATATTAGAGAAAACGCTACTATTTATTTGATGAAGATCTCCTTCAAATATCTCCGTCTTCCCAAAAATATCCTCATTTGCCTTAAGAGTCTCAATGCAATCAGCATCAAAATCCGTACTTGATATTACAGGCACTCCAGCCATAAAGCTTGCAATATCAAGCCCACCTGCTCCTGAGAACAAGCTTACTGCTACTATATTTTCACTCATAGGTGTTTCCCTTCTATTATTATAATTTATATTGCGCTTCGACCACTTTTGATCCACGCATCTAGTTCCGACTTCTTAAATTTCCACAGCTTACCAATCTTATGTGCCGGAATATCAGTCTTCTTAATCCAATTGCGAACCGTATCCTTTGTAACATCCATATATTCTGCCGCTGCTTCGATTCCTATCCATTTTTCACTATTCTCGTTCACCATCCACCTCATATTATTCCCGAAATGCAAATCTCAAATTGGCACAACACACCAGTATTAATATAGTGCAAGCCAATTCTATTTTCAAGTAATTTATAGTGTTTCTTAGTATTTTATGGTATTTCTGAGTACTTTTTCTTAATCACATAGTATAATATTCTTCACAGATAATTACGAAATAAAATCATCATATGCATGTATGAAATCCTTTTTCAAAATTAAATTTATATCTTTTGTATCCATAAGTGATAAAGCATTATTACTTATCCGTCTTTCTAAAGAACTATTAGGAGAAAGCAATACCAACTGTTTCAGCACATCCTATAGCAACAAATGTGTTAGTCAAGCATTCAATCAAGACAAAAGCCGGGAATTATCCCCTCTTATGTTTTAATATTGCTCTATAATGTAGTATTTTTTTACACACTTTCTATTGTACTAATAAGCTGTCCTATAAAACGACCTTGTCATATTTACATTACGTAACACTCTTTATAATTATTTTCATAAAAATATAAAACGACGTATAATGAAGAACCTGTTGAAACTATCAATTTTTTCGTCCCGGTCTCCGGATAAATCTATGCAATTATTTGTCTCTTCCAAAAACTAAAGTCTTTTTCTTGTATACCATTAAATCTGAAATTAATTCTTTTTTACATCAATTATTATTCCTATCTGAATAAAACAATTTAATATTACGTAATAATCAAATCTTGTTTATCTTCAGCACTTATCTCTAAATCATCATACATATATTCAACTGATTCAATTTCTTTTGTAGGCGGAAGTTCCCATCCCTTTTTCGTAGTACGCCCCTGTTCCGAAAAAAGATAGAGATTTTTTTTAGCACGTGAGCAAACCACATACAACAATTTTTTTGTTTCATCCGTCTGATAACATAAAGGCTTATTATTAATAATATTCCAGTGCGGAACATAACCATATAGGAGCCCAAAAGCAATCACCGTAGTATATTCCTCCCCTTTCACTCCATGAAATGTATTAATAACCACACCTTCTTTTTCTTTAAAGCATTGTTTAAACGCTTCTACATCAACAGGCAAATGATTTCTCTTCACTCTATCCTTGACTTTTGTCATAAAATCTTCATATGCCTTATGTAAATATTTTTCAGCATCTAAATCGATACCTATTCCACTTAGAAATTTTTTTATTGCTGTTTGCAGAAAAATAATTCCATTTTCACTAATATTAATTGAAATAGCATTTACTGTTTTTAAAACTTCGTAAGAGTCTATTGCCCTAGATATACTCATCTTATATTCTTCAGTGAGAATGGTAATTATCTCGTTTGCAACTCTTTTTCTTAACCCTATTTTTTCTCCTGCCTCTGTGAATAATAACTTTGAAATTAAATAGAAAACATTCATAGGTTCATATTTTATTGGCGTTATATCTGGAGCATCAAATTTTACATTTGGTAATAATTCTTTTATTTTTTGAGACAATGGGAAAAGAAGCCACCACTGAGGTGCTACAATACATATCTCATTTTCTGTAATTCCTTTTGAAAGTTCCCTTTTCACAATATGTGCTATTGTTTCAAACAAATCTGCTCTATTTACTGTTTTATTATATATCAAACAGCCATTTTCATTTTTTATATCTGATACAGCCCGTATCTTCATCTTTTTTATTTGAAAATTAGAATAATAGTCAATTATTCGCTGAGTAGTACGATAGCAACCATCTAGTTTTTTTTCTTCAAATTTTACTTCAAATTCGTTTTGTAATTCAGTGCGGTTTTTCGCAACTCCTCCAAGCCCTCCATAGATAGCCTGATCTGTATCTCCTACAAAAGTTACTTGTATCTTCTTGTCCGCCTTAACAATACTGCTTAAAATATTATATTGAAGTTCATTCGTATCTTGATATTCATCTACAAGAACGCTTCTGATTATTCCAGCAATATTCTCTGTAATAAAAGTTTTATCACTTATCAGTTCATAAGATATGTTTAAAATATCATGAAAATCTATTTCCTTTTCATTTACCAATTTATTTTGGTACATTTTTACTATTTCAGGATAATCAAACGGGCTATTATATTCAATATTAATTCCTAGTTGTTCTATAATTTCTTTAACATATTGATTGGCAACATATTCATCTATAATATGATATCCTTTTTTTAATCGCTTATGATACATTGTATAAGGTCTGATTATAAATTCAAGACAAAATTGGTGTATAGTCCCAACCCAAATCTTATTACCTGGAATATCAAGCTTTTCTAATCTTTCCTTAATTTCATCTGCGGCTCTATTTGTATATGTTATTGCTATAATTAATTTGTGAGAATTAGCATATTTTTGCACTAGATATGCTAATTTATAAGTCAGTGTTCTTGTTTTCCCACTTCCCGGACAAGCTTTTAACAATATATTATTCTCATCTATACAAACTTGTTTTTGTTGTGGATTTAACCCATTTAATAAGGATGTATTATTCATAACTTTATTATAATTCTCTCCAATACAAATCACTTTCTTCTAAAAATAGTGTGACTGAATTTTCTTTATATGCCTCCATAAATTGTTTTATACAATCTGCCTTTTTTTGATAAGTAACAGCTTTTTCTATGTTTTCTTTCAGACGTTTATTCTTATTATGATTAAATAAACCTATAGCATATTCTATCATTTTAAAACCAATATCTATTGAAAATACCTCTCTACTAGCAAATGCTATTGCTTCTAGTATATATTGAGGGATTTCAACTTTCTCATCAATGTAATGTGAAAGAGCAGTAGCATACCATCCTTTTCCCATGTCTCTGGCAAGAGTTAATATTGATTCTGCACATGAAGCCTCATTACCAGTTTCCAAATTTTTTTTATGTTTTTCAATTGTGTCAAGATCAACATAATTCAAATCTATCACGTTACAGATATAATCTTTATTTGCTCTATTATTTATTAAAGCAAAATCAACCTCTAAAGTATGTGGCGCATAAAATGATTTTACCCAGCAATTCTTACGATATAATTTTCTCAACTTTTCCTTTCTGCTTCTTCCTCGCTTTTCTGCTCCTGATTTATAAAAAGTACTTCCTTTTTGCACAATCTGTTTATCTTCATCCGTGACAATTGCACAAGGTCTCTGTATTCTTTTATCACTAAATAAACTAGCAATATATTCAAATGAGACGCTTCCCACATTAACTAAACCAATCCCCAACTCATCTAACGATACTCCCAAAGCGGCCTTAATAGAAAAATCACTTTCTTTTAACCTTTTCGTGTTATAATAGTATGTATCATCTAATAAGATTCTTAGAGCAGTCATTGCATTAGATTTTCCTGAATCGTTTTCTCCTATAATTGTATTTACTCCCTCAACAAATGAAAATTTTATAGAATTAAGATTTTTATAATTCACTATCTGAAAATAATTCAAAAACATAGTCTAACCTCCTTATTGATTATTCCGGGTTTCCAGCGCACCCTGGTCGCAGTTGAGCGCACCCTGACCG
>ERZ1643247.3677-NODE-3677-length-10612-cov-5.193237_pt1 | contig 10612 bp, 9 predicted proteins | sample MGYA00579264_ERZ1643247 | MGnify/ENA primary metagenome ERZ1643247 (study PRJEB29033, sample SAMEA4952262) | chicken gut metagenome | biome: Broiler Chicken; feature: Gastrointestinal Tract; material: Caecum | place: Ireland | collected 2018 | study: Broiler... | reverse complement strand
CCTCCTGCGATTTCTGCTTTCATTATACAGCAGGGCGGGGAAAAGCACAGCCCCTTGGAGCAGCATGGACAGCCCCCAGCCTCTGTTTGCACTCACAAAAATCAGCGCCGGAATCTGTACACCTTGCACAGATTCCGGCGCTTTGCTGTGGGCGGGACACTTTCTCTGCGGTAAGTACCGTTTATGTGGACTTCCGCGCCCTGAAAAAGGGCCCGGACGGCTGGAAGATCATGGCCAAGGTATTCACCGAAGCCTGAGCGACGTCCTTCCGATATACAAAAAGACCTTTCCGCCCCGCGTAGGGGGCAGAGAGGTCTTTTTCTTGTGCGGGCCCATACAGGTGGCCGGGAGTATCCACAGGTCGCAACTGCCAATGCACCACTTCTTCCCAGGGGAGGCACAAGCGATAAGAGCCGGCTCTGTCTGCCTAAAACCCGACAAATTGCACAAAGAAACGCGCTGTTTTTTTCCGTGATGCCCGAACGGGAAACAGTGTGCCCCGCTGCGAAACCACAGCGGGGCTTTTTTCGTGTACAATACAACCAGAAAGAGCGATGCGGTACAGCGCACCGCACAAGGAAAGGAGCGCTTTGCGTGAAACGTCTGCTCATCCGTGCCGACGATCTGGGCTATTCCCAGGGTGTCAACTGCGGCATCGCGGCCACCGTGGCGGCCGGGCTGGTGCGGTCGGTGGGGGTCATGACCAACATGCCCGCCGCTGTCCACGGTCTGGGGCTGCTGGCGGGGCACCCGTTCTGCCTGGGCCAGCACACCAACATCTGTGTGGGGCGGCCCCTGACCGACCCGGCCCGCATCCCCAGCCTCTGCACACCGGAAGGGGAGTTCAAACCCAGCCGCGCCTACCGGGAGGCCGCCAAGGCCGGCGAGGATTTCGTGGTGCTGGAGGAGGTCATCGAGGAGATCGAGGCCCAGTACCGGCAGTTCAAGGCCCTGACCGGGCGGGAACCCGGCTACTTTGAGGGACACGCCGTGGCCAGCCCCAACTTTTTCAAGGGGCTGGAGATGGTAGCAGCCCGCCACAACCTGCCCTATTTTGCCATGGGCCGCCCGGGTCAGGCCGTGACTTTCCGCAGCACCAAGGTCTACGCCTACATGCCCAGGGACTTCGCCGCCTACGAGGCCGATCCCTTTACCGGGGTGCAGGACGCGGTGGCCAACGCCCACGAGGATGGCTGCGACCTGATGGTGTTTCATCCCGGTTATCTGGACGCCTATCTGCTGGACCACTCCACCATGACCACCGCCCGGGTACGGGAAGCCGAGATGCTCTGCCGCCCGCAGGTGCGCGACTGGCTGGCAGACCAGCCTGTGCAGCCGGTCACCTACGACGACCTCACCTGAATCCCAAGGAGGAATCCCTTATGCAGAACCAACATCATCCCTTCCCGGAGGATTTCCTCTGGGGTGCCTCCACCAGCGCGTTCCAGGTGGAAGGCGGCTACGGTGAGGGGGGCAAAGGCCCCGCCACCACCGACCTGGGGGCCAACCGCCCCGGCATTGCGGACAACAAGGTGGCCGCCGACCACTACCACCACTGGAAAGAGGACGTGGACCTGATGGCCGAACTGGGGCTGAAGGTCTACCGGATGGGCTTTTCCTGGAGCCGCATCATGCCGGACAATTCCGGCACCCCCAACCCCGAGGGTCTTGCTTTCTACGACAAACTCATCGACTATCTGCTGGAAGAGGGCATCCAGCCCTTTGTGACCCTCTACCACTTCGAGTGCCCCCAGGCGGCGGTGGACGCTTTCGGCGGCTGGCGCAGCCGCCAGATGGTGGACGCTTACCTGCGGTACGCCGAAGTCTGCTTCACCCATTTCAAAGGCCGCGTCAGGCTGTGGGCCACCGTCAACGAACAGCTCATCGCCACGGCGGCGGGAATGCTCAGCGGCAACCACGAACCGGACCTCCAGAAGAATCTGCAGAACGTCTATCAGATGAGCTACAACGTCTCGCTGGCGGAACACAAAGCCATTTCGCTGCTGCGGCGCATCGACCCGGAAGCCAGGATCGGCCCGGTCTGTGCCATCCAGGTGGTCTACCCCCAGTCCAGCCGCAGCGAGGACGTGCTGGCCGCCGCCAACGCCGAGGAACTCATGGAGTTCTACCTGCTGGATATGAGCGTCTACGGAACCTATCCGCCCTATGTGGCCTCCTATTTAAAGAGCCACGGGCTCTATCCCCATACCGAGCCGGAGGACGCCGCCGCACTGCAGGCGTCAAAACCGGATTTCATCGGCATCAACTACTATTTCAGCCTCTGCGTCAAGGCCAAGACGGGACCTGTCAACTACGATCAGCCGCCCTTCTGGGTGTCGGACGCCTTCGATGTCTGCGACAACCCCTATCTGGAAAAAACCGAATGGATGGATAAGGGTATCGACCCGGCGGGGCTGCATATCGGCATGCGCAAGGTGTACAACCGCTACCGCCTGCCCATGATCGTCACCGAAAACGGCATGGCTTACAGCGAAGCCCCCGGCCCCGACGGCCAGATCCACGATGTCTACCGCATCGACTATCTGCGGCGGCATATCGAGCAGCTGGAGATCATGCTGGACGAGGGATTGCCGGTATTCGGCTACTGCCCCTGGAGCTTTGTGGACGTGGTGTCCAGCCACCAGGGCTTTGCCAAGCGGTACGGGCTGGTGTATGTGAACCGCACCGACACCGATGTGATGGACTGTGCCCGCATCAGGAAGGACAGCTTTACCTGGTATCAACAGGTCATCCAACACAATGGCCTGTGGGAACAATAAGAGGAGGAAAAACAATGGCAAACAACAAGGAAATCGCCCACCAGATCCTGACGGCAGTGGGCGGTGCGTCCAATCTGAAGGACGCGACCCACTGCATGACCCGTCTACGGCTCTACCTGAAGGACGACTCCATCCCTAAGGATGAGGAAGTCAAGGCTATCGGCGGTGTGCTGGGCGTGGTGCGCGGCGGCCAGCAATACCAGGTCATCATCGGCACCAATGTGCCCAAGGTCTACGAGGAACTGTGCAAGCTGGCGAACCTCACTGCCAATGCGCCGGTGGAGGACGCCAAAGCCGCGGCGGAAGACGCCGCTGTGGCCAAGCCCAAACTGACCCCCAAACAGGTGGGCAAGAACATCATGGGCTACATGGCGGGCTGCATGACCCCGCTGATTCCCGTGTTGCTGGCGGGCGCGCTGTTCCGCTGCATCAACTCCCTGTGCGGGCCGGAACTGCTGGGACTGTATCCGGCGGAAAGCGACCTGTACATCCTGTTTGACTTCCTGTATGACGCCGCCTTCTACTTCATGCCCATTCTGGCAGGTTTCAACGCCGCCAAGCAGCTGGGCATCACCCCCATGCTGGGCGGTTTCATCGGCTGTATTCTCATGGTACCGGATTTTGCGGCTTATGCTACGTCCGGGGAACCATTCACAGTGTTTGGTATCCCCTGCACCGTTACCAACTATGCCCAGACAGTGCTGCCCATCATGCTGTCGGTTTTCTTCTTCAGCGTGGTGTATAAGCTCATCAAAAAGATCATGCCTGATGTGCTGACCACCGTATTCACTCCTTTCCTCAGTATGCTGATCTCCATTCCGTTTATCCTCTGCCTGCTGGCACCTCTGGGAACTATTGTGGGCAATGCCATCAGCAACGGTCTGGCCTGGTTCGGTACCACCACTGGCTTCTTCGGTGTAGCGGTCATTGCAGCTTTGTGGGAATTCCTGGTTCTCAGCGGCATGCACCTGGCCCTGATGATGCCCATGATGGCCTCCTTCTTCGAGACTGGTATCCAGAGCGGCCCCATGGTCAGCGGCAGCTTTGCTACTTGGGCCTGCTTTGGTGTGGCGCTGGGTGCTGCGCTGCGTCTGCGCAATAAAGAGGAAAAGAGCACCGCTTTTGCCTCCTTCACCGCCGGCATCCTGGGCGGTATCACCGAGCCCACCCTCTACGGCATCTGCTTCCGGTATAGCCGCTGCTTCATCACCTCCGCCATCGGCGCCTTTGTGGGCGGTGCTTATGCGGGCATCACCAATGTGTGCGCCTACGCCATCACCAGCTCCAACTTCCTGGCGCTGCTCAGCTTCAGTGGCGGCACCACCGCCAACCTGATCAACGGCATCATCGCCTGTGCCATCTCTCTGGTGGTGGGTGCTGTGGCCACCTATTTCTTTGGCTTCTCCAAAAAAGATCTGGAAAAAGTCTGATTGACCTTTTGGATTTCGCAACAAAAAAGGACCGATACCTGGAGGTATCGGTCTTTTTTCTATTGCAGGAAAAGTCTGTTTTATGGTACAGTAATAAAAAGGGAGGTTATGCCGATGAATGACGCAAAAACAATGGGTTCTTTGGCAGAAAAGCTCATGAGTTATGTGAGTACCACTCCCCAGCAGGACGCCAACTACGACATTGCTCTGGCCATGCTGACCCATTACGGCAAGCTGAAAAATCTGTCCCTGGCCGAGATCGCCGACCTGTGCTATGTATCCAAGGCATCCATTTCCCGTTTTTGCCGGTTTATGGGGTTTGACGGCTTCCGTGAACTGCACGACTGCTTACTGCAGGATTTTTCTATCGGAACGGATTATTCCCGGACCTTTTACGACAAACTGTGTGCCAACCCGCAGGCAGCCCTGCAGGATTACAGCGAGGAAGTGATCCGCAACATCCGGGTCACCACTGCCCCCGAAAACACCGAGCGCCTGGCCGAGATGGCCGTGGCTCTTGCTAACAGCGGCAGAATCGCTTTCTTCTCCCACCATTTTCTGTGGGATATCGGGCGGCATCTGCAAAGCAAGATGATCCGGATGGACCGCTATGTGGAGCTATATCTGGACTACACCCAGCAGCTGGCTTGTGCCCGCAGCTTGCAGAAAAACGACCTGGCCATCGTCTGCACGGTGGGGGGAAGCTACCCCATGCGTTACCCTACCATCTGGAACGGGCTGATAGCAGCAGGGTGCCCTATTCTGGTCATCACCCAGAATACATCCAGTTCCTACTGGAATTATGCCCGGTTTGTGCTGGGATGCGGGGTGTCCAACCGCAACGATGTGGGCAAGTACGGGGCGTTGATGGCGGTGGATCTGTTGACCCTGCAATATCTGCGTCAGTACGGAAAAGAATATCTCTGAATAAACTTTTTGTAAGCAGGTGCCGCGACGGGCACCTGCTCTTTTTTGACAAATCCTACAAATTTGAGACTGGTTTTTTGACACGCCGCCCCTTTCTGAAACTGCTTTTCCTAACAGGGAACCAACCCTTCGGTATGTTGTTGTATACTGAAATCAAAAGGTAAACAACTATTGTTTGGAAGGAGCTGCCTGTCATGCATATTGCCGTTGTTTCTCTGGGAGCCTTTGGCCACGTGAACCCTACTCTGGAACTGGTAACCGAACTGGTGCGCCGGGGTGTGCGGGTGACCTATTTCTGTACCGAGGGGTTCCGCACCATTGTGGAGCCCACGGGTGCCCGGTTCGTGGCGGTGCCTTCCTGGATGGAAGCCCATGCCGGTGAATCCGGGGAGGACAAGTCCGATGTGGCTGCCACCGTGCCGTTTCTATTCCTGCACGAAGCGGAGGCCTATCTGGAACCGGTGCTGGCGGTGCTGAAAGAAGACCAACCCGTTGCCATCGTCCACGATTTTGCGGGCATTGCCGGTACCCTGGCCGCCGATGTGCTGGGCGTGCCCAACGTTATGCTCTACACCAGTTACCCGGCCAACGGGGAATACTCGGTGGCGGCCGGGTTCGAGACGGTGTCCCCCGAACATCCGCTGCGAGTGGCAGCCGACGAACTGGCAGACCGCTTTGTGGCGCAGTACGGCTGCCGCAAGATGACCGTGAAGGAGATTTTTGACGGCCGGGGAGATCTGAACCTGGTCATGATGCAGAAGCGGCTGGTGCCACACAACGAAAGTTTCGACGACAGCTTTGTCTTTACCGGGGTGCAGATCGGCAAGCGCACGGCCTTCGGTAGCTGGAAAGCCCCCGCTGACGGCAAACCCCTGCTGTACTCCTCTTTGGGCACCGCTTTCAACAACTGGCCGGAATACTACCCCATCCTCTTTGATGCTGTACGGGACCTGGATATTCATGTCTTTGCGGCGCTGGGTTCCATTGACCCGGCCAGCTTGCAGGATGTACCCGCCAATGTGGAACTGGGCCAGATGGTGCCCCAGCTGGACATTCTGTCCCAGGCGTCGGTCTTTATCACCCATGCGGGCATGGGGGGCACCGGCGAATCCATTTACTACGGCGTGCCCATGATCGCCATTCCCCAGATGGACGAGCAGGCCGTCACGGCGGGGCAAATCGAAAAACTGGGCCTGGGTATCGCCTTCCACGGCAAGGACAGCGTTACTTCCCAAAGCCTGAAAATGGCCATCGAAACGATTTTGCAAAAGGATTCCTACCGCGAAACCCTGCAGGAATTCAGTGCCGATATGCACAGTTTGGGCGGGGCGAAGGCCTCGGCCGATGCACTGATTCGTTTTCTCAACCGATAAAGGAGCTTCTTAATGAGCGTATTTCCCAAAGATTTTTTGTGGAGCGCCTCCACCGCCGCCACCCAAATCGAGGGCGGCTGGAACGCCGACGGCAAGGGGGAATCCATCTGGGACACCCTGGTCCATGACGGCACCGGCAAGATTGCCCACGGCGAAAATGCCGATGTGGCCATTGATTTTTACCACCACTGGCGGGAGGATGTGGCCCTGATGAAGACCATCGGCCTCAACGCCTACCGCTTTTCCATCAGCTGGCCCCGGGTGCTGCCCGAGGGGACCGGTCCTGTCAACGAAGCGGGTCTGCGGTTTTACCGGGATCTGTGCGACGAACTGCTGCGCAATGGCATCCAGCCGCTGGTCACCTTGTATCACTGGGACCTGCCCACGGCGCTTTACCGCCAGGGCGGGTGGAAAAATCCTGCCATTGCCGATTGGTTTGCCCGGTATGTGGAGGTGGTATCCCGTGCACTGGGGGACCGGGTGAAATACTGGCTTACCTTCAACGAGCCTCAGATGTTCTGCGGTCTGGGTCTGAAACTGGGCGTCCACGCGCCTTTTGAGCACAACACCGACGCCGATATGATGACCGTCACCAAAAACATCCTGCTGGCCCACGGCAAGGCGGTGCAGGTGCTGCGGAAAAACTGCCCCGGCGCCAGGGTGGGGCTGGCCCCCACGGGGGACTGCTGCCTGCCCCGGGACGACAGTCCCGAGGAGGTGGAACGGGCACGGCAGCGGTCCCTTTCGCCCTATCCCAACTACCTTATGAGCAACACCTGGTGGGCGGACCCTGTTTTCCTGGGAAAATACCCCGCCTGGGCCAGGGAGCGGTTTGGGGAACAGCTCTACCCCATGACCGAAGAGGAATGGGCGCTGGTCAGCCAACCGCTGGATTTTTACGCCTACAACTGCTACCAGGGCACGGTGGATTTTGCGGCAGACCCCGCCGGTTATGACGATTACGGCTACCAGGGCTGTCCCAAAACGGCCAATGGCTGGAACATCACCCCGCAGGTTTTGTACTATGCCAGCAAGTTCTGGTTCCAGCGGTACGGCCTGCCCATCCTTATTACCGAAAACGGCTGCGCCCAACAGGATTTTGTCATGCTGGACGGTAAGGTCCACGACCCTCAGCGCATCGACTTCCTGCACCGCTACCTGCGGGGCCTGGCCCGCGCCGTGGACGAAGGGGTTCCGGTGCTGGGGTATTCCTACTGGAGTCTTTTTGATAACTTCGAGTGGGCCGCCGGGTATGATATCCGCTTCGGCCTTATCCATGTGGACTATGCCACCCAGCGTCGCACCCTCAAGGATTCGGCGCTGTGGTACCGGGATGTCATTGCAGCCAATGGAATCAATCTGTAAATAGGTGAGGGAGCATTTTCGTATACTTCCTGATTCACCGCTGTTTATGCCTTCCGCCTTTATACAATCTTAAGGAAAACCCCCATAACGTTCACGCCATCATGGGAAACCGCGTGGTATTCTAAAAGGGAAGGCGTGTTTGCCGGTTGAGGAGGGGAAAACCGTGGAACAGAAAAAAATGCCGGAACCCGGCAGAATGAAGATCTTTTTTGGGTATGCGGCGGGGGTGGGCAAAACCTATGCCATGCTGGAGGCGGCCCACCAGGCCCAGGCCGCCGGCATCGATGTGGTGGTCGGCTATGTGGAACGCCACACCCGCCCGGATACCCTGGCGCTGCTGGAAGGGCTGGAAATCCTGCCCTGCCGGGAAATGGAATGCCGCGGCATCCAACTGCATGAGTTTGATCTGGACGGGGCGCTGGCAAGGCATCCGCAGCTGATTCTGGTGGATGAACTGGCCCACAGCAATGCGCCGGGCTGCCGCCATACCAAGCGGTACCAGGATGTGGAAGAACTGCTGCGTGCCGGGATCGATGTATACAGTACCGTGAATGTGCAGCATCTGGAATCGCTGCATGATTTGGTGCAGTCCATCACCGGAGTGGCGGTGAGCGAGCGGATTCCGGACCGGGTGTTTGACCGGGCGGGGCAGGTGGAACTGGTGGATATCGAGCCGGAGGACCTGGTCAACCGGCTGCAGGCGGGAAAAGTCTACCAGGCGGGGCAGGCCCGGCGGGCGTTGCAAAACTTTTTTACCGTAGAAAATCTTGCGGCTTTGCGGGAGATCGCCATGCGCCGCACCGCCGACCGGCTGAACCGCACGGCGGTGCAGGAAGGAAAAGGGCAGACCGCCCGGGCAGGGGAGCATATTCTGATCTGCCTTTCCTCGGCGCCTTCCAATGCCAAGGTGATCCGCACTGCGGCCCGCATGGCCGAAGCCTTCCATAGCGGGTTTACGGCACTGTTTGTGGAAACGCCGGACACAAAAGAACTTTCGGGGGAAAACATCCAGCGGCTGCGCAGCAATCTGCGTTTGGCAGAACAGCTGGGTGCGCAGATCGCAACCGTCTGCGGTACAGATCCGGCGGTCCAGATTGCGGAGTATGCCAGGGTTTCGGGCATTACCAAGATCGTGATGGGGCGTGTGAACCACCGGCCCAATCCGTGGACGGGCAAAAAAACCTTGGCAGACCGTTTGATCGAACTGACGGATCTGGATATCTATATCATCCCCGATCATCAGCCGCTGTACGTCAGGCACAGGACCCGCCGAAAGCATCTGCATCAGGCATATTTCCGGTTTTCCTGGCGGGATTTTGCACGGATGCTGGTGGTGCTGACGGCGGCAACGGCGGTATGTTTTGCCTTTGACCGCGCCGGTTTCAGCGAGTCCAACAGCATTACGGTTTATATTCTGGGGGTTCTGGTCACGGCGGTGTGGACGGAAGGCCATTGGTACGGGGCCATGGCTTCGCTGCTCAGTGTGGCGGCCTTCAACTTCTTTTTTACGGTGCCGCGGTTTACCTTTCAGGCCAACGACCCCAGCTACCCGGTGACTTTTTTCATCATGCTTCTGTCCAGCTTTCTGGCCAGCTCGCTGGCGGCCCGGGTCAAAGCACAGGCCCGGCTTGCCGCGGAAAAAGGGTACTATACCGAACTGCTGCTGGAAAGCAGCCAGAAGCTGCTGAAAGGCCGGGACGAATGGGACTGCCTGCGCCTTGCGGCCGAACAGCTCCACCATCTGTTTGGCCGCCCGGTACTGTATGCGCTGCACCATTCCGGCAAGGAATTGCAGCTGCGTGTGGAACCGGCGGACCAGACCCGGGTTCTGCAGGAACTTACACCCCAGGAATTGGGGGTGGCCCAGTGGGTTCGGCAGAATAACAAAAACGCCGGTGCCACCACCCATACATTGCCGGAAGCCAAATGGCTGTTTATGGCGGTAAGGGGTACCCAGGGGGTGATGGGGATTGTGGGAATCCCCGTTGGGGGCTATCCCGTTCCGGATATGTTTGAGAAAAACCTTATGGTGGCCATTCTGAATGAGTGCGGCCTGATCCAGGAACGGATGCGGCTGCAACAAGAGCGGCAGCAGGGGGACAAAACGGAGCAAAGCACGTCCCCGGTATAAAAGCATAGCAAAAGCAAGGGAGCCCGGCCGGATTTTTTCCGGCCGGGCTCCCTTTGCTGTTTGCGGCTTCCTTGGCGGCAAAGGCAAATTTATAAAGCTTTAATATGCCGTGGGGTTCCTTAATCCCTTTTTAGAACCATTTGCAGTATTCTAGGGTACGCAAACACGAAGTCGGGTTTGCAGGCTATACAGAGAAGAAAGAGGGTAAGTTTTATGCAAGCGTATCTGCTGATGCGGATTTTGGTTATTGCCATGGTACTGGTGTGTGCGGTGCTGCTTTGTACGGCAGCTAAAGCGATGCACAAGGCATGGGTTCGGCTTGCCCATAAAGGGGGAAAAGAAAGATGATGGATCTTTTGATGGTGGGCACGCTGCTGGCGGGCTTTGGCCTGATTTGGCTGCTGGCGGAATGGTGCCGGCGCCAACTGGACGAACAGGACTGAAAGGCAGGAGAAAACGCTTATGATTTTGCTTGGAATCGTCGTAGTGCTGCTGGCAGGGTATCTTGTGTATGCACTTACGCATCCGGAACGCTTTTAAAAGCGCATCAACCGTATAGGAGGAATACAGTATGTTACAACTGGTTGTGACAATCATCATCTACTT
>ERZ1643247.3676-NODE-3676-length-10614-cov-29.522682_pt1 | contig 10614 bp, 9 predicted proteins | sample MGYA00579264_ERZ1643247 | MGnify/ENA primary metagenome ERZ1643247 (study PRJEB29033, sample SAMEA4952262) | chicken gut metagenome | biome: Broiler Chicken; feature: Gastrointestinal Tract; material: Caecum | place: Ireland | collected 2018 | study: Broiler... | reverse complement strand
GCGTAGAAGAAGAAAAACTGGCTGCAGCCAGAAATCTCCTTGGTCAGGTAAGTCCAGATATTCTGGCAAAGGCTTTGGAGCTTCCCCTTGAAACTATCTTAAAATTAAAAGAAGAGCAGGAGCCTGTCTCCAAATGATGATATAAACAAAGTTTTCTATCACAAAACCTCAGGATCTGAAAAGGAGCCGTTCAACCACCGGCTCCTTTGATTATGTTTCTGTTCAGGATTTTTTCAGCACTAATCCCACTGCTTCTTTCCAGCCCTTATATTTTATGTCAACTTCTCTCTGTTCCATTTCAGGCTCATATGTAGTTCTCTGCTGTTTTGAAAATAAGGCTTCTCTGTCATAAATTCCCAGTCCGATCCCTGCTGCATAGGCAGCCCCGATACCGGAAAGTTCTTCTGAAGACGGAACTTTTACCGGTATACCTGCTATGTCGCTCTGAAACTGCATCAGGTACCTGTTCTTTGTAGGACCGCCGTCTACCCGCAGCTCCTGTATGGAAATGCCGGAGTCATCTTCCATGGCCTTGAGAATATCTGTGATCTGGTAGGCAATACAGTCCAGTGCCGCTCTGGCTACCTCCGCCTGGTTTGTGGTCCTGGTAATGCCGCAAAGGATCCCAGTGGCCTTGCTGTCCCAGTAAGGAGCCCCCAGTCCTGTAAAAGCAGGAACCAGATAAGTCCTGTCTTCCGGAGAAGCGGCAAATGCCAGCTCTTCTGTTTGTCCCGGCGAATCTACCAGTTTCAGATCTTTTGTCAGCCAGGTGATCACAGCCCCTGTATAGTTAATATTCCCTTCCAGCACATAGTTTACTTTTCCATTCATTCCCCATGCCAGAGAGGATACTACCCCGTGTCTGCTGAATACAGGCTCTTCCCCTACATTCATCATAACCGAGGATCCTGTGCCATAGGTTGCTTTTACCATACCTTTTTCCAGGCATCCCTGTCCGAAAAGGGCTCCGTGGGAATCTCCCAGGACTCCGTGGATCGGTATGGGTTTCTCCAGGTATCCTTCAAAATCTGTCTCTCCATAGCAGCCATCTGAATCTGTGACCCGGGGAAGATTCCCGGCAGGGATCCCGAAAATATCACAGATTTCTTTATCCCAGGATAGAGTACGGATGTTAAAAAGCTGAGTCCTGGAAGCATTGCTGTAATCGGTCCGGTAGACCTTTCCCCCGGTAAGACGATAGACAAGGAAACTGTCTACTGTCCCATAGCAGAGCCGGCCTTCCCGGGCAAGAGCACGGGTTCCTTCTACATTTTCCAGTATCCAGGCGATCTTTGCCGCTGAAAAGTAGGGAGAGAGCTGAAGTCCGGTCCGCTCTCTGATCATCTCTCCAGAGTCTTTGATCCGCTCACAGATCGCCACTCCTCTGGCGCACTGCCACACAACCGCGTTATAAACAGGCCTGCCTGTTCTGTCCCAGGCCAGGGCAGTCTCTCTCTGATTGCTGATCCCCACTCCCACTACATGATTTTTATCCACACCTGCTTTTTCAATAACATTTTTCACTGTCCGGATCACATTTGCGTAAAACTCTTCCGGATCATGTTCTACCCAGCCTCGCTCATCTATGATCTGTCTGTGAGGAAGATCTGCTCTTGCCAGCAGATCTCCTTCTTCATTAAACAGCAGAGCCTTGGTACCCTGAGTGCTCTGATCGATCCCGATAATATATTTTTCCATTATATCAACTCCAATGCCTTCTCTGCAATTCCCTTTGCATTCAAGCCGTAATAATCAAAGACTTCCTTGGAGGTTCCTGTGATCACAGGTGCATCCGGCAGCGCCATATTGATCACTTCTTTGGGGCATTTTGCTCCCACTGCCTGGCTGACCATGGAACCCAGTCCTCCGAAAGGAGCATGTTCCTCTACGGTGATCACTGCGGATACACCTTCTACAGCTTTCAGGAGGGTTTCCGTATCCAAAGGCTTCACGCAGTACATATCCACCACTGTGGCATGAACACCTTTCTCTTCCAGGATTTTCGCCGCGTCCAGAGCAGGACGTACCATTTCCCCGCAGGCAATGATAGTAATATCTTTTCCCTCTGTAAGGACATTTGCCTTATCCATCTGGAAAGGACAGTCCTCCTCTATATAAATATCTTCTACCGAATTTCTTCCTACTCTTACGTAAGCAGGTTTTTCATCCTGCAGAAGGGCTTCTATAAGACATTTTGTCTGGTGCCTGTCGCTTGGAAGGTATACACGCATGTTAGGAATAGCAGACATAGCCGCAATATCCTGAGCAGAATGATGGCTCATTCCTAAAGCCCCGTAACTGATCCCCCCGCTGATACCGATCAGGGTAACATTGGTATCGGAATAAGCCACGTCAATTTTGGCCTGCTCATAGCTTCTTGTGGAAAGGAAGCATGCGGGAGAGGCGGCAAAAGGTTTTTTCCCGCATTTGGCCAGCCCTGCAGAAATACTTACCAGATTCTGTTCGGCAATACCAACCTCTACAAACTGATCCGGAAAGGCTTCCGCAAAAGGCGCCAAAGACGCAGAGCCTCTGGAATCGCTGCACAGTACCATTATATCTTTATCTTCTTTTGCCTTTTCCATTAACACATTACAAATCGCCTGTCTGTTTGGTATCTTATTCATTGAGAGCAGCCTCCTTTCTTGCTTCAAAATCAGCCATGATCTGCTGATATTCTTCCTGCGTCGGAACTTTGTGGTGCCAGTTTGCCTTATTCTCCATCACAGAGGAACCGTAACCTTTTACCGTATCCGCGATAATTGCTGTAGGCTGGCCTTTCACCGTTTTTGCCTCCTCGAAGGCTTTATTCAGAGAATCAATATCATTGCCGTTTTTCACTTCGATCACATGCCAGCCAAAGGCACGGATTCTTTCTCCTAAATCATCATGACCCATAACATCTTCTGTATTTCCGGAAATCTGAAGGCGGTTTCTGTCAATAACCGTGCAGAGATTATCCAGTTTATACTGATGTCCTGCCATAAACCCTTCCCATACAGAACCTTCAGCCAGTTCTCCGTCTCCCATTACTGTATATACACGATAGTCCCGATGATCTTTTTTACCGGCCAGAGCCATTCCTACGCATACAGGAAGCCCATGTCCCAGAGAACCAGAATTCATCTCAATACCGGGAAGTTTATTATTGGGATGTCCGATATAGGGAGAGCCGAATTTGGAAAATTTCTTGATCACATCCTGGATATCCAGAAATCCCCTGGCGGCAAGAACCGCATAATAGGCTTCCACAGAATGACCTTTGCTCAGAACAAATCGGTCTCTGTCAGGGCTGTCCTGGTTTTCAGGTGAAATATTCATCTGGCAGAAGTACAGGCTCATAAGGATTTCCATAACGCTCATATCTCCGCCGATATGACCTCCTTTTCCTTCCACGATCATATCCACAACATTCTTTCTCAGATCAAAAGCTTTTGCTTTTAAATTTTCCATAATCATTCACCTCTTAAATATGCTTTTACATCTTCTTCAATAGGATCATAAAAGTCCGGTTTTACCCCTATATATTTACATGCTTCATAGAGAACAGGCACAATATCCTTATGGATTCCCACACAGTGATGGATATAGGGCCCTTCTACCAGTTTTGCTTCCAGCCGTTTCAGATTTTCTACTTCTACCCATACATAAGTGCCTTTCGTATAAGGGCCGTCGATTCCTTTTGCATGTCCCAGAAGCAGAGAATATTCTCCATTATCCCCGTCAAATCTGCACAGGGTCATATCCCCGTGTTTTGCTTCTACTTCCACAGCTCCCGGATAGTCAAAAGCCAGAGGATATCCGATAGTAGGTTTTTCTTTTGCCACAGAAATAGGCCATGGCCCACAATGCTGAAGCAGCTCTCCGTTTTCATTATCCGGATCACGTACTGTCCAGTCCGCAAAGAAACTTCTTGTCTCATCCATTGCCGCCGCTTCTGCCATGACTGCAGTAATGGCCCCATGGATATCCGTCTCGCACACTACCGGCAGTCCCTCTTCATTCAAAAGGGAATTAGCCGCGCAGGGCATGATCCCGATCTCACCCTGAAGGGCGTTCCAGCACTGGATAGCAATGGCATTACATCCATACTTTTCCGCCAGATTTTTCATCGCTACTTTTAAGGCAGCTACATTTTCCAGCTGGGCATCTGTCACCGCCACATTCATATTTTCCCGGCAGTATCGGATCACTTCTTCTACCTGGGTCTTCTCTTCTTTTGCTTTCTTCATCTCAGAAGTAAGTTCCGGAATGGGAACCGGGGCCAGCTGAATGTTGTATTTCTCTAAAAGCTCTCCTTCATTGCACATAGTGCTCCAGAAGTCAAAAGGACGGGGGCCGATCTGCAGAATACGGGTGGAACGAAATACCTTTACCACATTGCACACAGCCAGGAAGTCATTGACTCCTCTTTCAAATTCCGGATCTTCCAGTCTGCAGTTGGTCATATAGGTAAAAGGCACTCTGAATCTCCTGAGTACTTTCCCTGTGGCAAATAAACCGCACTGGCTGTCCCGGAGACGGACGCCCTTTTCATCCGGCCTTTCATCCCTCGGCCCCCACAGAAGCACCGGAACATTTAATTCCTTTGCCAGCCTGGCGCACTCGTATTCTGTTCCGAAATTTGTATGTGGCAGGAAAAGGCCGTCTACTTTTTCCTCTTTAAATTTCTGAGCAATCCTGATCCTGTCACTGTCGTCGTAGAGAAGTCCTTCTTTATTTATATCTGTAATATCCACATAATCCACGCCCATCTCATCCAGCTTTTTCCTGGTAAGGTTGGCATATTTAATTGCATCCGGAGCGCTGAAAATGCTCCTTCTTGTGGGCGCAAGTCCCAGTCTGATTCTAGCCATACTATACCTCCATAGAATTTATATTATTTCGATCACACACACTGTCTCTTTCCATAAACTCTGTACAGATCTGTATTTTTGTCTTTGTATCGCCTCTCCCTTGGATTATTTCTACAATCTCTCGTACTGCAAGCCTTCCCATTTCCTGTTTCGGGACTCGCAGACTGGTAAGACTGGGTACAGCAATCTCGCAGAAAGGCAGATCGTCAAATCCTATGATAGATACATCCTCTGGAATCCGAAATCCCGTTTCTTTTAAAGCCTGCATAGCCCCTAATGCCAGATTGTCATTATCTGCAAAAAAAGCTGTAGGCAGATTCGGACTTTTCTTTAAGTATTCCAGCATGTCCTGGTATGCTTCCTCCATAGTTATTGAAAGATCAACTACGTATTCTGGAGATAATTCCAGTCCATGTTTTTGTAGAGCTATTTGAAGGCCTATTGCTCTTGATGCAAATGCTTTAATTCTGTACTTTCCCTTCAAATATCCAATTTTGGTATGCCCTTTTTTCACGAGATATTCCCCCGCCATCCGAGCAGCATCTGCATTGTTAATAAATACACTGTTAAAAGACATATCATGATTCCAATAATCCAGCATTAAAAAAGGGGTCTGCGCCCTTCGGAATGTTGCCGCTTCCTCATCTGACAGTTCTGATCCATAAAGCACAATCGCTGTAGAACTATCTAGCAACAGGTTATCTACCTGTTTCTCGTAATCTTCCGCTCGACGGTCTAAATAGAATAATACCATTTCATAACCTGCCTCTCTGCAGGCTTTTTCAAATCCATCAACCACTAGAGAAAAAAACGGTGTATCCCCTACGATCAGCCCTCTATCACGGTAGATCACCAGTTTGATTTTTGTGATTCCTGATTCCATAACATATCCCATTTCTTTGGCAGTTTTCAGGATTTCCGCTGCCGTATCCTTGTTTACTCCTCTTTTATGATTTAAGGCATTTGACACTGTAGCCGGAGAAAAACCAGTTTTCTCTGAAATTTTTTTGATATTTACTTTCACCGTCTCACCCCGTTTTCTACTGAGCCTTCCGTATTTGCACTGCCATGTAAGGCCTTCCAGGCAATTCTATCTTAAATTTTCCGGATACAACACCTCTATCCTCTACAGTCATATTCCAGGTATCAATAACCTTTACCTCAAATTTCGTGGTATCATCAAAGTGGTATTCTCTGAAAGAGGGTTGCATGAAGCTGTAATAGATCAGATAATAATCCTGTACTTCCTTGATCTGCTGGGTGGACTCTTCCGGCACGGCGCACACCTCGTCCCATCCGCATTTGTCATAGGGTCGAAGACCGATACCCGGCGTCTGGCACATAATATCGTGAAGAAATTTAAATCTTTTATAGCTTTCACCGTAAAGTACTCCTCCATGAGACCACCAGAGAATATCCTGCTTGTTCATATAAGTTTCTCCATGTCCCGGATATCCGCCTCTGCATACAGCTTCCCAAAATCGCCTTGTCATTTCCTCCGCGGTAATATTTCCCCAGCCATGCTGTATATTTCCTTCATATGCAATCTCGTCTAATACCACCGGTTTCCTGTATCTTTCTCTCCACTCATTTACCAGTTCTGCAGATTTGTACAGATCCTGGCGCTGTATACTGCAATGAGTGATCCATGGACGGTTATAGTCATAAAAAGGACGGCAGTTATGAATAGAACGAAGATGACTGTACGGGTCCTTCTCGCAAATGATTTTTGCATATCCCTCCCAGTCTTCCACCGTCTTATGCTCGAAAAGATCATACTCATTTGCCAGAGACCACCAGATATTCCGGTAAGCTGCAAAACGGGCAATCACATATTTCCAATATAGTGCATCCTGTTCTTTTGTCATCTGAGAAAATCCCCATCTATCATATGGATGCATAACGATCAGATCCGCCTCAATCCCCATCTCTCTCAGTACGAGGATACACTTTTCAATATGCCTGAAATGCTCTGGGTTAAATCTGGTAAAGTCCCAATGATTTCCTTCTGTCTTCCCTGTATATTCCTGGAAATTCTCCTTTGTAAGCACACTGGAATCCATAGGCGTTCCTTCATAAGGATAGGATCTGGGTTCTCCCAGATTGTAATCATAGTGCTTTGGAAAAACGCAAAAGCGTATTTTATTAAAAGCACCATTTTTTAGTGTTTCCAGTGTTTGTTCTATCAATTCATCAGACTGAAGTTCCCACACGTAACAGGTAGTCCCTATAGAGTAGTAAGGAGTACCATCTTCATAAGCAAAATGCCAGGTATTGGCTACTCGCACCGGTCCATGATTATCTTCTGATGGAGCCGTAACCTGAAAGCTGCCTTCAAAAGTTTCATCTGAAAAATTGCCTGTTATCAGGAACTTATAGTCTCCTTCAAAAGATGGCATAAAACGAACTTTATAAATCCCATCCCCATCATAGAACCCATCTATTACAATTTTTTCATTTTTTCCAATAAAAGTTCCCCGGATCCTGTAATCTGTAAAAGGATTTCCCTGGGTTTTCCCATTTACTTTCACCTCCAATACATCCCATTTTTCAACTCGTGTTTTATACTCCATTTATTTTTCCGCCTCCTAGAATATTTTTACATTTTAACAGCTCCTGACATTCCTTCTACAAAATACCGCTGAAAAAATAAGTATACGACTAATACAGGTACTACAGAAATTAATACGCCTGCACATAAATAGCCATAATCTGTTCCATGCTCTCCAACAAAAGTCATTAGCCCTACTGGAACAGTTTTCATTGTATTATCATTAATAATCACACTAGCCAGCAAATATTCATTCCACGTGGATAAAAAATCTGTAATAACAAGTGTTGCTATCGCCGGTTTTGCGATAGGAAAAATAATCCTATAAAAAAGCTGCCATTTACTACACCCATCAATATATGCCGCTTCATCAATATCTTTAGGTATACCATTAAAAAATCCTCTTAAAATTAATATTCCAAAAGATATTCCAAATCCAATATATACATAAAGTAATCCCCAATAAGTATTTAAAAGCCCCAATTTACTATAGATAATATTAATAGGAACCAGTGCGGTTTGCATCGGAAGCATCATTCCTACTAAAAAAAATATAAAAATCCCGGTTTTATGTTTAAGTTTAAGTCGTGTAAGTGCAAAAGCCGCTAAAGCTTCTACAAAAATCCCAATTGGAACCTTTATACATGAAATGATCAAATCATTTTTCATATACAGAAATAGATTTCCCTTTTTTATTGCATTAATAAAATTATCCCAGGCTGGCTTCTCAGGGAAACTAAACAAACTTACTCCTGTGTAAAAATCTACTTTGCTTTTTATCGCCGTTGCAAATAATGTAAAAATAGGAATAATCCAAATAATCACCAAAAATACTAAAGCCAGGTATAAAATAATTTTTTTAATATATTTTTTTGTCTTTCCATTCATATTAATTTCTCCCGCATTATTTTTCTTTGGCTGTAAATGAAATATATGGAATAATTACTACCAACATGATCAGTACCATAATACACGCCACGGCTGTTCCATATCCTACGTTATTATATTGAAAAACCTGGGAGTACATATAGGTAGACAGCATTTGCGTTGAATCTCCAGGTCCCCCTCCTGTAAGTCCTTGAACAACATCATAAACTTTTAATGCGGCTACAATCAGCGTTGCAATTACAATAACAAATGTTTCTTTCAGCAATGGCAATGTGACTAGCCAAAATTTCTTTATTCCATTCGCCCCATCAATTGTCGCTGCTTCTAAAATATCCGATGGTATTGCCTGCAGTCCAGCCAAGAACAATATCATTGGTTGTCCAATCGCTTGCCATAATGCAGCTATAAAAACGGCATATAAACTCAAATGCGGATCAGAAATCCACGCTTGACTGTATCCTATTCCAATCACTTCAAAAAAATCATTTATAAATCCCATTGTGGGGTTATAAATCCACCTCCATATAATTGCAACAGCAATTGGCGCTATTACACATGGAAAATAAAAAAATCCTCTAAAAAATGTTCTTCCCTTAAAATTTTTGTTTAAAATCACAGCAAACCCAAGTGAAACTGTCATGGTTACAAATATTGTTAATACAATCCAAATCAAATTATTACAAATAGCCTTATGAAACGTTGAGTCCTCTATAATTAGCCTAGAGTAGTTCTGAATCCCTACAAAGTTTCTAGTTCCTATCCCGTTCCATTCAAATAAACTAATAAAAAAAGAATAAAAAACTGGCGCTACAATCACAGACAAATAAATGATCCCCGCCGGAAGTAAAAATAGCCATACTGCTTTGTCTGTTTTTCTTAATTTTTTATTCAAAATATCACTTCCTTTACTTTTACTGGTAGAAATAATACATATACCTCTTTTAGATAAAGCTGTTATCACCAACAAGAGCGGGTGAATAATCGCCCACTCTTGTTTTTAATAGCCTTATTTACTATTATATGCTTCTATAGCAGCCTGGATTTCTCCGCCGGCTTGTGAAGGCTCCATTTGTCCATTTGCTATAGCATCCTGGCAATTAAACAAAACATCTGCAACTTCTGTCGGAAATGCTTGATCGGTTATTGTAAAAGTTCCATTTTCTTGTCCAGCCTTAATCAAAATAGGAACATTCGGTTGGCCTTCCGGCATTGGAGAATCTTTTGTCGGCATTGGAAGACCATAAGTATCAGAATAATCTAAGACATGCCCAAAATAATAATCTAAAAATTCTATACCAGCTCTCGTTTCCTCTTCTGTATTGTCCGCATTAAACTGTATCATATCTGCATAGGAAGACAGTCTATTTGTTCCTCCGCTAGGAAACGCAAATGCCCCGTATTGATTCATATCTAATCCATTTTTAACTATATTAGAATCTTGCCATTGACCTTCAATAGTCATAGCACATTCTCCGCTTGAAAGAGGCATTAATGTATCATTAGCATCCATAGTAACAAAACCTTCCGGAAAATATCCTTTATCTACCCATTCTTTATACTTCGTAAAAGCCTGCGTAACAGCTTCATTATCATAGCTTTCTTTAAAGGTATTCATTAAATCATGTTCTTCCGCTCCAGCATAATACTCTATTAGGAGTTCCACATATCGCATAACATGCCAGCCGTTTAATCCACCTGCATACATTGGTGTAATACCGTTTTCTTTAAGTGTTGCACATACATTTTCAAACTCTTCCAAAGTAGTAGGTACTTCAAGTCCATATTTCTCGAATATGTCTTTGCGATAAAAAACTCCTAAAATATTATAACTACTGGGATATCCAGAAATCACGCCATCATATGTGCATAGGTTAAGAGCATTCTCATTAAACTTCTCTTTCCAATTATATTCCTCGGCCAAATCATTCAAATTATAGGTCAATCCATTTTCAACATAAAATCCTCCCAAACTTCCGCCCCAATTAAACCACATATTAGGAAGTGTCTTCGAAGAGGCAGCTACTTTACACGCATCTTTTATCCCGTCTGTATCATAGTAAGATATATTCACCTTAATATCCTCATGTTCTTTATTAAAGGCTTCCAATACAGGGTCGTAATTCTCCTGCTGAGTACTCAATGCCCAATAGGTAACTTCTGTGACTTCGTTCGATGTCTCATTACCATCTGAACTTTGCAGATCAGATTCGCCACCTTCGCTTGAGCAACCGGTTAAAATCGTAGATAGGGTCATTATCGCAGTTGCAAAAAGTGTAACGACTTGCTTTGTTTTCATTTTAGTTCCTCCTTTGACCAATA
>ERZ1643247.3671-NODE-3671-length-10625-cov-7.575686_pt1 | contig 10625 bp, 9 predicted proteins | sample MGYA00579264_ERZ1643247 | MGnify/ENA primary metagenome ERZ1643247 (study PRJEB29033, sample SAMEA4952262) | chicken gut metagenome | biome: Broiler Chicken; feature: Gastrointestinal Tract; material: Caecum | place: Ireland | collected 2018 | study: Broiler... | reverse complement strand
CTGAAAGTCCGTGCTATGAAGATGGCTGAGCTGGAAGCAAATAAGAACAAATAAAAATTTTTCATAAAGAAGAGCTGTCCTCGTGACAGCTCTTCTTTATATTTATCTGCTACTACCTCTTATATAATTGCCAGATTTTATATGAATATATTGTCAAAATTTCATAAAATTATCAGAATGCCTCAATTATATTCTCAAAAATATTGACTTCTATTTTTTCCATGCTATAATATTCCATAAAACAGAATTAAATTCTATTTAATAGAATTTTAAGGATGCAATCCTGATAAAATCTTTTATAAATGAATTCAAATAACTCTTTATTTTTTTGCATTTAAAATAGAATCTAATTCTGTACAATAGAATAAAGAAGGAGGCAAAGAAAATGAATTATGCACAAAGAATGAGCACCGTAAGAGGTTCTGTAATTAGGGATGTCGCTACGGAAATTGCTGCCAGAAATAATCCCAACTTAATCAAATTGTCCGGCGGACTCCCCGATGAAAATTTATTTCCTATGTCAGAATTGCAGACCGCTACAGAAAAAATATTTGCTAACAAAAATCTCTTTGAAGAATCTTTACAATATGGTCTAACTAGAGGTGATACAGAACTTATTCAATTAATCACCGAACGAATGAATCGAATAGAAAATATGAAAATTACCGAACATAATATGCTTATTGTGACAGGATGCCAACAAGGAATTTCATTATGTGCTACTGCTCTAGTCAACAATGGCGATACCATTTTGATCGAAAAGCCCAGCTATCTCGATGGTCTTAACGCTATGTTACCATATGAACCTAATATCGTGGGTGTTGATACTGACGATGCAGGTATTCAGATTGACGCATTAGAATCAGCTATTAATGCAAATCCAAATACTAAAATTGTCTATGTAATTCCCAATTTTCAAAATCCTACTGGAAAGGCATGGCCCTTATCAAGACGCTTAGAATTTTTAAATTTCATGAGCCAGCCTCAATATCAGCACATTACGATTTTAGAAGATAATCCTTACGGTGAAGTTCGTTTTCGTGGTGAACATCTTCCCTGCTTAAAAGCATTAGATAAAAACGGACAAGTTATATATTTAGGCTCTTTCTCTAAAATTTTGTCCCCTGGTCTTCGTATTGCGTACGTTATTTCTAATGATATTCATTTTATCGACCGACTCGAAGAAATTAAAGAAGGCGCAGATTTACAATCAAATCAATTTTCCCAGGTGCAAGTACGAGAATATTTAAAAATGTACAATATTGACGAACATGTCAAAAAAATATGTGCTGATTATAAAAAAAGATGTGATGCGCTCGTAGAGATGATGAAACAGGAATTTCCAGTAGGAGTAACATTTACAATCCCTGATGGAGGCATGTTTTTGTATGTAACTTGTCCAGAGAATTTCGATACTGGAAAAATGTTAAAAGATGCTCTAGACGCAGAAGTCTCTTATATTCCAGGTGCATCATTTAATGCAGATGGAAGCGGTAAAAATACAATGCGGCTCAATTTTACTGCAAATGATATTCCTCATTTGCAAGAAGGAATAAGACGACTTGCAAAAGTTTTTAAAGCAGAACTCTCAAAGCAAAAAAATGAAAATATTAGAACATAACCAAGGAGGATATTGTGGAAAAATTAATACTTAACGTTGAACGTTGTAAAGGCTGCTATCTCTGTATTTCCAATTGCAAAAAAGGGGCAATTTCCCTATCGGATTATACAAATAAAAAAGGTATAAAAACAATTCAAGTCAATCAGGAAAAATGTGTACAATGTGGAAATTGTTATACAATGTGTCCTGACCTCGTTTTTGAGATTTTATAGGAGGCGGAGATATGACAGAAATAATGTTGATTAAAGGAAATGAAGCTCTAGCAGAGGGCGCAATTAGAGGCGGTTGCCGCTTTTATGCAGGTTATCCTATTACTCCACAAAGTGAAATTCTCGAATGGATGGGAAAGCGCCAAAAAGAAGTAGGTGGAGTATTCATACAGGCAGAATCGGAAATAGCCAGTGTTAATATGGTGTTCGCAGCAAGAGCTTTAGGAGCTCGTGCTCTTACATCTTCTTCCGGTCCCGGCTTTTCATTAAAGCAAGAAGGCATTGCCTACTGGGTTAGTGCCGAAATCCCAGGAGTCGTTGCTTGCGTTCAACGATATGGAATTGGTGATGGATTTATTGGTGCCGGACAAGATAATTACTGGCAAGCAATAAAAGGAGGGGGCAATGGGGATTATCATTTAATTACTTTAGCTCCTAACAGCGTACAAGAAAACATGGATATGGCATACAATTCCTTTGAACTTGCTGAAAAATGGATGCATCCAGTTTTAATTCTTTCAGATGCAACAATCGGCCAAATGATTGAGCCCTGTATTGCAAGGCCATATAAAAAATATGACATTGATCAATATAATTGGGCTGTAAAAGGAACACCTATTGGAGAAAAAAACAAAGTCGTAACAGATAAAACATACAATGAAGATATTGATGGCTGGAATAAAAAATATCTTGAAAAATGCCGCAAAATTATTTCCGAAGAGCAAAAATGGGAATCTATTAGAACAGCTGATGCCGAAATCGTGTTAATTGCTTATGGTATCTCATCTAGAGTCGCGCAAGGTGCGGTAAGATTTGCCAGATCGCAAGATATAAAACTTGGACTTATTCGCCCAATAACTTTATGGCCATTTCCACGAAAAGCTTTTGAAGAACTTTCAGTCAACTGTAAAGCTTTAGTAACAGTTGAAATGAATATGATGGGACAAATGCGTGAAGATGTTATTCTTTATAGTAAAAATAAATATCCTACATATGCAATCACTACTGCCTATAAGGTTCCAACAATTGAACAAATTATTACTTTCACTCAAAATATTCTAAATGGAAAAGTGAAAGAACAGGAGGTGTTTTAATATGGCAAGAATAACAGCAAGAAAGGCACCCCCCATTATGAAATGCGAAAATATGTTTTGTGCTGGATGTGGACACTCTATCTTTGATCGTATTCTTGGAGAAGTTCTCACAGAAATGGATATCATTCAAGATACTATTATTTGTTCAGATATTGGATGTAATCATCAATTTCAATATAGTATGGCCGTAGATGTAATCGTTCCTCCTCACGGAAAAATGGGAGCCGCTCTCACTGCAATGAAAAGAGTACGTCCTGATAAATACTGCCTGACAATCGCAGGAGATGGAGGAGCATATGCCATTGGATTAGGAGAAACCCTAACTGCAGCAACACGAAATGAAAATATTACATTTTTTGTCATGAATAATACTTGTTACGGAATGACAGGAGGACAATTGGCACCAACAACACAAATTGGACAATGGTCAGCATCAACTCCAAATGGTCGTACTATCAAAGAGCATGGTTTAGACTTTGATGTTGTACCTATCATGCGTAATCTGAACATTGCATATTTAGCCCGAACTACTGTTATTAATCCAAAAGAAATTATCAAAACCAAAACAGCTATTCGCAAAGCTTTAGAAAAGCAGCGTGATCTCAAAGGCTTCTCCCTTGTAGAAGTATTAGTTCCTTGTCCTACAAACTGGGGATTAACACCTCTAAAGGCAATGGAACGCATTGAAAACGAATTAATGACACGATACGAAATGGGTGAAATTATTGATAGATAGGAGGAGGTCGTTAATGTTAAAAGAAATTATATGCGCAGGCTTCGGCGGACAAGGTGTTTTGACAGCTGGAAAATTAATGCTCTACGCAGCATATAAACAAGGAAAACAGGTTACATGGTTTCCCTCTTACGGTAATGAAATGCGTGGAGGCGCAGCAAATTGCAATGTCATTATTTCCGATGAAAAAATTGCCAGTCCTTATGCAGATCATCCTGACATTTTACTAGCTCTTAATGGTCCTGCATTAAATAAGTTTTTGCCTAGAATGAAACAAAAAGGGCAACTATTTGTAAACACCTCTCTTGTCAACAAAGAAAATCTCCTTCGAACGGATGTAGAAATATTTTGTGCGCCAGTCACCGATTTAGCTATTTCTTTAAAAAATGAGAAAGCTGCAAATATTTGTATGCTTGGATACTTTTGCAAAAAAACAGGATTATTTTCTTGTGAAGAATTTTCACGATCAATGTGCGAATACTTTGATAGTTCTGGAAAAGGAAAATTTAATAAAAAGAATATTGAAGCTTTTTTAGCTGGTTACAACTTAGATTAAGTTTTGGCCACCTGCAAAGGAGGAAAATGATTGAACCTGAACAAATTGCTGAAACCAAAAAAGATTGCTATTATCGGAGCAACAGAAAAAGAAACATATGGTGGCTTCGTTATTAAATTAATGGAAACTTATGCTACTAAAAGATTGGAAAAAGATGTTTATCTAATAAACCCCGGCAGATCCGAAGTATTTGGGCATAAATGTTATCACAGTCTTGCAGATATTCCTACAGACATAGATATGGTGATTATCGCAACAGCAAAATCAACAGTCGAAAATTTACTTTGCCAGGCATCCGAAAAAGGAGCAAAAGGAGCAGTTATTTTTGCTGCCGGATATGGTGAAACAGGAAAACCAGAAGATCAGGCTGCCGAGCAATCATTAAAAAAATTGTGTAAAAAATTAGACATTTCTGTCATGGGTCCCAATTGCGCTGGTTATGTCAATATGATAGACCATATCCCAGCTATGGGATTTATGACCACGCTTCCCCAAACTAGTGGAAAAGTAGGTCTAGTGTCTCAAAGTGGAATGATTTGTACACTTCTTTTAGACAGTGGCAAAGTAGATTTTTCTTATGTAATATCATGTGGAAATAGTAAAATTGTTGAGGTCGTTGACTATATAGATTTTCTAGTTGACGATGAAGACACCCGAATTATAGTTTCTTATATTGAAGGAATTTCCAATCCAAAAAAATTCTTAAACACATTAAAAAAAGCTGCACAAAAGAAAAAACCGATCATTTTATTAAAAATAGGAAGGTCAGAAAAAGGATGTAAATCTGCCGCATCTCATACCGGCAGCTTATCTGGATCAGATAAAGCATTTGACGCTATTTTTAAAAAATATGGTGTTATTCGTGTTGATGATTTGGAAGATCTTGCCAGCCTTGCAAATATTTTTGCAACATTACCAGAATTTCCAAAAGGAGATAAAGTAGTCTCTTTAAACGGCTCTGGTGGAGAAAATGGTGTAGCCTGTGATGTTGGTTCATTATATGGTATTCATTATCCGGATTTTACAAAAGAAGGGGAAGGAAAATTAAAAAATATTCTGGCAGATTTTGCAACGATCAATAATCCCCTAGATACAACTGCAGACATTTGTTATGACACAGATAAATTTGCAAATGCCGCAGAAATTATTATAAATGATAAAAATTTCGATATTGCCGTAGTAGGCATTACAATCGTCGATAAATTAACAGATTTGTGTGTTAAACATATGACTGAAGGACTCATTAAGTTAAAAAAGGAAAGAAGAGTCACGAAACCTATTATTGTAATACCGGCTATCGAATCTGGAAGGATGCCGGAATACTTAAAAAATTTAAAAGATGTTGGAATACCGGTAACCGCTCCCTGCTATTATGGCTATAAACACATTGCGAAATTAACTCAATATATAAATTGGCTAAATAACACGGATGCTGATTCTCTACAAGACGCTGTCCCCGATGGTTCCCGTTCAGGGAGAAAAACTACTCTTTCTGAACATGCTGCGAAAGAAATGTTAAAAAACTACGGAATTCCTATCCCTGAAGAAGAAATCGCAAAGTCAGAAGAAGAGGCCATTTTAATTGCAGAAAAAATTGGATACCCACTAGTAATGAAAATTGAATCTCCTGATATTCCACACAAGTCAGATGTCGGAGGAGTAAAACTTAACATTATCAATAAACAACAAGTAAAAGATTCATTTAAAGAAATAATGAAAAACTGCAAAGAAAAATGTCCCAAAGCTCATATTAATGGAATTCTTATGCAAAAAATGTTAAAAAATGGAATCGAATTTATTATTGGAGTTACAAATGATTCTTCTTTTGGTCCTATGGTTCTTTGTGGAATGGGAGGTGTATTTACAGAAATATTCAAAGATATTAGTTTATTTCCAGCACCCTTTGAAAAAAAAGATGCTCTAAAAATGCTTCAATCACTAAAAGCATATGAAATTATAAGTGGTTATCGCGGAAGCGAAAAAAGAGATATCAATGCTCTTGCAGAATTACTTGTGAAAATCAGTAATTTTGCAGTAGCGCATAAAAATGACTTGGCAGAGATGGATATTAACCCTGTATTTTTATATCCTGAAGGTGAAGGCATAGCGCTGGCTGACGCACTTATTGTCCGGTATGAGTAATACCGACAAAGGAGGAGAGATGCGTGAAAAAAAATATTAAAAGAAAACCTTCATTTTTAGAAAGTTTCGTGCTAACAGGAATTGCACTTAGCACTCTTATGTACACGGTCGTTATTCTACGTGGAGATGCACACATACCCTTAATTTTATCTGCAACCGTAATTTCTCTTTTTGCAGTCTTTCGACTTGGCTTCAAATGGGATGATATTATGGAAGCAATCGGCCAGGGCATTAAAGATATTGCCTCTACTATTCTCATTTTTGGGATTATTGGTATGATGATTGCTAGCTGGACAATGGGGGGAATCGTTCCTACATTAATATGCTACGGACTTCAATTTTTAAATCCGAAATACTTTTTACTTTTATCCATGGTTATCTGCTCCATTGTATCTCTTTCTACAGGTAGCAGTTGGACAACTGTTGGAACCATTGGTGTTGTTTTTCTTGGAATTGGTGCAGGATTTGGAGTCCCCATGCAGATTACTGCAGGTGCCGTAATCTCCGGAGCTTATTTTGGAGATAAAATATCTCCTCTCTCAGATACCACCAATTTAGCACCAGCAGTGTCTGGAGCCCAACTTTTTGATCATGTTCGTCATATGCTGGTGAGCAGCGGTATAGCTCTCTCTATTTCGGGTTTTATATTCTTTTTTATGGGAATGAAATACAATTCAGGAAATGCTGATTTAAGTTTGATGCTTGAAATTGAAAATATTATTAAATCAAATTTTTTTGTTTCTCCGATTCTCCTTTTGGTTCCATGCGCAGTTATTGTTATGGGGATTTTAAAAAAGCCCGCTGTACCAAGTCTATTTTTAGGTGTAATACTCGGAGCTGTTTGCAGCATAGTCTTTCAAAAATACAAAATCGCAGACCTTGTCGACACCCTTAACAATGGATTTGTTTTTGAAAGTAAAAACGAAATTATGTCCACATTACTATCCGGTGGAGGAATTCAAAATATGATGTGGTCTATGTCTTTAACTTTATGCGCAATTTGTTTCGGTAGCATTTTGGATGTAACACATATTCTTCACGTATTAGCTGCCAAAATTCTAACCATCGCTAGAGGAACTAAAGGTCTGATCATCTGTACAGTATTCACCTGCCTCGGTGTAAATCTCATTACTGGGGATCAATATTTAGGAATCATACTACCTGGAAAAATGTACCGTAAATCTTATGAAGAGAGGGGACTGGCTCCCCAAAATTTATCAAGAGCTCTAGAAGATTCTGCAACCGTAACATCTCCAATCGTACCTTGGAGTTCTTGTGCAGCAGTAATGGTAGCTGCTTTAGGAATTTCAACTATATCCTATCTGCCGTATTGCTTTTTTTCACTTATATCGCCGTTTGTTTCTATATTTCTCGGTATTACCGGAATTTCAATTACCAAACGTACTGATATGAAAAAATAAAATGTTCCTGATAATTTAGTCAATTAAACGCTGTTAACAATGGTAAAACTAGAAAAGGAGCAAAATTATGGGACAAAATCAGTCTTTTAAACTAACCCCCAAAATATTAATCGCTGTTATTTCTATTGGATTAATCAATTCGATTGTATTTACAATTCCATATATAAAAAATACTTTTTATTATGGAATGATAGAACTTACTGGATGCACAAATGAACAGCTTGGACTTCTAATGACAATATATGGTTTGGGTGAAGTATTTTCGTTACCTATAGGTGGATTATTAGCAGAAAAATTCGATGTTAAAAAAACGCTATTAATTTCTACAATCGGAACAGGATGTTTATGTTTTTTGATCGTAGCATTTCCAAGCTATTTAACTACAGCAATTGTGTGGTTCGGCCTGATTTTTACAAGTTTATTTATGTTCTGGGGTGCAATATTTAAAGGTTTAAGGATTCTAGCGCCAGCAGAATACCAAGGAAGAATGAATGGGTTATATTCAGGAGCCTCCGGAATTGGATATTTTATTATTAATATGGCAATGGTACCTGTTTATGATTATTTTTCCGCACTTAGTGATGGGCAAGGTATGCGAGCCGTTTTTGTATTTTTTGGAATACTATGTTTTATTATTGCATCATTTTGTTATCTTGCTGTAAAAGAAGCTTTGAAAGAACAGAAAGTAAATGGATGGGACAATCTTATCCAAGATAATTCTCCAAAAATACCAGGCCTTAAAGGATTAATAATAGATCTGAAAGCTATGGTAAAATATAAATCTGTTTGGGTTTTTGGAATCTGTCTATTCTGTGTATATGGACTGCAAATTTCTGTTAGTTACACCACTTCCTATTTTACAGATGTACTCGGTATTACAGTAACTTTCGGTGTAGTTTTATCTGTAATGAGAAGTTACGGAATGCAGGCAATCGGAGCACCTATTGGAGGCTTTATTGCTGACAAAATCGGATCTGCTAGTAAAGTTGTCATCATCGGTAATGTTGCTGCTGCTCTTTGCCTCCTCATCATTATCATCCTTCCGACCGGCAGTATGAAACTTCCTTTGCTCATGGCTATTGTACTAATCACTGCATGGTTTAATGGTATGTGTTATGGTGTACAATTTGCAATTCCTGCTGAAGGAAAAGTTCCTGCAAGTCTTGCTGCATCCGCTACATGCCTTGGATCAGCTATCGGTTACATCCCTGATGTATTTGAGCATGCCTTATTTGGACGTTGGCTTGATAATATTGGAAACAAAGCCTATGTATTTATTTTCCTTTTTGGTATCTGCTTAGCCGTAATCGCAACTATCACATTAATATATTTTTTGAGATGCAAAAAAAATAATAGCTTAATAATTAATAGAGAAAAATCATAAAGGGGTTTCATACAAACTAAGCCCTATTGTTTCTCCTTAATAGTAGTACTTGACGGTTGTACAAATTAAGTGATATTCTTTTTTAGAGGAAAACTTTACACAGGAAGTTTAAAAGCTCCTCTTGAATTTATAACTTACAAATCAGAAAGAAAGGAATATACTAATGAGGAAGGCCACTTCAGACAAGAAGTCTACAAATATCATCGCTGTTGACCGTGCTCTTAATGTAATGGAATTGATGTGCCAGGAATCACGGCTGATGGGAGTTAATGAAATTGCAAGCCTTCTTGGGGAATATCAGAGTACAATTTATAGAGTCATTACAACTTTAAAAGACAGAGGCTATATTTTTCAAGACCAAGAAAGCGCTAAATATGGTCTGGGCTATAAAGTATACATTCTTGGAAAATCAGTAGAAAAAACTTCTTCTTTGATTCAACTAGTTAAACCTCATGCATTTCAAATTGCAAAAGAACTGAAAGAGACTGTAAATGTAGGAATTAGAGTTCCAGATAAAATTTCTCAAACTGGTTATAATGCAATCACAATTCTTCAAGAACAAGGAGGCAATCGAACCCTTAGATCAACAGAATCTTTAGGAAAACCTTATCCATGTTATTATTCTGGAATTGGAAAAGTACTTATGGCTTTTTCTGAAGATTACGATGAAAAAATTATAAAAAATATCAGTCTGGTTCAACATACAAAAAAATCTATTACCGATCCTACTGAATATATCAAGGAAATGCATAAAATCCAAAAACTAGGATACGCTATTGATGATGAAGAAAATGAGGAAGGGCTTTATTGTATCGCCTGTCCGGTACTAAATAGAAAAGGAATCGCTGTTATGGCACTTAGTGTGAGTGGTTTTATAGGTCATGTACGTGAATTAGGCGAAAAAAATGTAATAAAACGACTTCAAAAATCTTGTTTTGAAATTAGTCAACAAATCTTATAATTATTATCCCTGTCAGAATCAGAAATTTAAATGTTCTGATTTCCGATAGGGATAATTATTTATGTTAAAAATCCTTGCCAAATTGTTTTCTTTTCTTGCTGGAATGTCTTCCACAAAACCGTTAAAATAAAGGAAATAGGCAAAAGGGAGGAATCAAGATGAATTTAGGAGAAAGTTTTTACAATGCCCGGAAGAAAAAGGGGATGTCACAGGAAGAAGTAGCAGAAAAACTGGGAGTCAGCAGACAGACCATCTCCAAATGGGAGACAAATGAGACCCTGCCAGATATCCGTCAATCCAAGAATCTCGCTGTTCTCTACGGCGTGTCTCTGGATGATCTGATTTCATTTGATATCAATCTGCAGGAGATTCAGGATGTCATCGATAAAACCAGCGAAGAGACGAACCGCAAAATCGACTGGACCAAGGCATGGAGCCGAAAATATCCCATCCTTGCCACTTACCAAAAGGAAGTAGACACCGCATACTACGACGCTCAGCTCT
>ERZ1643247.3670-NODE-3670-length-10626-cov-6.802668_pt1 | contig 10626 bp, 6 predicted proteins | sample MGYA00579264_ERZ1643247 | MGnify/ENA primary metagenome ERZ1643247 (study PRJEB29033, sample SAMEA4952262) | chicken gut metagenome | biome: Broiler Chicken; feature: Gastrointestinal Tract; material: Caecum | place: Ireland | collected 2018 | study: Broiler... | reverse complement strand
TAACCCCTCATGATTGAGGGGCAGGGGGAGTTGAATAGGCGAAGCCTATTTTTTAATAAAAGAGAACGTATGTGCTATTATAGGAAAAGAACACATGTTCGATAAAGAGCGGGGAAGGAGTGGGAGAGCAGTATGAGAGATCGGATTCAGACAGAGATGACACTATATGAGAAACTGGAAATACTGTCAGATGCCGCCAAATATGACGTGGCATGTACCTCCAGCGGCGTAGACAGAAAGGGGGACGGCACAGGAATGGGAAACTGCAGCAGAGCCGGAATCTGTCACAGCTTTTCTGCTGACGGAAGGTGTATTTCTCTTTTGAAGATCCTGTTTACAAATGAGTGTATTTATGACTGCAGGTACTGTGTTAACCGTTCCTCAAATGATGTGGTCAGAACTTCTTTTACTCCGGACGAAGTCTGTACACTGACAATGGAGTTTTACCGGAGAAATTATATCGAAGGTCTGTTCCTGAGTTCGGGTGTGCTGAAAAGTCCGGATTACACCATGGAGCTTTTGTATGCGACACTGTACCGTCTCCGCCATGTATGTAATTTTCAGGGATATATTCATGTAAAGGCGATACCCGGCGCAGATCAGAGACTGATTCAGATGACCGGATATCTTGCAGACCGCATGAGCGTGAATATGGAACTCCCCACAGCTGAGGGACTGCGGCTTCTCGCACCCCATAAATCAAGAAAAAATATACTTGCGCCTATGCGTTTTGTACAGGAAAAATCCCGGGAAAACAGGCAGGAGATTGCGCTCTACCGGTCTGCGCCCAGGTTTGTACCGGCGGGACAAAGCACCCAGATGATTATCGGGGCCACCCCGGAGACGGATTATCAGATTTTAAATGTCGCAGAAGCGCTCTATAGGAAATTTGATCTGAAACGGGTTTTCTACTCCGCATTTGTTCCGGTTAACCGTGACCTGGCACTGCCGGATCTGAGCGGAAAAGGGCCGCCGCTTCTCAGAGAACACAGACTTTATCAGGCAGACTGGCTGATTCGTTTTTATCATTTTGAGGCTGCCGAACTGCTGGATGAGAAGAATCCGAATTTTAATTTGTCCCTGGATCCGAAGTGCTGCTGGGCTTTGAAACATCTGGAAGTTTTTCCGGTGGAGATAAACCGGGCAGATTACCGTCTGCTTCTGAGAGTCCCGGGGATTGGCTGCAAGTCTGCTTCCCGTATTGTAAAGGCCAGAAGAATGGGCAGCCTGGGGTTTGAAGATCTGAAGAAAATGGGAGTGGTGCTGAAGCGGGCTCTTTATTTTATTACCTGCAGCGGCAGGATGATGTACCGGACAAAACCGGAACAGGATTATATTACAAGGAATCTGCTGAATACAAAGGAACGGCTGCCGGAAGGCGCCGACGGCATGATATACAGGCAGCTGTCTCTTTTTGATGATGCCGGAGGACTGCAGGCGGGAGGTGATAGGAAATGAAACAGATTTATATTTGCAGCGATACAATCACTGGCATTTATTCTGCCCTCTATGACGCATGGAAGGCAAGCAGGGATAAGGAGGCCGGGATTGAACTCCGGGGAAAAACGCAGCAGCGGCTGTTCTGTGAGTATACAGTTGTGGAAGAAAACGAAGAGAAGGCGTTTCAGCTGGAGCGTATGGTAAAACGATATCTGGGTTACAATGCCTACTGGGATATTTACCATGCTCTGCTTTCCGAGGATGATCAGAAAGGCGATGCAGTGTTCCGCACACTGCAGGAAGCGCGGAGAATACAGGACAGCAGGCGGATTATGGATCATCTGGGCAATCCGGATGTGGCAAAGGTGTTTCAGCTGAGCAGAAGTGTGTCAAACGAGGCTCATCTCTACCAGGAATTTATCTGTTTCCGCGAACTGGACAGCGGACTCCTCTTTTCTGAAATCTCGCCGAAAGCGCAGGTGCTTACCTGCATTGCAGAACATTTTTCCGACCGGTTTCCACTGGAAAACTGGATGATCTACGATAAAACACATCAGGTGTTTCTTGTGCATCCGGAAAGAGGACAGTGGAGACTTGTATGGGGAGAGGAACTGGATCAGGAGGCGGCAGCCAGGATTTCGAAGAAGGAGAAGGAATATGAGACTCTGTGGAAAGGATTTTTTGACGCTATAGCCATAGCGGAGAGAAAGAATCCGCATCTGCAGAAAACGCATCTCCCGCTCAGATACAGGACAGGAATGCCTGAATTTACAGAGTAATCTTCGGGGATTTCCGCATCTGAACAGTATATGCTTTCCTGAAAAAGGTTGTATAAATACAGAAACAGGGCTAGAATAGAACAGGAAAAGCCAGATTTTAGCAGCAGAAATGCGGGATGGTCTGCTTTTGTTTTACTTCAGAGGGAGAGATGAGATGAGTTCAGTAAATGAAGAAGTACCTGTGATACGTATTTCTGTAAGGAATCTTGTGGAGTTTATTCTGCGGGAAGGTGATATAGACAATCGGGTTTCCGGAGGAATGGACAGAGACGCTATGCTGATGGGCGGCAGAATCCATCGGAAAATACAAAGAAGGATGGGACCGGATTACCATGCCGAGGTCCCTTTGAAAAAAGAGATTGTCTTCGACAGCTTTCATATTCTTGTTGAAGGCCGTGCGGACGGAATTATTACAGAAACACAGAAAGAAGAGCCGCGGATTACGATTGATGAAATCAAAGGGGTCTTAAGAGAACTGAGATTTATTGAGAAACCCGAACCTCTTCATCTTGCCCAGGCAAAATGTTATGCAGCTATTTATGCGGAACTGAAAAATCTGAAGAAGATTAATGTACAGATTACCTACTGCCAGATGGAAAGTGAAGAAATCCGGCGTTTTGTACAAACTTTTGAATCCGGGGAATTGAAAGACTGGTTTAACGATCTTGTCGGGAAATATGAAAAATGGGCCAGGTTTGAAATCGAATGGAAGAAAGTACGCAATGCTTCCATTCATGAAACGGAATTCCCCTTTTCCTATCGGGCCGGGCAGAGGGATATGGCAGCAGCAGTCTACCGGACTATTCTGAGAAGAAAAAAGCTTTTTATTCAGGCTTCTACAGGGGTGGGAAAGACAATTTCTACAGTCTTTCCGTCAGTGAAAGCACTGGGGGAAGGAATCGGTGAAAAAATTTTTTATCTGACGGCGAAAACGATTACGCGGACGGTTGCAGAACAGGCTTTCCGCACGCTCAGCGGGAATGGCCTTCTGATGAAGGTAATTACTCTGACTGCAAAGGAAAAGATCTGCTTTTGTGAGGAAACAGACTGTAATCCGGAAAACTGTCCCTATGCGAAAGGACACTTTGACCGGGTAAATGATGCGGTCTATGATCTCCTTACCAGTGAAAACGGAGTTAGCCGCCAGACCGTGGAACATTATGCCCTGAAACACAGGGTATGCCCTTTTGAAATGTCCCTGGATCTTTCCGTGTGGGCGGATGCGGTAATCTGCGACTATAATTATGTATTTGATCCGAACGCTCACCTGAAACGCTTTTTTTCAGACGGAGGGAATAAGGGATATATTTTCCTTGTGGACGAGGCTCATAATCTGGTGGAGCGGGGAAGAGAAATGTACAGTGCTGAGCTGTACAAGGAAGATTTCCTTGAGGCAAAGCGCTGCGTAAAAGGATACGATAAAAAGATTGCGGCTCAGCTTGATGGGATTAACCGGCTTTTTCTGGCTCTGAAACGGGAGTGTGAAACATACCGGGTGCTGGAGAGTGTTTCGCATATATCGCTTAGACTGATGCGGCTTCTTACAGAAATGGAACGCTTCCTGGAAGAACAGGAAGGGGGAGAAATAAGAGAAAAGATTCTGGAGCTGTATTTCCAGGTCAGAGCTTTCCTGAATATTCATGACATTATGGATGAAAATTATGTAATATACAGTGAGCTGGAAGCAGACGGAAGATTTAAGGTAAAGCTGTTCTGCATTAATCCGGCAGCGAACCTTCAGGCTTTCCTGGAACAGGGGAACGGAACAGTCTTTTTTTCCGCCACGCTGCTTCCTATCCGGTACTATAAAAGCCTTCTTTCGGTGGAAGATGACGATTATGCGATATATGTGGAGTCTTCGTTCCCCAGGGAGAACCGTCTGATTCTTCTGGGAAGGGATGTGAGCACAAAGTATACCAGACGAGGACCTGAGATGTACCGCAGAATTGCGGAATATATTCTTTGTACGGCAAAGAGCAGACGGGGAAATTATATCGCTTTTTTCCCATCCTACAGAATGCTGAAGGAAGTTTACGAGTATTTCCTGAGTGAGGAGGGAAATATGGAGTCAGCGGCTCAGACACAGTATATGAGCGAGAAAGAAAGAGAAGAATTTCTGGAACTGTTTGAGAAAGAGAGAGAAGAAAGCTTTGTCGGATTCTGTGTAATGGGAGGGATTTTCTCCGAAGGAATCGACCTGGCGGAAGACCGGCTGATCGGAGCTGTGATAGTCGGGACAGGGCTTCCCCAGGTGTGCAGCGACAGAGAAATTATCAGGAAATTTTTTGACAGAAAGAATATGCAGGGGTTTTCCTACTCGTATCTTTATCCGGGAATGAACAAAGTGCTTCAGTCTGCAGGCCGTGTGATCCGCACAGAGCGGGATAAAGGAATTATTCTCCTGCTGGATGACCGGTTCCAGGATCAGAGATACCGGGAGATTTTTCCCAGGGAGTGGGCCGGTGTGCACACATGCAGCATACCGACCCTGCAGCATCAGTTGGAGGAGTTCTGGAAATAGCTTAAAAATTCCAGGGCAACCCGGGATAACGGAAGAAGTTCATTATATGCGATGATAAGTTCGCGCTCCGGAATTTCTTCTTTTGTATCAAGAATAAAGATGTCTTTTTCTGTATTCTTGATACAGTAATCAGGCACAAAGGCGATGCCCAGTCCGATGCGGGCCAGATCTACGAGAAGATCATTGCTTGTCAGTTCAATTTCCGGAACAAGATCAAGATGATGCTGCTGAAAGACCTGATGAAGAAATTCATTTGTCGTGCTGTTTTTGTCCAGCATAAGAATCGGATAGCAGGTCAGCTGGCGGAAAGAGATTTTCTGGCCTTTTAATTCCGTAAATGGCTCCCCTGCAATAAATACGTCGCGGAATTTTTTGATTCTTACCGATGACGCTCCGGTTCCCAGATACCGGTTGGGGTGATTGACTACAATAAGATCAACAAGACCGCTTTTTAAAAGCTCTGCACATTTGAGTGAGGTCTGATTGATTACTTTTATATGTGCATTTGGGAATGTTTTATGAAAACGTTCCAGATAAGGAATAAGAAAATAGCGGCAGATCGTGTCGCTGGCTCCGATTCGGATCTGACCGCCGGTGGAAGCGGCATCCAGAAGCTGTGCTTCTCCTCTCTGAATCAGATTCATGGCCGGTTCAATGTGGCGCATGAGAATTTCCCCTTCCGGAGTGAGCTGGACTTTTTTTGTGCTGCGTATAAACAGAACCTGATCCAGTTTCCGCTCAAGGGTTTTAATGGACTGACTGACCGCAGACTGGGAGATAAAAAGCTGTTTTGAAGCTTCCGAAAAATTTAATGTTGAAGCAACATGATAAAAAACTTTGTAAAGTTCATAATTAATATCAATCATTATTAGACCCCCTAATAAATACTGCTTGTATTATAAGCGAAATTTAATTAAAATACAAGGAGAATACTTTCGGGAAGGAGCGGGATGCCTTATGAGAAAACTGCAGTGGGCGGCAGGAGTACTTCTGTCTTTTTCAATCATAGCCATTCTTCTGATTTCCAGTTTTGAAATTGCCATGTATGCCGATTTCAGTGTGTATCAGCGGGAATATGAAAAATATGATGTCCTGGATGAACTGGATATGAATATGGATGATGTTATGTACGTTACAGAGGAAATGATGGCGTATCTGAGGGGAGACAGAGATAATCTTTCTGTTATTACAACTGTCGAGGGAGAAAAACAGGATTTCTTTAACGAACAGGACAGATTTCATATGGGGGAGGTCAGGGATCTGTTTATCGGCGGACTGCATATCCGGACGGGAGCGATTGTTACAGCACTTATCTGTCTGGTGTTCCTGATCGCATCAAAGGCCCGTCTGCAAAAGATTCTGACCAGATCCTATCAGGCGGCTCTGGGAATAACAGGCGCTGCGGTTATTTTTATCGGTGTTGCTGCAATGATTAATTTCGATGCGGTATTTGTACAGTTCCATCACATCTTCTTTGATAACGATCTGTGGCTGTTTGATCCTGCCGAGGATTATATGATCCGCATGCTGCCGGAAGGATTGTTTGCCGATATGGTTCTGAGAATCGGAATTCTTTTTGTGGGAAGCCTCCTGATTCTGTTTGTTATCAGTATTTTAGCCGGCAGGTTTCGGAAGAACAGAAAATCTGATTAGTTCTGCTTATCAGATATTTAAGTTATATTAATTGTACTAATGAAGAAAAGTGTGATACGATACAGACAGGAACGCGTATGAACAGTGGAATGCTGTTCGGAGTGTGAATGTAAGAGTGAATAGAAAAGTCAGAAGAAAAACACGTAAAGGAGAGATATGATGAGCAGTGTAAAGCGGGTGTATGTGGAAAAAAAGCCGGAATATGCCGTTGCAGCAAAAGAACTGAGACATGAGATCAGACATTATCTGGGAATTGCGGATGCAGAGGAAGTCCGTGTTCTGATCCGGTATGATGTGGAGAATATTTCCGACGATACTTTTGAGAAGGCCTGCAGAGGTGTGTTTGCAGAACCGCCGGTAGATATTCTTTACAGAGAAGAGTTCCCGTCAGGAGAAAATGACAGGGTGTTTTCTGTGGAATTCCTTCCGGGTCAGTTCGATCAGCGGGCAGATTCAGCGGAGCAGTGCATACGCTTTATTAAAGAGGATGAAGAACCGGTTGTCCGTACGGCCACAACTTATGTAATTGTGGGAAATATTTCCGATGAGGAGTTTGCAGCGATCAAGAATCACTGCATAAATCCGGTGGATTCCAGAGAAGCTGCGCCGGAGAAACCGGAGACGCTTGTAACAGTATTCGATGAGCCGGAGGATATCCGGACTTTTGACGGATTTAAAGACATGCCGGAGACAGAGCTGAGAGAGCTTTACAATTCTCTCGGACTGGCAATGACATTCCAGGATTTCCTTCATATTCAGAAATATTACAGCGGAGAGGAACACCGGGATCCGACTGTGACGGAAATCCGGGTGCTGGATACTTACTGGTCTGATCACTGCCGTCATACAACTTTCTCTACAGAACTGAAGGACGTAGTCTTTGATGAAGGAGATTACAGGGAGCCGATTGAGAACACATATAAAGAATATCTGCGGGATCACAGCGAGATTTTTGCAGGAAGAGAGGATAAGTTTGTCTGCCTGATGGATCTTGCCCTGATGGCTATGCGCCGGCTGAAAAAAGAGGGAAAACTGGAAGATCAGGAAGAGTCAGACGAAATCAATGCATGCAGTATTGTTGTACCGATCCGTGTTGATGGAAAAGAAGAAGAGTGGCTCATTAATTTCAAAAATGAAACACACAATCATCCGACCGAGATTGAGCCCTTCGGAGGAGCGGCAACCTGCCTGGGAGGCGCAATCCGTGATCCGCTTTCCGGACGTACGTATGTATATCAGGCTATGCGTGTGACCGGAGCTGCCGACCCGACCGGATCCGTGAAAGATACCCTGAAAGGAAAGCTCCCTCAGAAAAAACTTGTTCGGGGTGCAGCTCAGGGATACAGCTCTTACGGAAACCAGATCGGACTGGCTACCGGACTTGTAAAAGAGATTTATCATCCGGATTACGTGGCAAAACGTATGGAAATCGGCGCAGTGCTGGGCGCAGCGCCAAGACGCGCAGTTATCCGTGAAAATTCGGATCCGGGAGATCTCATTATACTTCTGGGAGGACGTACAGGACGTGACGGATGCGGCGGAGCGACCGGTTCGTCCAAAGTTCACACAGAAGAGTCAATTGAGACATGCGGGGCAGAGGTGCAGAAAGGAAATCCGCCTACAGAGAGAAAGATTCAGCGCCTTTTCAGAAGGGAAGAAGTCAGCCGTCTGATCAAGAAGTGTAATGATTTCGGCGCAGGCGGAGTATCTGTGGCAATCGGTGAACTTGCTCCGGGCCTTCGTGTGGAACTGGACAAAGTGCCGAAAAAATATGCAGGCCTTGACGGAACAGAAATTGCAATTTCCGAATCCCAGGAAAGAATGGCGGTTGTCGTTGATCCGAAGGATGCGGATACATTTATGAAATATGCGGCAGAAGAGAATCTTGAAGCGACAGAAGTTGCAGTGGTGACAGAGGAGCCCAGGCTTGTACTTGTATGGCGGGGAAAAGAGATTGTTAATATTTCCCGTGCGTTCCTTGATACCAACGGCGCGCATCAGGAAACTTCCGTTGAGGTGGAAATTCCGAAACGTGAGGGCAGCCTGTTTAAACGTGAGGAAGTATCGGATGTAAAAGAAAAGTGGCTTTCAGTTCTGAAGGATCTGAATGTGTGCTCCCAGAAAGGACTTGTGGAGATGTTTGACGGTTCTATCGGAGCAGGCTCTGTATTTATGCCGCACGGCGGAAAATATCAGCTGACGGAGATCCAGGCCATGACGGCTAAGATTCCGGTACAGACAGGGTCGACGGACAGCGTGTCAATGATGAGCTATGGATTTGATCCGTATCTTTCCAGCTGGAGCCCGTATCACGGGGCGGTTTACGCTGTGGTAGAATCAATAGCAAAGATTGTTGCTGCCGGCGGGGATTACAGAAAGATCCGGTTTACTTTCCAGGAGTATTTCCGCAGAATGACAGAGGATCCGAAGCGCTGGAGCCAGCCTTTTGCAGCTCTTCTCGGAGCATATGCCGCTCAGATCGGATTCGGCCTTCCGTCGATCGGAGGAAAGGACAGTATGTCGGGAACATTCCAGAATATTGATGTACCGCCTACTCTGGTTTCCTTTGCTGTGGATATGGCTCTTCAGCAGGACGTTATTACACCGGAACTGAAAAAACCGGGCAATAAACTGGTCTGGCTGCGTATCGACAGAGACAGCTATGATCTTCCTGTTTATGATAAGATTATGGAACAGTATGGAAAGTTTACCGAGGATATCCGCGCGGGCCGTATTGTATCCGCATATGCGCTTGACCGTCATGGCGTGATTGCCGGAGTCAGCAAAATGGCGTTCGGCAATAAGATGGGTGTGAAAATTGAACATAACATGGATCCAAGAGACCTGTTTGCACCGGCATTCGGAGATCTGATTGCGGAAGTAGAAGACGGACAGGTGGGAAATCTCCAGATCAGTTATACGGTAATCGGTGAAGTTACGGACAGAAACTGCTTCGAATACAGCAATGTGGAAATCGGAATGGAGGAAGCTTTGAGTGCCTGGACGGGAACACTGGAAAAAGTTTTTGCGACAAAGTCAGCGGCGGATTCCGCTGATCCGGTGGAAGAAAAGCTGTTCCATACATCAGATGTACACATCTGCAGTCATAAAATCGGACAGCCCTGTGTATTTATACCTGTATTTCCGGGGACAAACTGTGAATATGACAGCGCGCGGGCCTTTGAGCGCGCAGGCGCAAAGGTAATTACAAAAGTATTCCGTAACCTGAATGCCGAAGATATCCGCTCTTCTGTAGAGGAATTTGAACGGAGCATATCCCAGGCACAGATGATCATGTTCCCGGGAGGATTCAGCGCAGGTGATGAACCTGACGGATCGGCAAAATTCTTTGCTACTGCTTTCCAGAATGCAAAGATCAAAGAGGCGGTAGAGAAGCTTCTGAATGAAAGAGACGGACTTGCTCTCGGCATCTGCAACGGATTCCAGGCATTGATTAAGCTGGGGCTTGTGCCTTACGGGAAAATTACCGGTCAGACAGAGGATTCGCCGACTCTGACCTACAATACCATTGGACGCCATATTTCTAAAATGGTATATACCAAAGTAGTTACAGATAAGTCTCCGTGGCTTATGGAGGCAGAGCTGGGCGGTGTGTATACGAATCCTGCATCCCACGGAGAAGGACGCTTTGTTGCGGACAAGGAATGGATTGACCGTCTGTTTGCCAACGGACAGGTGGCTACTCAGTACTGTGATCCAGAAGGAAATATCAGTATGAACGAGGAATGGAATGTAAATGGTTCCTATTGTGCTATTGAAGGCATTACAAGTCCGGACGGACGTATTCTCGGCAAAATGGCACATTCAGAGCGCCGGGGCGATTCAGTTGCTGTCAATATATATGGAGAACAGGACATGAAAATATTTGAGTCCGGAGTAAAGTATTTCAGATAGTGTGACAGGCCTGCACAAATGCGGACGCAGAATGCAGGGGGGGGCAGCCGGCCGGGTCCGGAGGGCTGTCCCCCTGTATTTATGTCAGCCGGAACCGGCAGAGGTTCTGTACAGCGGTATGTTTGCACAAGGAAAATAAGGCGAAAATCCGCGGAAAAAATCTTATGTAAAAATAAATAAAAAAAAGTGTTGACATTTGGCGGAAGATGATAGTATAATAGCAAAGCGGGTTGAGGACAGGAAAGATCTTAACCGGCAGAAAGTATGGGGTCTTAGCTCAGCTGGGAGAGCATCTGCCTTACAAGCAGAGGGTCACAG
>ERZ1643247.3669-NODE-3669-length-10630-cov-11.957920_pt1 | contig 10630 bp, 10 predicted proteins | sample MGYA00579264_ERZ1643247 | MGnify/ENA primary metagenome ERZ1643247 (study PRJEB29033, sample SAMEA4952262) | chicken gut metagenome | biome: Broiler Chicken; feature: Gastrointestinal Tract; material: Caecum | place: Ireland | collected 2018 | study: Broiler... | reverse complement strand
TCCGCCGGGGAGAAGGGCTTGGTCACATAGTCGTCGGCGCCGGTCATGAGGCCGGTGACCTTGTCCATCTCCTGGGTGCGGGCGGTGAGCATGATGATGCCGATGTTGCTGTCGCTGGCCCGGATGCGGCGGCAGACCTCGAAGCCGTCCATGTCGGGCAGCATGATGTCCAGCAGGGCCACCTTGATATCCGGATTGCGCTTGAGCTGGGCCAGCGCCTCCTCGCCGGTCTCGGCCTCGATGGCCTCGTAGCCGGCCCGCTTGAGATTGATCACCACAAAGCTGCGGATATTCGCCTCATCCTCCAGCACAAGAACCTTTTTCATCCCGTTACCTCCTTTGTACTCAGCGCCCGCTGATCAGCGCGAAGTTGGCCCTGACGCCCTCCTCGTCCAGGCCGCAGTCCCAGTCGCTGTCCACCAGCCGGGCGGCATAGATGGCGTCGTCCTCCCCCTCCAGCAGGCGGAAGCGGCCGGGCATGCTGGCCCGGGCCTCCCGGTTGTCGCCGGTGAGCTTGTAAATGACCAGGAAGGGCTCCGGCTCCACGGCCTCGTCCCCCTCCCAGTAGGAGAAAACCACCGCCCGCTCCCCGCCGCCGGCCAGGTTGCTGCGGGACAGGGTCAGCTTCCCGCTCCACTCCGTGGGCAGGATGAAATACCAGCCGTCCTGGTTGTTGTGGTAGGTGGTGAACACCTGGTGGGCGCCGCCGTTCACGTCGTACTGCTGCCACCGGATGGCCCAGAAGTTGGGGGCGGTGCTGGTGCTGTCCGGCTCGGTCAGGGCATAGGCCGAGGGCAGCTCCATGATCCCGTCGTGGTTGATGTCCGTGCAGGAGACCTGGGTGCTGTTTACCTCGGTCTCCCAGCGCACGGTACCGCCGCTCTCTCCGGTGTCCCGCTCCAGGGTCACGTTCTCCACCCCGCCGTCCTTCCAGGCGAAGATGTCGGTGATCTGCCCGTTGACCGCATAGGTGGAGGTGACAAACAGGGCGGGCACCATATCCCGGAGATAGCCCACGTTCAGGCTCACCACCTGCTCCACATTCTGGCTCAGGGGGGCGGAGGAATCCAGCGCCACCACGCCGTCCCGCAGGTTGTACAGCTCCACCCGGTTCTCCGACGCGCCGATGGCGTACATGGCGTCGCTCTGGGCGCTCTCCGCCCCGCCGGCGGTGCGCAGTATCAGGATCTCCTGCTGCCCGTCCCCGTCGATGTCGTACACCCGGAAGCCGCTGTGCTCTTTGCGCAGCAGCTCCACCACCTCATAGCGGTCGATGGAGTAGGCCGCCAGGGAGTAGGTCTGCCCCGCCGTCTCCCAGTCCACGATGATCTCCTTGGTGGGGCTGTTGTCCAGATTCTCGTAAGAGACCGAGTTGATGGCGTTGCCCGAGCCCTCGATGATGGCGGCCACCTCATAGTCCTCCTCCACCTGCCGGTAGATGTAGATCTTCAAGGGCCGCTCGTCGGCGCTCACCCGGAAAAAGGCGATGGCCTCCTGCACGCCGTCGCCGTCCAGATCCTGGAGCTGCACCTTCTGGGTCAGCTCCCCGGTCAGGGGCGCGGCGTACTCGCCGCCGGCATTGAGCACCTCGTTGATCCGCTCGTCCAGCTTGAGGTAGTCGTCAGGCGCCCGCGGGGCGCGGTAGAGTTCGTCCACCGACTGGGAAAAGCAGCCGCCCAGCAGCAGCGACAGCAGCCCTGCCGCCAGCAGCAGCTTGAATCGTCTCATGTTGCAGCCCCCTCCGTGGGAAAAGTATATCAGTCGTTTTTTATCATACCACATTTCCCGGCGGAATGGTATGCCTATTTCCGATTTTCTCCGCGCCCCCGGAGGCGGGCCGGGCGGCCGGCCAGGTTTTTCTTGACAATATCGGTCTTCGATATTATAATATCCACAGGCGATATCGTGAATTGATATTGGAGGTGGAATCATGGGCCGCAAAACTCTGGAGACCCTGACCGAGTCCATGTTCTATGCGCTGATGGCCCTGCTGCACCAGCCCCGGTGCGGCACGGAGATCGCCGACTTCGTCTCCGCCATCACCCAAAACCGGGTGCGCCTGGGGCCGGGCACCCTCTATACCATCCTGGCCAAGTTCGAGGAGGAGGGCCTGATCCGGGAGACCGCCGTGGAGGGCCGCAAGCGCACCTACGCCCTCACCGACACGGGCCTGGAGCGCTATCAGGAGGAGATCGCCCGCCTGCGCAGCTGTCTGGCGGACGCGGCACAGGCGGAACAGGAGGAGCTGCCATGCGGAATACTGTCTACAAGCTGATCCCGGTGGATTTCGTGGACATCGACCGCTTCGAGGGCTGGGCGGAGGATATGGCCCGGCGGGGCCTGTACCTCCACCACCTGACCCCCTTCCTGTTCGCCGCCTTCCAGCGGGGGGAGCCCGCCCCGGTGCGCTACCGGCTGGAACCCCGGGGCAGCTTCTGGAGCCGGGAGAGTCAGAACTACTGCCGGAGCCTGGGGTGGGCGTTTGTCTGTCAGGTGGGGCGGTGGTTCGACCTCTACCGCAATGACGACCCGGAGGCCCCGGAGCTCCACACCGACCCGGTGGTACACAGCTACGCCCTGGATCGGATATCCAGGTCTCTCCGGATACTCACCGCTGTGCTGGTTCTCTGCTTTGTGGGCGAGCTGGCTGCCCTCCTGCTCCCCTATCTGCTCTCTGAAACGCCGGTGCTTCTTCTGCTGGATGTCAGCGGCATCGCTACCCTGTCCATACTGGTGCTCTTGCTCCTGCTCTGGATGGAGTTCCGGAGCCTGGGTTCCTTCTTCCGCCTGCGCAGGCGGCTGCGGGAGGGGATTGTCCCCGGGCGGCAAAGCTGGCGGTTCACCGGCCGGTGGAATCTCGGGCTGCTCCTGTTCGACCTGGTACTGCTGGCCGCCCTGATCGCCAGCCCTCTGGTACTGCGCTCCGTGGAGTGGGAGGGCGAGCTCGCTACAGCGGAGCGCCCCTTCCCCATCCTGGAGCTGCGGGAGCTGGAGGGCGACCCGGCGCTGGAGGCCGTCCCCTCCCCGATCACGCTGGAGATCTTCGGCTACGACAGCCACAACTATGTCCGCCGGAATTGGTCTCTCTTGGCGCCGGGGCAGTACGAGGTGGATCAGCACCTCACCGGCAGCGGAGACTATGAGCCCCGTCTGGATATGCTCTGGTATCGGCTGTCCCTCCCCTGCCTGGCCTCCCCCCTGCTGGACGATCTGATCACCCGGTACAGCGACTTACGCTATGCCCCGGAGCATTACACCGTGACAGAGCCGGAGCTGCCCGGATTTGACCGGGCGGTGCTGGTTCAGGACAACCGGTGGCCCGGCCAGGAACTGTTCCTCCAGGCGGGGAATGTGGTGATCTATCTGGACTACTCCGGAGCGCAGGACTTGACCGGCCGCCCGGAGCTGCTGGCCCGGCTGGCCGCATTTGAAGCATAAAGGAGGCCGTCTTATGTGGTATCTCACGCCGGTCAGCCTCTATGACATGGCCGCCATGGAGCAGTGGCTGGAGCGCATGGCCCAAAAGGGACGGTTTCTGGTGGACGCCGGCCCCCTGCTCTCCTGGTTCGAAAAGGGGGAGCCCAGGGCCGTCCGCTGCCGGGCGGAGCCCCTGGACACCGAGAGCCCCATCCCCACCCAGGAGCGGCTGGACTACTACGAGTCCTGCGGCTGGCATTATCTGTGCACCGTGAAGAGCTTCTACCGCATCTTTCAGTCCGGCGATCCGGCGGCGGAGGAGCTCCACACCGACCCGGTGGTGCTGGCCGCCGGGATGAGGGATCTGGAGGAGCGGCTGGGGATGACGCTGGTGTTCCTGGTCATCTTCCTGCCCCTGCTGGTCTTTTTTGAGCTCTATTTCAACCGGAAGCCGGCGGAGTTCCCCCATGCCGTTCTGTACTCCCTCTGCTGCTGCATCGTCTACGGCTGGCACATCGCGGAGATCCTGTGGCTGCGGAGGCTGCGGCGGCAGCTGCTGGCCGGCTCCCGGCGGGCCTTCACCCCCATCCATTACCGCCGGGCCGTGGCCCTGCGGGCGTCGGCTGTGCTCCTGCTGCTGAGCCTCTGGCTGTGGTACGCCGCCGTAACCCTGCTCCCCTGGTTTTAACCGGGCTAGGGCATGTTTGACTTCCCATACCCGCCCCGATATAATAATAGGAGACAGCCATTCGGAGGGGCGTATCGGAGCCCCGGAATGAGTGAGCCCTGCCGGCCATGGCAGGGCGAAGGATGTGAAGGGGGCGACGACGACGTGGAGCGTGTGATTCTGCACTGCGATCTGAACAGCTTTTACGCCTCGGTGGAGCTGCTGGATCATCCGGAGCTGCGGGACAGGCCGGTGGCGGTGTGCGGCGACCCCTCCTCCCGCCACGGCGTCATCCTGGCCAAGAACGAGCCGGCCAAGAGGTTCCAGGTCAAGACCGCCGAGACGGTGTGGCAGGCCCGGCGCAAGTGCCCCGGCCTGATCCTCCTGCCCGCCCACCACTGGAAGTACCGGGAGTATTCCAAAAAGGTCAACGCCGTGTACGAGCGGTACACCGATTTGGTGGAGCCCTTCTCCATCGACGAGAGCTGGCTGGACGTGACGGGCACCCTCCACCTCTTCGGCGGGGATGCCCGCGCTTTGGCCGACGAGATCCGCCGGGTGCTGCGGGAAGAGCTGAACCTCACCGTGTCGGTGGGGGTGTCCTTCAACAAGATCTTCGCCAAGATGGGCAGCGACTACAAAAAGCCCGACGCCACCACCGTCATTTCCCGGGAAAACTACCAGGAGCTGCTGTGGCCCCTGCCTGTCACCGACCTGCTCTTCGTGGGAAAGGCGGCGGCCCGGGTGCTGGAGCAGTACGGCGTCCGAACCATCGGCGATCTGGCCGCCTATGACCGGGAGGCCCTGGGAAAGCTGCTGGGCAGGCAGGGGTACACCCTCCACGACTACGCCTCCGGGGCGGAGCACTCCCCCGTGATCCCCGCCCGGGAGCAGCCGGGGCCCAAGTCGGTGGGCAACGGCCTCACCTTCCCCCGGAACCTGGAGGGGTGGACGGAGCTGCGCACCGCCGTCACCGAGCTGTCCGACGAGGTGGCCGTCCGCCTGCGCAAGCACGCCCTCAAATGCACCACCGTCCAGGTGACCATCCGGGATCCCAGCTTCAAGGACATCTGTCGCCAGAAGCGCCTCAGCGCCCCCACCTATGTGTCCCGGGATCTGGTGGACGCCGCCATGGAGCTCATTCGCGCCTCCTGGAACCCCAGGGCCCCGGTGCGGGCCCTCACCATCACCGCCCAGAACCTGGTGGAGGAGGGGGACGCCGGGGAGCAGCTGAACCTGTTCGCCGCCGGGGCCGCCCCCCGGCGGGATCGGCTGGAGAAGCTGGAGAAGGCCATGGACGGCATCCGGGACAGGTTCGGCCGGGACGCCATCACCGCCGCCTCCACCGTCCACCGGGACAAGGCGGAGGTCAAGGAGGATCACCGCCTGCCGCCGGTGGACTGACGCCCTGCATGAACTGCGCGCACCTGAGCCGGTGCGCGCAGTTTTTTATCCCCTGTGAACCGGATCCTCCCGCCCGGCCGTCTAATGGGTGTGACCGGTCAACAGAAAGAAGGGATCACGTTGGAAGATTTGATCGCCCGGGCCAAAGCCGGGGACGGCGAGGCCTTTGCGGAACTGATGGAGGGCCAGAAGCAGACCCTGTATAAGGTTGCCCGGAGCTATTTGCACAGCGACGCCGACGCGGCGGACGCTATCGGGGACACAGTGCTGGCCTGCTGGGAGAAACTGCCCACACTGCGCCAGCCCCGGTATTTCCGCACCTGGCTGGTGCGGATTCTGATCCGGAAGTGCCAGGACATTCTGCGCCAGCGGCAGCGGTTAGTCCCCCTGGAAGGCGCGCCCGAGCCCGCCGCAGCGGAGCCAGGCCACCAGCGCGCGGAGTTTCTCGCCCTGCTGGACAGCCTGGACGAGAAGTACCGGACGGTGCTGCTACTCTACTACGGCGAGGGGTTCACCACCCCGGAAATCGCCCGTATTCTGAACCTGAACGAGGAGACGGTGAAAACAAGGCTGAAACGCGCCCGGGCCAGCTTCAGACTGGCCTACGAGGCGGAGTAAGGAGGAAACTATGACAGAACAGGATCTGCGGGAGCTGCTGGCCCGGCCGGTGGAGGTGCCGCCGGAGGTGGAGGCCCGCCTGGCGGCGGCCTGCGCCCAGGCTGGGCACTCCGCAGGAAAAAAACGGCCCCGGCGGGGCCTGCGCACCCTGGTGCTGGCGGCCTGCCTGACGGCCGCCCTGTGCGTGGGGGCGGCGGCGGGCTATACCGTCGTCCGGGAGGAGAAGTTCCCCGACCTTGATGCGGCGGTAGAGGCCATGTTCGGCAACCAGGGGCGGGATTCCGTGGAGGCCACGGTTGAGTACGACGAGACCGGCGGGATGAGCCTGAACCTACCCAACCAGGAACGGGTGCCGGTGGACGCGGCGCAGGCAGAGGCTCTGGTAGGGGAATATCTGCCCGGTACCGGCTATGTATGGCAGGTCGGGGACTACACCCTGACGGTGGAGAGCTATCTGCTGGACGAGCACACCGGTACCGGCCGGGTGTACTTCACCCTGGAACGGCCCGGCGGCGTGGAGGGGCTCCAGATCACCCCGGAGGACGGCGAGGCCTGGGCGGATGGCTCCGGCATCTCCCTGAACTTCTGCGCGGGGGGAGCGGACGGGACGTGGACGCCCATGAGCGGCCGCTTCTACGCGGATCAGAACCGGAGCACGCCGGAGAAGTTGTACCTAACCGCCGCCCTGGGAGCTGCGTCGGGCTGGAAGGCGGAGGACGGACTGCATATCCGGTTCCACGATCTGCGGCGCAACCGAGACAGTGAGCGGGATGTGAGCCTGGTGGCTGAGATGGAGCTACCCGGTGTGGACAGCCTGCCCGCCGTCACCGCCGTAAATCCGAAGACCGGCGGCACGGCGGCCTGCTTCTCCACCATCGGAATGTTGGTGGACACCAGCTATCTGGAGGATGGCGACTCTGTCAGGTACGTGGCTCTGGAGTACGCCGACGGCAGCACCTACGTGGTGCAGGACGACGCCGGCAACGTGGACAACGCCGAGTACGGCCTGTACAATATGGACGGCACCCAACTGCGCCTGTGCTTCAACCGCCTGGTGGATCCGGCGCAGGTGGTCTCGGTGGCGGTGGACGGCGCGGTGTGTGCTGCCAATCGTTAATATTCATTATTCATTGAATAATATGCATATTTTCAGGATAATTGCCCAATAACAGCGGGGCCAATTCGCATATTTATGCGAATTGGCCCTTGCTTTTTATCCCAGGCTATGGTACACTGTTCCCAACAAAACGAAAACGGAGGGTTTCGCCATGTCTGAGATCAAAAAAGTCGTCCTCGCCTACTCCGGCGGTCTGGATACATCCATCATCATCCCCTGGCTGAAGGAGAACTACAACAACCCCGAGATCATCGCCGTCTCCGGCAATGTGGGCCAGGCCGACGAGCTGGAGGGCCTGGAGGAGAAGGCCCTGAAAACCGGCGCCTCCAAGCTGTATGTGGAGGATCTGATCGACGAGATGGTGGATGACGTGATCATCCCCTCCATGCAGATGGGCGCCAAGTACGAGGGCTATCTGCTGGGCACCGCCTTCGCCCGGCCCATCATCGCCAAGCGCCTGGTGGAGATCGCCAAGAAAGAGGGCGCCGACGCCATCTGCCACGGCTGCACCGGCAAGGGCAACGACCAGGTGCGGTTCGAGCTGGCCATCAAGCGCTTCGCCCCCGAGATGAAGATCATCGCCCCCTGGCGGGAGTGGGACATCAAGGGCCGGGACGAGGAGATCGACTACGCCGAGGCCCACAACGTGCCCCTGAAGATCTCCCGGGAGACCAACTACTCCAAGGACAAGAACCTGTGGCACCTGAGCCACGAGGGCCTGGATCTGGAGGATCCGGCCAACGAGCCCCAGTACGACAAGCCCGGCTTCCTGGAGATGGGCATCTCCCCCGCCCAGGCCCCCGACGAGCCCACCTACGTCACCATCGACTTTGAGAAGGGCTGGCCCGTGGCGGTGGACGGCGAGAAGATGAAGGCCAGCGACATCATCCGCAAGCTCAACGACCTGGGCGGCAAGAACGGCATCGGCCTGCTGGACATCGTGGAAAACCGTATGACCGGCATGAAAGACCGGGGCGTGTACGAGACCCCCGGCGGCACCATCCTCTACCGGGCCCATGAGGTGCTGGAGATGATCACCATCGACAAGGACACCGCCCACATGAAGGCCAAGCTGGCGGTGGACTTCGCCGACCTGGTTTACAACGGCAAGTGGTTCACCCCCCTGCGAGAGGCCCTCACCGCCTTCGCCGCCGACACCCAGAAGCACGTCACCGGCACCGTGAAGCTCAAGCTCTACAAGGGCAACATCATCACCGCCTCCGTCACCTCTCCCGACACCCTCTACTCCGAGAAAATCGTCACCTTCGAGGAGAGCGACTACAACCAGAACGACGCCACCGGCTTCATCAACCTGTGGGGCCTGCCGGATACGATTCTTGCTCTCCGGGATCAGGGAAAACTGTGAGCATCCAGCTTCCCTGGAATTCATAGACCAGTAGGGCGGGGGCTTGCCCCCGCCGCTCTTATCCAAATCACGGGACGGCGGGGGCAAGCCCCCGCCCTACCTTATCTTATCAATCATAGGAGAGGAACCATTATGAAACTCTGGGCCGGACGGTTCCAAAAGGAGACCGATACCCTGGTCAACGACTTCAACTCCTCCATCGCCTTTGACGCCCGGATGTACAAAGAGGACATCGCGGGCTCCATCGCCCACGCGGCCATGCTGGGCAGGCAGGGCATCATCGAGGAGCACGAGGCGGAGAAGATTATCGACGGCCTCAAGGCCATCCTGGCCGACATCGAGGCCGACAAGGTGGAGTTCTCCCTGGAGAATGAGGACATCCACATGAACATCGAGACCCTGCTCACCCAGCGCATCGGCGACACGGGCAAGCGGCTCCACACCGCCCGCAGCCGCAACGACCAGGTGGCGGTGGACTTCCGCCTCTACGTCAAGCAGGAGATCCCCAAGATCATCGGCATGGTGCTGGAGCTGGAGAAGGTGCTCATCCGGAAGGCGGAGGCCAACCTGGACACCGTCATGCCCGGCTACACCCACCTGCAGCGGGCCCAGCCCACCACCTTCGCCCACTACATGATGGCCTACGCCAACATGCTCCGCCGGGATGTGACCCGGCTGGAGGACTGTATGGAGCGGATGGACGAGTGCCCCCTGGGGGCGGGCGCCCTGGCCACCTCCACCTATCCGGTGGATCGGTTCCAGACCGCCGCCGCCCTGGGCTTTGCCAAACCCACCGACAACTCCATGGACTCGGTCTCCGACCGGGACTTCGCCATCGAGTTCCTGTCCGCCTGCTCCATCCTCATGATGCACCTGTCCCGGTTCTCCGAGGAGATCATCCTCTGGTGCTCCTGGGAGTTCAAGTATGTGGAGCTGGACGACGCCTACTCCACCGGCTCCTCCATCATGCCCCAGAAGAAGAACCCCGACGTGGCCGAGCTGGTGCGGGGCAAGACCGGCCGGGTGTACGGCTCCCTGATCACCCTGCTCACCGTCATGAAGGGCCTGCCCCTGGCCTATAATAAGGATATGCAGGAGGACAAGGAGTGCGTCTTTGACGCCATCGACACGGTGGAGCTGTGCGTGCCCGTGTTCGCTGCCATGCTGGACACCCTCACCGTCCTGCCCAAGAACATGCGGAACGCGGCCTCCGGCGGCTTCATCAACGCCACCGACTGCGCCGACTACCTGGTGAAGAAGGGCATGCCCTTCCGGGAGGCCTACATGATCGTGGGCCGGCTGGTGAACATGTGCATCAAGTCCGGCGAAACCCTGGACACCCTGCCCCTGAAGGATTTCCGCTCCATCTCCAACCTGTTCGACGCCGACGTGTACCAGGCCCTGGAGCTGAAAACCTGCGTCAACGGCCGCACCGTCTACGGCGGCCCGGCCTCCGACAGCGTGAAACAGCAGATCGCCAATATCAAAGCGTTTGTGGAGGAAAGAGCACATGGATAAGCGGGCCGGCGTAGACGCACGCGCCGAGTGGCGCGTACAAGCGTTTTGCCACAGGCAAAACCTTGGCGCAGGCGGAATTCACTTCCGCCGAGCATGTGAAAGAAATCGGGGCCCCCACGGGGCTTGCCCCGTGGGGTGCTACGGCGGCCCGGCGGCCGAAAGCGTGAAGCAGCAGATCGCCAATATCAAGGCATTTGTGGAGGCCCGGGAACATGAATAAGCCGAAGGTCTACATCGACGGCCAGGAGGGCACCACCGGCCTGGAGATTCACCAGCGGCTGGCGGAGCGGGACGACATCCAATTGCTCTCCATCGATCCCGACAAGCGAAAGGACTTGACAGAGCGAAAGCGGCTGATCAACGAGGCGGATCTTGTGTTCCTCTGCCTGCCCGATGCCGCCGCCGCGGAGGCGGTGGGCCTGATTGAGAACTCCCACACCCGGGTGATCGACGCCTCCACCGCCCATCGCACCGCCCCCGGGTGGGTGTACGGCTTCCCGGAGCTCTACAAGGATCCGGCCCA
>ERZ1643247.3665-NODE-3665-length-10635-cov-4.186673_pt1 | contig 10635 bp, 5 predicted proteins | sample MGYA00579264_ERZ1643247 | MGnify/ENA primary metagenome ERZ1643247 (study PRJEB29033, sample SAMEA4952262) | chicken gut metagenome | biome: Broiler Chicken; feature: Gastrointestinal Tract; material: Caecum | place: Ireland | collected 2018 | study: Broiler... | reverse complement strand
CTCATCCGTAGCCAAAGAAACGACAGAATGATTGCGCGTACAGATAAAAATGGGTTCCGGACCGCAGTCTTCGCCTACCAGGCATTCCCCTCCGTCAGAGATGAGCGTTGTCCTCAAATAGGGAAAAAGATGGTGTGCGTCGCCGATTTTATAAGAAAACACAGTCGCCCCTTCGAGCTCGATGTCTTCAAACGTGAAAATATAGACCTTTACCCCCCGAGAGACGGCTTCGGAAAGAGACTCCTTTAAGGCACAAAACGTATCTTTCCAAATGGAAAGCGAGATTTCCGCCTGTGCGCCGTCGATAAGTTCGCGAGCCTTCGATAGTCCCTTCTCCGCACCGACAATATTCACGACGTAGTCATCCGCCGCGGTCTCCCGCGAAAGTTCTTTGAGCATCTCCTCCGCGCGGGTCAAATTGCTTTCACGCTCTTCCCTTAATTTTTTGATAAGTGCCCTTTTTGAACGAGACGGCCGATAAATTCGTAGACGAGCGAGCGCGACACACCGGAGAGTTTTGCTATCTCATATCCGTTCAAAACTTTGTGCCTGAGTAAAGTGGTATAAACTTTTGCTTCATTGACAGTGAACCCCAGATTTTCCAGACAAGTTATAATATCCATATAGTAGTCATACACCTCACTACTATTGTAAATCAAATCTTGTTCTCTGTCAATACCTTTTCAAAAAATATTTTATTAATTTTTTTAATAGTTGTTTGCAAGAAAACGGTACATAGATGTATTCATGATGCAAAAAACGCTATATATAAGCGCCCGAATCGGTGAAAGAAACGAAAATACTGTCTGTTTCCATAGCTTTACGGAGTTTTCGTCTATCTGTCTCGACCACGGCACTCCGTAATGCGTTATGCTCGTTACGTAGCTCAATCCGTTGAACAGGTGATTGCTTCAATCTTTACCCGTCTCTCCTTTATACAGCTTAAAGCCCCCTCTTCCGCGTCAAATTTATATTCCCTTTCTTTGCTCCGTTTAATAACCATAGGTATAACTTAACCTGCCGATAGGTGCCGCGTCTCCCGAATTGTAGTAACTCAAAATATCTTCTTCTTTACTGACGTTATCCGTCACTTTAAAAGTAAACGTATAATTTTCTTGATTCAGCCCCAAATCAGAAAGTTTGACACGTATCTGCATGACATTTTCATTTACGTATATATCTCCGTCGGAAATTTTTTCCCATTTTCCCGAAACACGGCGACAGAGGGACGTTTTATTCCCTTCCACCGATTTGTTCAGTACATATTCATAACCGAACAGATTATCCGTTCCACTGTCCGTACCGATATAAACGTTCATCCAGCCCTGATCTCCGGAAACGTAAGAGGTTATATTTTTTAACGTCGTTATACGGAAATAAGCATAGGTATCGTCATGACAGACGGAAATGCTCTCAATATCATTCCGATTAGTATCATTGACATAATTAAACGAACTGTCAAAAGCTGCATGATCCCGTTTTACCGCTTCCCCCGTAAAATCACGGTAGGAATTCTCCACCTCCGACCATTGCGCCTCCCCAAAATCGGATATATCGACTGTATGTAAATCATGAAGATAATGCACGCCTTCCGAATATTTGAAGCGGCGCAGATTCTCTATCGTCTGCATATAATAATTATCTCCGAATCCGTCGTAACAAGGTTCCATATCGCGGGAATATTCCGCATTGAAATTATCCACCATAAAAGCCTTGCCGTCGTTATCGAGAAATTTGGTCGCCACCCATTCGTTCCATTGCGTACAAAGTACATATTTAATCATCTCCGAATGTTCACCGGAGATTGCCCGATCCCATTGCGCCTGATAATTGGGACCTTCCGCAACCATGGAAGAATCGTTTACCATACGCGAATAATCATATCCCTTTCCGCGATTATCGGTGGTCTCGCTGAACTTCGTTGCAGTGTGCTGCGCGCAAGATACATTGATAAAATCGGTATGAATAGGCTGAGGATAGGAAAATTCCACCCAAGGAAGTCCTAAGCGTAAAAACGACTCGGTCGGCCACTGGCGGTAACGGATATCGAACGTGTCTTCGATCGCGGACTCCCGTTCGTCGGTTTCGTCCCACATCGTCGAATACATCTGCGTAATCATCGGCTTTCCCTCGGGAGCAAACCAAAGTTCTTTATATTTTCCGTCTTTATAATATAAATCGTAAACATGTTCGATACATTCTTTATCGTTTGTCGCAATATAGTACATAAACTGCGGAACATCCCAGCCTTGACTGCGGTATTCTTCTAAAATTTGGAGGATTAAAGCGACGGTATCGTCATATAAAACTCCGTTTGTCGTATCAAACACCAAAAAGTCTATCCCCGCCATCGTCAGCATCTCTATCTGACGACGAATCACCCATTCGTCATTCGATTGATAATAGCCCCATACAGGCTCGCCCCAAAAATGAGCCGCACCGACCGGAGAACTCGCATCATCCGTGTAATAAAAATTATCTAAATTCTTTCCTCCGTTTGTGATTTTATTGACATCATAGATTCCGGTATGGTCGGCGTGAGCCCCCAAGGTAAGGAAAAAGAACATCCCCACATATAATTCCTTATTTTCTTCATCGGAGGGCAAATCATCTACTCCGGAAAGATTGAGCCGTGTGTATTCAAAATCGTTCAAAGTTCTCGTATCTTCAACTCGAACAATTTCCTCCAAGGAGCCCTCGGAACTTTCAGATGAATTTTTTTGAGAACCGCAGGCAGAAAAAGATACCGCTAAAACAAAACCAAGCAATAAGCTGATTATTTTTTTATGTTTTATTTTCATAAAAATTTCCCTTTAAGATTTTTTATTTCCAAAAACATAGGACAGGCGACCGATAGGCGCGGCATCCCCCGAATTATAATAACTTAAAATATCCGATTGATTTGTGATATTGTCGCAGACCTTAAATTCCATATAATATTCGTTTCCGTTCAGTCCCAAATCAGAAAGTTTAACGCGTACCTGCATGACGTTATCCTTCACATACACATCGCCCGTCCCCACTTGGCGATAGGAATTTCCGCCTTTGCTCTTATATACCCATGTGGAATTTCCTTCCACTTTTCTGTTGAGAACATACTGATATCCCAAAAGACTGTCGTCGCCTCCGTTTTCCGTACGAATAAGGATATTCATCCATTTTTTATCCCCCTCCTTGTATTCCGTAACGGGAGCCACGGTTTCTATGCGGAAATAGACATATTTTTCGTCGCGGCATACTTTTGTCGTAACGATGTCGTTCCTATTGGAAGTATCCATATAGGAAAAAGATGAATCGAAGGCAAGCCAATTACGCTCTATCGCCTCTTTGGCAAAATCTTTATATACACTTTTTACTCCTTCCCATTGTTTTTCGTCAAACTCCGACACATCGATAGTGACGGAAGGATTTCTATACTGTACCTCATCTTCATAAGCGTATCGACGGATATTTTGAATCGTCTGCAAATAAAAATTATCTCCGTAACCGTTCTTGCACGGCTCCAAATCCCGGGAATATTCTTCGTTGAAATTATCGCACATCCAATATTTGTCCTGATCGGAATAATATCCCTTTTCCGCGACCCATTCATTCCATTGAGTTATAAATACGTAATCTACTTCTTTGTCATCGAGAACGGTATTCCATTGCTGTTGATAATTGATCCCTTCCCTAAAATGTTCGGAATCGTTCATTTTAGCGTCAAAGTCGTATCCCCGTCCCCAATTTTTAACGGTATCGCTCATCAATACGGTAACCGCATGCTGCGCGGGAGACACCGACATCCATCCGTTATGATTATATTGCGGATAAGAAAAATCTATCCACGGAACACCTTCCGGTTTATTCGCTTCGGTAGGCCATTGAGAAAGTTTGAAATGAAAATATTCGGAAATTTCCTTCTCCACGGCGTTTTCCGTATCCCATTCGAGAGACTGTTCTTTGGTAATGACGGGTTTTCCTTCGGGCGCAAACCATAACGCCGAATATTTATTATTTTTATAGAATGTCGTATACAGATGTGTTATCGTTTCCCGAGAAGAAGAATTGCAATAAAACATAACTTTCGGAACATCCCAGCCCTGCCGACGGTATTCTTCCAAAGTATCGAGAAGCGTCGTAACCGTTTCGTCGTAGGTTATCGCATTCGTACAATCGAGCGCAAAGAAATCGATTCCCGCCATCGTCAGCATTTCTACCTGCCGACGAATTACCCAAGGATCGCTCGATTGGTAGTAGCCCCAAACGGGCTCACCCCAAAAATGTGCGGAACCTACCGGTGATTCGGGAGTATTTCCTTGGAAATTTTCGAGATGTTCGCCGTAATCGGTAATCTTGGAGACATCATAAATTCCGTCGTGATTATTATGATAACCCAAAGTCAAATAGAAAAACATTCCTACATACCGAGTTTTATCTGTCTTTTTTCCGTTGGAACGCCCAAACGTACGATTATAGTCGTCCGTGGCGCTTATATTGAGTTTTGTATACTCATAGGGAGTTAAATTTCTTTCGTCTTCTTTCAAGTTCGTTTCGTCTATCACGGTTCCACCAGCAGAATTATTTTCGCTCTGATCAGTTTTTTTGTTGCACGCCGACAACGCCGAAATCACCATAACCGCCGTCAGCAATAAAGAGAGCCTTTTTTTTACCTTTTCCGACTTCATTTTTTCATTTTCCTCCGGAGTTTTTCCGCCCTTCATCTTTCGGAAAAAGGAGAAATAATAAATTTCTCCTTTTTCCATGCTCGATTTTTCTTACTTCTTCTTTTTACCGACGAAAAGAGCCGCTCCCATAAGAAGGAGTGCGCCGCTTAAACCGGCAAGACCTATAACGGAGCCACAGCCTTCCTCCTTCCCGCCGTCAGAATCATCGGACGTGGTTGAAGAATCTTCGTCTTCATCGCCACTGCCTTCATCTTCGATCACAGTTACGGTAAATGTTACTTTATCCGTATTCACGGCAAACGAGCACTGATATTCTCCCGCGACGGAAGAATTGAAACCCTGTACCGCAGCGGAATTGAAAGTGATTGTTTCCGTTCCTCCGTCTTTATAAGTAACGAGGCAGGAATATCCCGAAGCGTCAAACTCTTCTCCTATTTTATATTCCGTCTTGCCCAAGGTAAGCGACATCGCGGTTTCCTTTGTGTCCCCTATAATTTCGTTAATCGCATTGCGGGAACCGTCGGAGGTATAAAGTCCTTCCACTTCCCCGTTAAAATCTAACGGACGTATCCAGCGGGTAAGCGTGGAGGTTGCGGGATAAGCGACCAAAAGGACATCCGTTTCCAATGTAGCGCCCGGGACACAGAAATATCCTCCCGATTGAGCGGTCGCCTGTGCATCCCCCGTAGCCCAATGATCCGCTTTCGCCGTCACAAAGGTAAACCCTTTCTTAAATTCTATGGTACGGAGATCGGACTTCTTTAAGCAATCTTTTACGAGACCGTTTTCGTCTTTATACTCGTCTGGAACATCGGCCGCGTCTCCGTCCGATTCATAGAATCCGATGAGAATTGTAGTCCCGTATTGATTGAGGTTGCGAATTTTATAATTCGCTTTGAGCTCCGTCAGAGAAACCCCGTTAATATAGACATAATCGCCCATATTATAATCGGTCGTGCAATCGATATATTCCAGCGCTTTGATTTCTGTATCCGTGCCGAAAATATCAAATTTAATTCCGATTCTTTCATTGATGTCGGTGACAATCGAATATGCAGAAGAATCTACCGTGAGTCTGACTCCGTTCGTGTTTTCTACTTTATATGTAAATTTATAAGTAAAATTGAGATAGGTAATCGTTCCTTCATGCGTACCTGCCGCAAACGTCTTGGCAGACAGCATTTGTGCCGTAACGGGAACATCTTTCGTCGTTCCGTCGCTCATGGGAACGTTTTTCAGAATGAGTCCGGAAAGTTCATCCCCGCAGGTATAGGTGTCTTTTAAGCCGTCGAGCGTCACGGAATCCGCTTTGTCGAGATCTACCGTCAAAGCCTGATAATCCACCTGAAAAATCACTTCTTTCCCGTTTACGTTGCAAACGACGTCTTTTTTGCCGTCCTCATCGGAATCAAACGAAGGAGCCGTAATCATTTCCGATTTTGCTTCTATAACCGCCGTATAATTTTTTCCGTTTGAATCTTTGTCCGTGTAAGTAACCTTAAAAGTCAATCCTTCAAAATCAAACGTATCTCCCTTGAAATAAAGTGTTTTTTCGGGCATTGTTTCGACTTCGGCCGTCTCCGTCGAACGCACGAACATCCATGTCCCGCCTACCTGTACGGCCGACATCGTAATGTCCTCGGGCAAAGCGGCCCCTAACTTTGCACCCGTCTGCGAAAGCATGTGCATGCCTTTCTTCAAGGTGATCGTTGTGATTTTTCCGTTATTAACTTTATAATCTCCGTCGCAGTGGATCCTCAGACAGAAAGAACCCGTTCCGTACCACCCGAGCATAAAACGCGTAAGTCCCGCATTTTCGGTCTCATTGAGCTCCTTAAAGGTTTTTCCGTTTATCAATACATAAGCATTGAGATATTCAAACTCATCGGTACCTACTTCAAACCATTTCTCGCCGAGCCCCTGCCATTGCACTTCTCCGCCCACTCCGCTCACGCTGGTAGCCAGCCACAGGGAAAGGCCTCCGTCGTCCGCCGTCTTTCCCGCTCCGTCACTATCTGCATAGTATCCGTCGATGGGAACGACATATTCGCCTTCGTTATCGTTATCTGGATTGACGACCTGATAGGTAAACTCATGTGTATAATTCAAATACGTGATTGTTCCGGTAAATGTCCCCGCCATAAAAGTTTTTGCCGTAAGCATGGGAGAAGTAACTTCAACATCTACCGTCGTTCCGTCCGTCATCGGTACATTTTTTAAGGTCAGCCCGCTTATGACGGTATCTCGCACATAGGTATCTCGGACTCCTTCCAAAGTAATCTGAGACGCTTTTTCGAGATCTACCTGAACGGGTACGTAATTGACGGGAACATTGACTTCCACCCCGTTGACGTTGCATACGACATTGACGGTTCCGGCTTCCTCTCCCGTAAAATCATAAGAAACGATCATTTCGTCTTTTGCCGTTACCGTAGCCTTTTCTCCATCCGTATAGGTAGCTTCAAAAGTCAGGCCCGTTTTATCGAAAACGTCGTCTTTGATATAATCGATCTTTGCAGGCATGGATTTTACGGTAACAGATTCCGTGGCTCTCACCGCCATCCACTTTCCGCCGATTTGTTCGATGGCCATCGTTATATCGGCGGGAATACCCGTTCCCAGTTTCTCTTCTTTCGTATTTAACAACTGAAAGCCTTTTTTTAAGGTAATTGTATTAAAATCACCTTCTTCCGGTTTCATGTCCCCGTCACAATGGATTCTCAAACACATCTGACCCGTTCCATACCAACCCGTCACGAAGCGTGAAAGTCCCGCATTCTCGGTCTCATTGAGTTCCTCAAAGGTTTTTCCGTTAATAAGTACGTTTTCGTTATAATATTCAAATCCTTCGCTGCCGGGCTCAAACCACTTTTCGCCCAAATCCGTCCAGACCCCGTTCTCGCCGCCGCGGCCGCCTTCACTGGTAGCGAGCCATAAAGATAAGCCCCCGTCGTTAACTTTCAAATCGTCGGTTTTGTCTTCTTTATAATAACCGTCGATAGGAACGACATACATGCTGGCGGCGTCCGCCGACGCCTCATTTTTTTCCATACCGAGCAACGATATTCCCGCGATAGCGGAAGCCGCACCCACCGTCGCTAAAACAAGCGACATGCTTTTGAGTTTCTTCATAAATTCCCCTCCTGTTGTCCGAATTTATCGAACTTTTTTTATTCAAAGAACTTATCCTTTAACCGCACCGACCTGTATTCCCTCAATCAAATTTTTTTGATAAATGAAAAAAATAACCGCCGGTACCAAGGATATGAACACGCTGACAGCCATACGGATATTCGGCTCCGCCGTTCCGCCCGAGCTGTTGAGTGAATCGTAATAAATCGCCACCGCAAGCGTATATTTTTCTTGCGTTTTCAAATATACGAGCGGTCCCGTAAAATCGCTCCATACGCCCGTAAAAGTCCCCACGGCAATGTATATCAAAATGGGTTTGCACAGCGGAAGCACTATACGGAAATATCTTTGAAGAAGATTCGCCCCATCTATCATTGCAGCATTTTCCATTTCTCTGGAAACGCCCTTCATAAATTGCGTCAAAAGGAAAATATTCAAAGCTCCGCCGCCGAACAGTGTGGGAATCATCAAAGGTTTGGCTGATTCCGTCCAGCCGAGATTCGCAAACAATACATATTGCGGAATTGTCAGTATAGAGCCGGGAATCATTACGGTAGCCATCATGGCCGCAAACACAAATCCCTTACATTTCCAATCGATGCGCGAAAAAGAATAAGCACAGATGGAAGAAGAAAGCGTGACGGCAACAATATTGAAAGCTGCAATTTTCAAAGTGTTCAATGTATATTTCAGATAATTATTTTCAGAAAAAATACGTACAAAATTAGTAAACGTAATTCCCGAATGCGGAAAAAAATAGACGGGACGGATACTCGAAGCATCATCGTAGGTCATAAAACTTCTGTTCAACATAAACATGTACGGAAACAAAAGAAAAATCGCAACGGCCGAAAGACCTATGTAAGTCATTACCTTTCCGCCGATTTTCTTTCTCCTTGCCCGTTTGGACATAGATATTACTGTTTGTTCCATGCTCTTTTCTCCTTATTCGTCCGTATAATAAACCCATTTGTTTGTAAGAAACGTAACGGAAGTGAATACGGCTATAATCAAAAAGAGAATCACCCCTATCGCCGAAGCGTAACCGAGCTGATGCCGTGTTCCGACAAAAGCCGTATTATAAATTTTTACGGCAATAAAATACAACGAATTGTCTACGCCCTTTCCGCCGGAAGTCCCCGCAATAATAAAACTTGAAAAGATTTGCAACGAACCAATGATTCCGGTAACTAAATTATAAAAAATAACCGGCGTGGAAAGCGGAATCGTAATTTTTGCCAAACGAACAAAACAGTTTGCTCCGTCAAGCTGCGCCGCTTCATAGAGCGTTTGCGGAATATTTTTGAAGGCTCCGAGCCAAATGACCATACTGCCGCCTACCGTAAAAACAGTAGTCAAAATGAGCGTAGGCATGGAAGACGAAGCGGCATAGAAAAATTGACTCGTCGGAAGGTGAAGCGCTCTGAGCAATTGATTGATAATGCCCGTTTCCGGATTGAACAAATCTCTCCAAAGCAATCCGGACGCGACGCCGGGAATGACACAGGGGAGATAGAACAAAGTTCTGAAAATTCCGATTCCTTTTACTTTACTGTTTGCCAAGAGCGCGAGGAAATATCCGAGAATCAATCCCAACGGGACATTGATGAGCGCATAAAGAAAAGTATTTTTGAATATGTACGGTGTATCTCGGTCAAAGGTAAAAAGTACCTCATAATTTTTCCAGCCGATGAAATCGAACGTGTTAAAGCCGTCGAAATCATAAAAGCTGTATATAAACGCCTGTACCGCAGGAATGAAGGTAAAAATGAGAATTCCCAGAATGACGGGCGCCGCACATAAAAAACCGGCAATTTCTCTTTGCACCGCCTGTTTTTTGAAGAAACGTCTTAATTTTTCCGCGACGGCGTTTTTTTCGAATGAAGTCCTGTCTTTCATGTCGTTTCCTCAGAACATCAGATAGTACTCTATGTCCGCCTCACAGTCCTCGATTACTCTTGCGAACGTTTTTCCTCCGCAATATCCTTCAATCATAGTAGAAATGCATGACATGATATCCGTAGCATATTTGGGATCCTTCGCCGCAACAAACGTCGTTCCGCAGCTGTATTCCTGTCCATACGTATATGCCTCTGTATTAAATCCCTCTTCGGAATATTCTTTGGCCCAGGGTGCATCCTTATTCTGCATATCGACGCGAATGGAAGGATAATTGATGCCGTTATTCGCAAGAGCCGTCTGTCCCTCCGCACTGATGAGCTTCAAAAGAAAAAGCATGGAAAGTTCCTTGTTTCGGCTTTCGTTAAATATGCTGTATCCGGCGATTCCGCATCCGATTTTCGGAGCTTGGTTATAATTGATCAACGGGAACGTACATACATCGAACACCTCGGACATCTTTCTACCCTTATACTTGGAAAGCGCGGAAAGACTGTTTTCCGTAATCGAGATAGACTGGGAATGGAAAAGCATAATGCCTTCGCCGCCGGCAAAATTTGCCTGATTGGACGCCCCGACGGGAGCGACATATTTTTTATCATACATGTACTTCATCAATTTCAGAGCATTTTCCGTCTCGGAACTATTGAGTGCAACGTTTCCCGCATCGTCAAAGTATTCTACTCCCATTGCTTCAAAAATAGGATTATAATTCGCTTCCCAGTCAAAGTAAGAATCGACCAAATATAATGACGACATATTATTTTGGTCAAAATACAGTCTGCACCAATAGCATACATATAACATATCCTGCCAAGTCCAGCCGTTCTTGATTCTCGAAAGCAATTCCACCGGAGCCGATTCGTCCTTTATATATCCTTCGGTATATTCATCTTCCGGGAAATCCTTATCCGTATAGCCCTGCTCTTTACACCAT
>ERZ1643247.3664-NODE-3664-length-10637-cov-2.912776_pt1 | contig 10637 bp, 10 predicted proteins | sample MGYA00579264_ERZ1643247 | MGnify/ENA primary metagenome ERZ1643247 (study PRJEB29033, sample SAMEA4952262) | chicken gut metagenome | biome: Broiler Chicken; feature: Gastrointestinal Tract; material: Caecum | place: Ireland | collected 2018 | study: Broiler... | reverse complement strand
TCAGGATCCGCCGTCCCCTCTCGTCCTCAAAGGACTGGGGTGCGTAAAAATCAAAGCCCCGGTCCACGGAGTGATAAACCTCCTCTTCCCTCACGGAAAACTCTCCTGTCCGGAAATCTCCGTCCACCTTCATGAAGACGCACTGGTGGACATTTTCATAATTCAGGCCCGCTTTCGGAACCCCCTGGGGACAGCAGATCAGGCAGAGCTGTCCGTCCAGGAAAAACAGATCCGGGCACTCCCACATATAGCCCAGAGGAGTCTTCGTGCGGATTCTGGAAAAATACTCCCAGTTTCTCAGATCCTCCGAGCGGTAGAGAAGCACCAGGCCATGGCTCTCCAGATCCCTGGCCCCCAGGGCCATATAGTAACATCCGTCATGCTTTAAAATCTTCGGATCACGCACATGGCAGCTGATGTCCGCCGGGTAGTCCGCCGTGGTCATGAGCAGCTGTTTTTCCGAAAAATGCTCTCCGTCCCTGCTGTCCACTCTTACCGTGTTGCTTCCCCGGCCAGCGGTAATATAGTCATAGTCCGGCCGGTCAAAATATTTTACATTTCCCGTGTAAAAAAAGTGGGCGGTGCCGTTCTCCACGAACGCGGAACCGGAATATACCCCATGGGCGTCAAAATCCTGATCGGGAAACAGCACCGGTCCCCAGTTCTCGTAATGGATAAAATCCCTGGTAGTACAGTGGTTCCACAGCTTCAGCAGGCCCTCAGCGTCAAAGGGATCGTACTGATAATAAATGTGGTAGACGCCGTCAAGCTCCATCAGCCCGTTGGGATCATTGAGCCAGCCGGTCTCCGGCATCAGGTGGTAGGCGAGGCGGTGCTCCTCCCGGCCGACCGCTTCCCTCAGGCCTTCATTTTCCTTATACCACTCCTCATAATCCTCCCGCGTCACCTTGTGATATTTCTCTATTTTCATAAACGTCCTCTCCGGGCGGGAAACCGCTCCCGCCCTGACAAAGTTTTCATCCAGATTTCAGGATTTCTGTCCATGTCAGCGGACCACTGCCGCTGCCTTGTCCCCAACTTTCGCGTTCTCTGCCTCGAACACCTTCACAGAAGCGTTCTCCAGTTCCGGGAAGATCATCATGGTCTGGGGATTGTAGCCGGCCGCCCGGATCTTATCCAGATCCGCCCGGATCAGCACATCTCCCGCTGTCACCCGGTCTCCCTGCTTCACCAGGGCCTCAAAACCGTCTCCGTCCATCTTCACCGTGTCAATTCCCACATGAATCAGAACCTCTGTTCCCTGATCAGTGGTCAGGCCCACTGCATGGCCGGTAGGGAAGATCATGCTCACTGTGCCGTCACAGGGCGCGCAGATGGTTCCATCCGCAGGATCCACCGCGATGCCGTCCCCCATGGCCTTTGCCGCAAACGCCTCATCGGCGGATTTTGTCACCGGCATCACCTTTCCGGCCGCCGGAGCAAAGAACAGCTCCTCGGAGGTTCCGGTCACAGCGGGAGTCTCTTCCGCCGCCGTATTCTTTTCTGCTGCCGCCGTGTTTTCTGCCGCCGCTACGGCTCCGTTCTTCTCTTTCTTTCCGGTTCCGGCTTCCGCCTCCTCCAGATGATACTTCTTCCAGAAGAACACGGTGAGCAGGAAGGAAACCGCCATGGACAGCACCAGGCCGATGGCGAAATCCAGGTAATGGTCCGGCTTCATGGAAATAAATCCGGGAAGTCCAGCGGCGCCCAGGGCCTGGGCCAGAGTCTTGGTGGCTGCCAGATATGCGCTTCCCACTGCCGATCCGATGATGGCCGCGTAGAAGGGGTATTTTAATTTCAGAGTTACACCGAACATAGCCGGCTCCGTGATTCCCAGAAGAGCGGAAATACCGGAAGCGGAGCAGATGGATTTCATCTTCTCATTCTTTGTGAGTGCCAGAACCGCCAGCACTGCCGCGCCCTGAGCCACATTGTTCATGCTGGCTGTGGAGAAGATAAAGCTTCCTCCCGTGTTGGCGCTGTCCGCGATCAGCTGGGTCTCAATGGCGATAAAGCTGTGGTGCATGCCCGTCAGGGTAATGGGAGCGTACACCAGGCCGAAGATGGCTCCGCCCACAGCTCCCAGAGTGTTGTACATCCAGGTGATGCCTGCCGCCAGCAGATTTCCCGCCTCCCTCATCACCGGTCCCACAATGGTGAAGGTGAGGAAAGAGGTAACCAGGATGGAGATCAGCGGCGTGGTCAGGTTGTCCAGCCAGGAAGGCGTCACCCGGTGCAGACGTTTTTCAATATTGGCCAGAATCCAGGACACAGCCAGCACGGGAAGAACCGTTCCCTGATAACCGATGGCTGCAATGTGAAGTCCAAAAATATTCCACACGGGAGGTTCTCCCACGCCGATCTGATACGCACTCATCAGGTCGGGATGAACCATGATCATGCCCATGGCCAAACTGCTTCGCCGCGCTGAATCCGATGAGCACCGGCAGAAAAGTAAAGGGGGCGCTGGAAAACAGATTGATGGCCGTAGCCAGTCCCTCCCACTGGGGATAAAGGCTGATGATGGACTGGCCATGGATCAGGTTGGATGTCAGCACGTTGTAAAGGCCCATGAGAAGACCTCCGGCCACAATGGCGGGAATGATGGGCACAAAAATATCGCTGAGCATTTTCACAAACTGCTGCAGCACATTTCCCTTTTTCTCCTCTGTCTCCGCCTCCGGCTGGCTCTCATCCAGGCTGCCCAGCTGCTTCTGCACCTCGTCGCAGACCATATTCACCGTACCGGAACCAAAAATGATCTGAAACTGAGTCTGACTTAAAAAGACTCCTTTGACTCCTTCCACATCGCTCAAGGCCTCCTCGTTCCGCAGGCAGTTGTCCTTCAGCTGCAGGCGCAGGCGGGTGGCACAGTGAGTCACCGAACGGATATTGCTTTTTCCGCCCACATATTTGATGACTTCTTCCGCAATTTTTGCGTAATCCATATTCGCTCCTCCTCTGACTTTCTTATTTTCCGGTCTTTTTATGGTATCGGTTCCATATGCTCATATTAGTCTTTTTCAGCATAAAAGTCAATATTTTTATGGCACCGGTTCCCTATTTTGGCTTACAAAAATCAGGCCTGATTTTTGTGAATTTTTCACAAAGAGGCCTGATTCTTTTTCATCTTACGGCCGCCGCACGCTTCCTCCCTCTATGAGCTGGAAACTCACCACCTGCTTCTTGGGCACCGGCTCCCTGCGGATACATTTTAACAGTGTCTCCGCTCCCAGATACCCCACCGCATAGGAGTCAAATTTCACTGTAGTCAGCTGAGGCGTCAGCAGAGTGCTCTCGTCGTAACCGCCGAACCCTGCCACTGACACATCCCCCGGAATGGACAGACCGCGTTCATGGAGAATGCGGTAGGCGCCGAAAGCCAGCCGGTCTGTGGCGCAGATAATGGCGTCCGCTCCCCCTTCCGCCAGAAGCTGTCCCGTCATATTCTGACCGCTCTCATAACTGTAGTCTCCCGTGAGCACCCGGATGGAGTCCACCCCGCAGCTTTTTAATCCGTCCAGCACGCCCCTCTTTCTCACCACGCCCACGGCCCGGTCTTCCTCCGTCACTCCCAGGTAGGCGGCCCGCCGGGGATGGGTCTCCCCCACGTATTTTCCCATGGCAAAACCGGCCTCATAGTCATCATCCACCACGGAGATGCCCTCCGGATATTCCTGGGCCAGCACCACCACCGGCACAGGACTGTTCCCGAGCAGTTCCCGGTGCTCCTCCCCGATGGAAATGGAGCTGATCAGAACCCCGTCCACGTTCAGACTCATGAGCCGGCGGATATTGGCCAGCTCCAGCTGGATCTGGTGGTCGGAATTTTTGATCAGAGTCTCATACCCCTCCTCCCGCAGATACCGGTCAATGCTGGTGATCACCCGACCGCTGATCGTGGAGTTGAGGGAGGGCACCACCACGCCCACCACGCCGCTCTCCCTGGCCTTCAGCCGGGCAAAGGCGTTGGGGCTGTATCCGTTGGCCTCCGCCGCCTTCCGGATTTTCTCCCTGGTCTCCTCCTTCACATAGCCCCCGTTGAAATACCGGGAGACGGTGCTCTTTGTCACCCCGGCCATCCGCGCGATATCCGCCATGGTCACCTTTCCTGCCATGCCACACTCTCCTTTTCTTCACGAACCGCCGGACTGTCCTGCCTCCCGCCCGGCCGGACCGCTGTCTTCCCCCGTTCCGGCACCGGTTCCTCACATATTAGCTCCAGTATACCACATTTTCTCCATTCCTGAACCGCTTTTTTGGGAATTCTTCCCATTCCTGGAATCCGGAGCGAAAACACTTGCAGGAAATGTCCATTAATCCTATAATCAAATCGTACCGACAAATTATTACAGAATCAAACAAAGGAGTGACTTATGCTTACAAGAGCTAATCGGAAAACCGGTCTTCGGGCGGCTTTCCTGGCCTTTCTGCTGCTGGCATGGATCGGCTTTTGCCCTGGCATTTCCCCCTCTGCCGCTACCGTTCGAACTCCCACGGCGTCCGGTCAGACTACCTACGGCAACAGCCTGGTGACCATAGACGCATCCAACAGTTCCGAGGGTTATGTGATGGTCCGCTACACCGGCCGGAATCCGAAGATCAAGGTGCAGATTTCCAAAGACGGTGTGGAAACTTATACTTACAACCTGAACTCTTCCGGAAATTATGAGGTATTTCCTCTCTCCGAGGGGAACGGCAGCTATACCATCAAAGTATTTGAAAACATCAGCGGAAATCAGTACTCCCAGGCTTTCAGCCAGACGATCTCCGTCCAGCTGGCCAATGAGCTGTCCCCCTTCCTCTATCCCAACCAGTTCTGCAGCTACACCGCCTCATCGGCGGCGGCTTCCCTGGCGGATGAGCTGACGAAAAACTCGTCGGACGAGCTCTCCAAGGTGGCGGATATCTACAACTGGGTCATCAACAATATTTCCTATGACAACGATCTGGCTGCCACTGTCACCAGCGGCTATCTGCCGGACGTGGATACGGTGCTGGCAAAGAAAAAGGGAATCTGCTTTGACTACGCCGCGGTGATGACCTCCATGCTCCGCATGGAAGACGTCCCCACCAAACTGGTGGTGGGCTACGCCGGTTCCGCCTACCACGCCTGGATCTCCGTCTACACGAAAGAAAACGGCTGGATCGACAACATTATCTACTTTGACGGAAATACCTGGAAGCTGATGGATCCCACCTTTGCCTCCAACGGGCATCAGAGCGAGGCCATTATGAAATACATCGGCGACGGCAGCAATTACCGGACCAGATTTACCTATTAATATATGAAAGATGAGGAATCAGTCATGTCAAAAAAAACTACTACCCTTCAGGGCCTGGCCCTTTCCCGCTTCTGTCGGCAGCTCTTCATTCTGCAGGACGCCGGAGTTTCCCTCTCAGGGGGCATGGAAGCCATGGCGGAGGACGCGGAAAATGAAGAGGCGAAAAAACGACTTCTCTCCATGGCAGAAGCGCTCAGTTCCGGGGACTCTCTCAGCAGCGCCATGGAACAGGCGGGATGCTTTCCTGAATACGCCATTTCCACCGTCCGTCTGGGAGAAAGCACAGGAAACCAGGCGTCCTGCATGGAAGGCCTGGCAGATCATTACGAACAGGAGTATTATCTCACGGAAAGTCTGCGCCGGGCTGTCACCTATCCGGCAGTCATGGTAACCGTGCTGCTGCTCATCCTGTATATACTGTTTTCCCAGGTGATGCCGGTGTTTACCTCCGTCTATGAATCTCTGGGCACCGCCGTTCCCGCCGTCACCCAGGCTGCCATGAGAATCGGCGCAGTCCTTTCCACAGTTTTTCTGATCCTGACCGCCATCCTTGTAGTGGCTGTGGCGTTTGCTGTTCTGCTCAGCCGGTTCGGCTCCCAGCCTGCCTGGATCCGTTCCGTTTACCAGTGGCTGAACGCCCATTCCCAGGCCTTAAAAGCGGCTTCGCTCCGCCGGATCTGCTCCGCAGTGTCCATGGGGCTGAAGAGCAGCCTGCCCACAGAAGAATGCGTGGATATGGCCGCCGGCCTGATTTCCGACGCTGGGTTAAAGGCAAAGCTTCAGGCCGTCCGCCAGGATGTATCCGACGGGGCCAGCTTTTACGAGGCTGTGAAAACAGCCGGTATTTTTGACGGATTTGATCTGCAGATGCTGCGCACCGGCAGCCACGCCGGAAAACTGGAGGAAACTCTGGACTCTCTGGCTTCTGATTACGCTCAGAAATCCCAGGATTTCATCGAGGGAATGCTCTCTAAAATAGAACCCGCCGTGGTCGCGGCCCTGGCCCTGGCTGTACTTCTGGTGCTTCTGGCAGTCATGGTTCCCCTTGCGGGAATTTTAACAACGATCGGAGTGTAATTTATGCTGCATATGGAACCTGTAAAAAAGAAACATTCTCTGCCCGGCATGCTCCTCTCTTCCCTGATCACTCTGGCTGTGCTGGCCGCCTTCTTCTTTCTGACCCGCGGCCTCTTTGATCGGACGGAGGATGAGGAACTGAGGATCCTGGAGGACGCCATCCGGCGGGCCAGCGTCCAGTGCTATGCCATTGAGGGCCGCTATCCTCCCAGCGTGGAATATCTGGAGGAACATTATGGAATCGTGGTGGATACCGACCGATACGCCGTATTCTATGACGGATTCGCGTCCAATCTCATGCCTGACATCACCGTGATTCCCCTGGAAAAGGAGGAAAGCAGCCTATGAGCAGAACAGAACCATCATCCGGCTCCGGAAGCCAGTCTCTGTTTGGGGACATCACCTCCCTGTTCCCCCTGGTCCTCGTTCTCGTGTTTGTGAGCTGCGCCCTGTTTACCGTCACCATCGGAAGCCGGGTCTACGCCGGCATTCAGGAAAAGAATGACCGCATTTTCTACGAAGACACCTCTGTGTCCTACATAAAAAACAAGATCCGGCAGGCGGACCGGGCCGGCCAGATCTCCGTGAGGGAGATGGAAGGAACTTCTGTGCTGTGCATCACAGACCTGGAAAATTCCTATGAAGATGTCACCTATGAAACTTTTATCTACACCAGAGACGGATGGCTGATGGAGCTTTTCACCTCTTCCGACAGCGGGCTGACTTTAGGGGACGGCATCCCGGTGATGGAATGTTCCCAGGCGGAATTTGAGATCCAGACCCCGGATGCCGGGCGGCCGGATCTGAGGCTTCTTCAGCTTACGCTGGGCGGCAGATCGTCGGTCATCCGTCTCATGAGCACCGGAGAAGGAGGACAGCCATGAAAAACTCGAACAATCGGACTGCGGGACGGTTATTTTTCCGTTCTTACAACCTTCTCGTAGAGCTGGCATTCATCTGCGGCTGCTTTATCTTCTCCGCCTGCGTCTTCGTGCTGGTGTTTGTGAAGGCCGGCCAGATAAGCGCCCGCTCAGAGGATCTCTCCGCCGCGGTCATCGCCGCTCAGAATCTGGCGGAAAATGTTCTCCCGGAAAACGGGGAAATGCCCGACGGAGAACAAACCAGGGAGATTTACTTTGACAGAAACTGGAATCCCATTCCCCAGACGGGAGATGTACTCCCCTCCCATGTCCACGCCTCCGCCGCAGTCACGGAAACCTGGAATGACGGTCTGGTTCACATTGAAGTGGTCATCACCGGCTCCGGGGGAGAGGAAGAACTCTTCCGCCTGACCGCCGACCGGGATTTCAGTTAGGAGCAGATTATGAAGCAGAATACAAGCAGAAATTTTATCGGAATCACTTCCATCATATTTATTTTTATCGTGCTGTGTCTGTCCGTGTTCGCCCTGCTGAGCGTCAATTCCGCCAGGCAGAGCCTGGCCTCCGTCCAGCGGAGCGCCGACGCGGTCACCCGGTATTACGCCGCGGACTCCAGCGCCCAGCTCTGGATCCACCAGGTGAAGGCAGAAGGCTCCGCCGGGGAGGACGTGCTGGAGAGAGAGTTTCCCATCTCCGACAGCCAGACTCTCAGGGTCGCCCTGGACGGAGCCACCTTTGAAATTCTCTCTTACCAGGTGGTAAACAATGAAGTGCTGGAGATTGACGACAGCCTGCAGGTATGGCAGGGAGAAACGGAGGAATTGAAATGAGTGAGGAACAAAGGCAAAATGAAAACTGCTGCGAACAGCTGCGGGATCTTCTGACATCCGCCGTCCGTCAGGATGCTTCTGACATCTTCCTGATCCCCGGCATGCCCGCGGCCTTTAAGATTCACGGACAGATCCATTCTGTGGACGGGCGGAAGCTCACTCCCGCCGATACCCACAGCTATGTAAACACCATCTACCATCATTTCACCGACGGGCGGGGCATGGAGCGGGTGTTGGAAACCGGAGACGACGATTTTTCTTTTGCTGTGGACAAACTCTCCCGCTTCCGGGCCAGCATTTTAAAACAGAGAGGTTCTCTGGCGGCTGTGATCCGTGTGGTTCAGTTCGATCTGCCGTCCCCCGAGTCCCTTCACATCCCGGAGAGCATTATAAATCTTTCCCAGTTCACAAAGGGGCTGGTGCTGGTGACCGGGCCGGCGGGAAGCGGTAAATCTACCACTCTGGCCTGCATCATCGACCGGATCAACCACACCAGAAACGCTCATGTGATCACTCTGGAAGACCCCATTGAGTTTCTCCACCGTCACGACAAATCGGTGGTGACCCAGCGAGAGATCGGCCTGGACACAGACAGCTATGTAAACGGCCTTCGGGCGGCTCTGCGCCAGGCGCCGGATGTGATTCTTTTAGGGGAAATGAGAGACTATGAGACCATCCGCATCGCCATGACGGCGGCGGAGACCGGCCATCTGGTCATTTCCACCCTTCACACCACGGGAGCGGCCAATACCGTCGACCGGATCATCGATATTTTCCCGGCAAACGCCCAGCAGCAAATCCGGGTACAGCTGTCCATGGTCCTTCAGGCGGTGGTTTCCCAGCAACTGGTCCCCACCACTGACGGCAGCCAGATTCCCGCTTTCGAGCTGATGTTTGCCAACAAGGCCATCCGCAATCTGATCCGGGAATCCAAAATTCATCAGATCGACAATGTGATCTCCTCCGGATCCTCCTCCGGCATGATCAGTATGGACAACAGCCTTGCAGCGCTGTGGAAACAGGGCTTTATCACCAGCGATACCGCTCTCACCTACTGCCAGGAAAGCGAGCAGATGAAAGGGAAGCTGCGGAAGTAAAAATCTCTCAATCAAGATCGGATAAGGAAAGCACGGCGGACGCTTACCGGACGTGCCGCGCAAAAAACAGCCCCCTGCGGACAATCCCATCTGCAGAGGGCTGTTTCTATTTCTCTTTACTCTCGGACCCATACACCATATACTGGTTCTTTCCCTTTCGTTTCGCCTCGTACAGGGCCTGATCCGCCTTGCCCAGCAGCGTCCGGAAATCCCGGCCGTCGTCCGGATAGTAGGACGCTCCGATGCTGGAAGTCATATAAATCGTGATATTGCCGCTGCGGTACGGCTCCCGGAACATGGCGCACAGCTGATCCAGACGGGTGTTTAAGATCTCCCGGCTGACGGAGCTGACAAATATCACATACTCGTCGCCCCCGTACCGGGCCACCACATCCGTCCTCCGGAACACTCCCAGAATCTTCTGGGCGATGAAGCACAGAATCTCGTCTCCCACCAGGTGACCGTATTTATCATTGATTTCCTTGAAGTTGTCCACATCGATGAAAATCAGGGCTCCCCGGTCCAGCCCATCGGCGCCATGGACAGGCGTCTCCAGCTGCCTGCCGACCCACCGCTCGAAGAACGAACGGTTATAAAGTCCGGTCAGCTCATCCCGGTCCGCCTTTTCCTTCCACTTATCCAGCTCCGCGCGCCACTCTCCCATATTGCTCAGAACACCGGTGACCACGCTCTCACCGCCGGAGACGCCGCTGTCCCGGTTGATGTAAAGCTCCAGCCACTCATACCGTTCCTCGCCCACCAGAAACCGCAGTGTGTTCTCCACCCAGGCAGCTCCCTGTTTTTCCGCGTTTAACATATGGAGAAAGGTTTTCCGGTCATCTTTGTGGACAAAATCGGAAGACTTAAACCAGTCCATGGCATTGTTGATGGCATACTGTCTCTTCTGCGCCGGAGAAAACAGGGCGGAGAAAATCACCCGGTCCTCCTCCGGAAAATACAGAAAGGTCATAATCTCCTTCGGCGGTTCCTCGCTGCTCTGCAGCTGCTCCACCTCATTCTCCGCATTGCGCTGGTCTTCGGAGACCTCCACCGTTCCCAGAGTCGATCCATCGTAAGCCTTCCGCTCAAATTCCTCCACCGGCATGGGCTCAAAAAACACATATCCCTGGATGGTATCGCACACCGACTGACGCAGGTATTCCGCCTGGGAGGTGCTGTCAATTCCCTCAGCCACCGTGCTGATATGGAGCTGCTCCGCCAGGCGGAGAATGGTCTCCACAATATTTCTGCCCCGCTGGTTATTATTTTTGCCCACAAAAAAGCTGCGGTCCAGCTTGATCACGTCCACATTCAGGTCATTTAGCAGTCCCAGGGATGAGTAGCCGGTTCCAAAATCATCCAGAGAGCAGGTAAAGCCAGCCTCGTGGATCTGATCGATGATCTCCCGGGCCCTCTCCGGATTTTCCAGGAAAATGCTCTCCGTCAGCTCCAGCTCAATCCACCGGC
>ERZ1643247.3663-NODE-3663-length-10637-cov-4.819977_pt1 | contig 10637 bp, 7 predicted proteins | sample MGYA00579264_ERZ1643247 | MGnify/ENA primary metagenome ERZ1643247 (study PRJEB29033, sample SAMEA4952262) | chicken gut metagenome | biome: Broiler Chicken; feature: Gastrointestinal Tract; material: Caecum | place: Ireland | collected 2018 | study: Broiler... | reverse complement strand
AAGGTAAAGAAAAACAGCCTGGATGTAGCCGGAAGGAATGCCGGAAACATTGAGGAGCTGCAGCGAATCATTCGGGAACAGGCCAATCTGAAGAAACTTCATATTACATTGGACTGATGTGAACGGAGGAGATTCGGGCCGAAAGGCAGAAAGGGCAGAGGAGAACAATGGAGCGTGTAGGTCTTGGATTTGAGGAGAAGCTGAACGCTTTGCTGGCGGAGGCCAAAAAGAAGAAAAATGTTTTGGATTATCAGGAAATCCTGGATCACTTTAAGCCGGATCTGCTGTCCGCGGAACAGCTGGACCGGGTTTTTGAGTGTCTGGAACAGAACCGGGTGGATGTGCTGCGCATGGACGGCAAGGGAGATCTGGACGAAGAACTGTTCCTGGTAGATGAGGCAGATCTGGAGGATGAGGAAGAAATCGATGTGGAGCACATGGATTTGTCCGTACCTGACGGCATTAGCCTGGACGACCCGGTACGCATGTACTTAAAAGAAATCGGCAAAATTCCCCTTCTGTCTTCGGAGGATGAAATCGAGCTGGCCAAGGAAATGGAGCTTGGAAATGAGGAGGCCCAGAAGAGGCTGGCGGAGGCCAATCTCCGCCTGGTGGTCAGCATCGCCAAACGGTATGTAGGCAGAGGGATGCAGTTCCTGGATTTAATCCAGGAGGGAAACCTGGGACTGATTAAAGCGGTGGAGAAGTTTGACTACCGCAAGGGCTACAAATTCAGCACCTACGCTACTTGGTGGATTCGCCAGGCCATCACCCGCTCCATTGCGGATCAGGCCAGGACCATCCGCATCCCGGTGCATATGGTGGAAACCATCAACCGGCTGGTGCGTACTTCCAGGCAGCTCCTTCAGGAGCTGGGGCGGGAGCCTACCACGGAGGAAATCGGAAAACGGGTGGACATGCCTGCGGAGCGGGTGGCGGAGATTATGAAAATGTCCCAGGAGCCAGTTTCTCTGGAAACGCCGGTGGGGGAGGAGGAGGACAGCCATCTGGGGGATTTTATCCAGGACGACCATGTGACGGTTCCACAGGATGCGGCCGCCTATACCTTGCTTCATGAGCAGCTGATGGAGGTCCTGGGAACATTGACGGAGCGAGAGCAGAAGGTGCTGCGCCTGCGCTTCGGCTTGGATGACGGAAGGCCCAGAACGCTGGAGGAAGTGGGAAAGCAGTTCCATGTCACCAGGGAGCGCATCCGCCAGATTGAGGCCAAGGCCCTGCGGAAGCTGCGCCATCCCAGCAGGAGCCGGAAACTGAAGGATTATTTGGATGAGGTGTAGCGGTCGGAAACGGCGGGGGTATCAAACCGGTAGAAAGGAATATACATAGAATATGGAATTTGCAGCAGAGTCCTGCAGAGAGGAAAGGGACGGCAGAGGTAAAGAAAATGAGAAACAGGAAGCCGGCAGCAGAATCCGGCTTTCGCCGCGGCTGAAGGCTGTAGCGGCTTTCGTGCCGGAGGGATTCCGGGCGGCGGATATTGGAACGGACCACGGCTACATTCCCATTTATCTGGTGGAAACGGGCAGAGTTCCCGGCGTTCTGGCTATGGATGTGGGAAAGGGACCGCTGGAGCGGGCAAAAGCCCATACGGAGGCGATGAATCCTGAACTCAGAGACCGGATCGAACTGCGGCTGAGTGATGGGCTGAAGGGAATGAAAACAGGGGAAGCCCGAACGGTTATTATTGCCGGAATGGGCGGAGAGCTGATGATTCGGATTCTGGATGAGGGCCGCCATGTATGGGAAAGCGTTGACACATGGGTGCTGTCTCCCCAATCAGAACTGGAAGAGGTCCGGCGTTTCTTGCTCAGAGAGGGATTTGCGGTTCTAAGGGAGCAGATGGTTAAGGACAACGGTAAATTTTATACCGTGATGGCGGCAAGCCGGGGAAAGATGGAGTGTGAGCAAAAAGAGGAACTTCGTTACGGCCCTTGTCTGATTCGGGATAAAAACCCGGTACTGCTGGAATACCTTGCTCAGGAGGAAAAGCGGATTCTGGGAATTCGGGAGGGCTTTGACCTGGAAAAAGCAGAACAGTGGACTCCAGGTCAGAGAACGGCTTTCCGGCAGCTTGGGGAGGAATTGGAATTAATCGGAAAGACCAGAAGACGAATGGGACATAAGGAGGAATACATCAGTGAAGTGCAGCGAGATAATTGAAGCTTTAAGGGAGCTGGCTCCGGAAGAATGGGCTTGTGAGTGGGACAACCCCGGACTAATTGCAGGGAGAACAGAAAAAGAGATCAAACGGATCTTTGTGGCTTTGGACGCTACGGACCACATTGTGGAGGAAGCCGTCCGTGTGGAAGCGGACCTGCTTTTAACCCATCATCCTTTGATATTTAAGGCAGTCAAGCAGGTAAATAACCAGAATTTCATAACCAGACGTCTTCTGCGCCTGATACAGGCGGATATATCCTATTACGCCATGCATACCAATTTTGACGCGGCGCCCGGCTGTATGGCGGATCTGGCGGCAGGACGCCTTGGAATTCTTCAAGGACAGCCTCTGGAGGTGTTGGGTGAAGCGGAGGGCCAGCCTTTTGGAATTGGAAAATGGGGAGAATTGGAAAAACCAACGGCTCTTTCTCAGCTGGCAAAGGAGGTAAAGGAGAAGTTCGAACTGCCTTATGTGCTGGTTTACGGGGAGGAGTCCGCGGAGAGAAAAATGTACCGGGCGGCAGTATGCCCCGGCTCTGGCGGAAGCGAGATTGAAGCTGCTATTCAGGCGGGAGCTGAAGTTTTTATCACTGGGGATATCAGTCATCACCAGGGGATTGATGCGGCGGCCAGAGGCATGGCCGTAATCGATGCGGGACACTATGGCCTAGAGCATATTTTTGTGGAGTTTATGGGAGAGTGGCTGAAAAAACGGCTTGGAAGTAAGATTCAGGTAATCCAGGCAGGGCCTCAGTGGCCGGCCAGGGTCTATTGACAGGAGGATGAGGCATGATACAAATCCAGATCGGTCAGGAGAAAAAAGATTACCCGGAGGGAACCGCCTGGAAACAGGTGGCGGAGGAATACCAGAAGTTTTATGAAAATGATATTCTGCTGGTGAATGTGAATGGAAAGCTTCAGGAGCTGCACAAGGGTATCCGGGAGGGGAGAGTTAAGTTCATTACTGCCGCAGATAAGCCTGGCATGAGCGCATACCAACGCAGCGCAACTTTGATGATGCTGAAGGCCTTTTATGAGATTGTGGGAGCGGAACGAATCCGGAAGGTTTCTGTGGATTTTTCAATAGGAAAGGGATTTTTCGTTGATCCGGAAGGAGATTTTCAGGTAACTCCTCAGCTGCTGGCTCAGGTGAAGGAGAAAATGAAGGAATACGCTGAGGCTGCTATTCCGATCTATAAGCGAAGCGTGGGGACGGACGATGCGGTAGAGGAGTTTCGCCGTCATCGGATGTATGACAAGGCCCGGCTTTTTGCCTACCGGAGGGTTTCCCGGGTAAACCTGTATAGCCTGGAGGGATTTGAGGATTACTACTATGGATATATGGTTCAGAATACCAGTTACATCCGGTATTTTGACCTGATTCCCTATCATCAGGGCTTTGTGATGCTTCTGCCTCAGATGAGCAGTCCCAGAACTCTGCCTCAATTTATTCCCCAGGAGAAGCTGTTCTCTGTTCTGGAGGAGTCTTCTCAGTGGGGAAAACAGATGGATCTGGAAAATGTGGGAGCTCTGAACGACCGTATAGCTTCCGGGCAGATGCAGAGGCTGATTTTGGTTCAGGAGGCCCTTCAGGAAAAGAAAATATCGGAAATCGCCCAACAGATAGGAGAGAGGAAGGACGTAAAGTTTATCATGATTGCCGGACCATCCTCTTCGGGAAAGACTACCTTCGCCCATCGGCTCAGCGTGCAGCTGGAGGCCATCGGTTTAAAGCCCCATCCCATTTCCGTGGACAATTATTTTGTTAACCGGAACGACAGCCCCAGAGACGAAGCGGGAAATTACAATTTCGAGGCTTTGGAGTGCCTGGATTTGGAATTGTTTAACCAGAATATGACGGACCTTCTGCAGGGAAAACGGGTGGAACTGCCGGTTTACAATTTTAAAACCGGGCTGCGGGAGTATCGGGGAGACTTCATGGAATTGGGACCGTCGGATATTTTGGTAATCGAGGGGATTCACTGCCTGAACGACCGGCTTTCTTACGCTCTTCCAAGAGAGAGCAAATTTAAAATTTACATCAGCGCCCTGACCCAGCTGAACATTGATGAGCACAACCGGATCCCTACCACAGACGGCAGACTTCTGCGCCGGCTGGTGCGGGATGCCAGGACCAGGGGAACAAAAGCGAGAGAGACCATCCGCATGTGGCCTTCCGTCCGTAAAGGAGAAGAGGAGAATATTTTTCCCTTCCAGGAGGAGGCGGATGTGATGTTTAACTCTGCGCTGGTTTATGAACTGTCTGTGCTGAAGCAGTACGCAGAACCTTTGCTTTTTGGAATCCCCAAAGACTGTGAGGAGTATCTGGAAGCCAAGCGCCTGCTGAAATTCCTGGACTATTTCCTGGGAGTCAGCAGCGAGGATATTCCGAAAAACTCCATCCTGCGGGAATTTATCGGAGGAAGCTGTCTGAACGTGTAAAAATTTCTGGACAAACGGCTCAATGCGTGGTATTCTGATACCGTTTGAATGATGAGCAGGCCGGATGGCCGCTGCCGCGCAGACGAAAGGGCGCGGGAGAGGAAAGTCCGGGCTTCACAGGGCAGGATGCCAGATAACGTCTGGCGAAGGCGACTTCAGGGACAGTGCAACAGAAATAAACCGCCGTCCTTTGGACGGTAAGGGTGGAAAGGCGGTGTAAGAGACCACCGCCCGGCTGGTAACAGACGGGGCACATGTAAACCCCATCCGAAGCAAGACCGAGCAGGAGGCAAATGGCGGCCCGTCAGCCTCCGGGTAGGTTGCTTGAGGCTGCTGGCGACGGCAGTCCTAGATAGATGGCCATCCAAGACATAACCCGGCTTACAGGCTTACTCAATTAAAAAAGCAGCGCCAAGGTCTGAGACTGAGGCGCTGCTTTTTTGATGATACATAGTTTGTAAACTGCATGGACATGAATTTTTACGGGTGAGAGTGGTTTGGATGGTTGTGTGGGTTGCGGCTTTTGTGTGGGCGATTTTGTGGATGTTGTTGTTAGTGTGTGTGTTGGTGGTTGTAGGGGGGGTATATTCCTCTCATCAAATCGATAAAAAATAAATCGGCTTTTGAAAGATAAGTTTCAGGTATAGTGGCAACGGACAGCGACCAATATGGATCATATTGATCCGGAATAGAGAAAAACAAAGGTTCCTTATCATAGGCAACGCCTTGGGAATAGGACATAGGAACGAACGTGATTCCGTAACCTTCCGTAGCCAATAATTGGGCGGTTCGGTAGTTGCCAAGGGTGAGCACGATATTCGGTTGTGTGATTCCGGCATTTTTCAATATACCATCCGATATTTGGCGAATCCGCTGAGGTTTTGTCAAAAGAAGAAAAGGTTCCTGATGAATATATTTCAGATCTAATACCGGATAAGGATAGCCCGAAAGATTTTCAGCTTTATACTGCAGCGGATGGTCCTGTCCCGTTACAATCAGAAATGGATCCCTGCGCATACGTTCATAATGAAAACCGGACCGTTCACATACCGGAGCGCAGTGAATGACAATAAAATCCAATTCCCCGGCAATCAGTTTTTCTTCCAAGACAGTGGAATTGGCCTCCGTGATTCGGACTTCCACAGAGGGACACTCCCGGTGAAAGGTAGGAAGAACTTTAGGAAGAACAATGGAGCCTAGATGAGTGGTTACCCCAAAATGAATCCGTCCTGTTTTCAGATTATTTTCATCGCTGACAAATACTTCAAAATCTCGATAAATCTTTAGAATCTGAGTTGCAATCTGATAATATTTTTCCCCGATATGAGTTAAAGTAAGGCCATTTGGAGTACGATTAAATAAAGGAGCACCCAGAGAGTCCTCCAGGCGCTGAACTGCCTGGCTTAAAGAAGGTTGCGCAATAAAAAGCTTCTTTGCAGCTTTTGACATATTCCCTAAGTCCGCGATAGTTTTTACATAAAGCAATTCTTTGCTGGTCAAATGGAACCACTCCTTTTGCTTGTACAAGATGTATAATTTATTGACTTAAATTAGGGAAAAGATAGTCAAGTTGATAGGTTTTCCCTTTCGCTGTGATAGGTTTTTAATATTTGTTAATAAACAATAATGATTATATAATTATTTTGTAAATTAATCAAGATACACGAAGAATGATTCAGTAAAATTGGGAGAAAGTATGGAGAGACTAAGAGAACTTGTTAAATTTTTATGCGATTTGAACTGGAATGATCTTCCGGAATCAGTAAAAAGCACATCAAAATTATGCACAATGGACACAATAGGAGTGGCCATGGGCGCAAGCAAAAATGAACAAGTCAAGAAAGTGACAAAGATGTATTTGGATGTATGTCCGGAAAGTGACGATGCGGAGATTTGGGGCGCAGGACAGAAAGTCCCGTTGTTTGCCGCATGTTTTATCAATGGGATGATGGGGCATACGCTGGAACTGGATGATGTACATACAGATTCAAAAACCCACATCGGAACGGTGGTAATTCCGGCAGCCTGGTCTATGGCAAGATATCTGGGAAAAACGGGAAAAGAGCTTTTGGAAGCAGTCGTATGTGGGTATGAGACGATGGCCAGAATCGGGATGGCTTTGGGAGTGACCAGCCATCGCAACCAGGGGTGGCATGTAACATCGACGGCAGGAACCTTTGGGGCCGCCGCTGCCTGCGGAAAGCTCCTCAATTTGACAGAAGACCAGATGGTCAGTGCGCTGGGCCTGGCAGGGACTCAATCTTTTGGAACATGGGCATTTTTGGAGGACGGAGCTACCAATAAGGTTCTCCATCCGGCAAGGGCGGCAGACAGCGGTTGCCAGGCGGCCCTTCTGGCGTATGCAGGGATGAAGGGACCGGAATTTATCCTTACAGCGGAGGACGGAGGCCTGTTTTATGCCATGACTGGTGAACCGGATCCCTCGAAAGTGTCAAAGGGTCTGAACACAGAATGGGAGATTTTGAATTTGGATAATAAGCCCTATCCTTGTTGTCGAAGTACGCACTGCGCCATTGACGGGATTCTGGCGTTGCGATCGGAAGAAGGGATTAAGGCCGAGGATGTAGATGAAATCACAGTCCGGACTTATCTGGTGGGAAACAAGCAGTGTGGAATGAGCGAGGGCAGCAGAAAACCAAAGACGCCGGTAGAAGCAAAATTTTCCACGCCCTATACAGTTGCGGCAGCTCTCCTATATGGGAAAGTGTCATTAGAAGAGTTCCTTCCGGAACGAATTACAGAGACGGTTGTTCAGGATCTGCTAAGTAGGGTAAAGGTAGAGACAGACGATGACTTTTCAAGGCAGTACCCCACACACTGGGGGTGCCGGGTAATTGTAACATGCAAGGATGGTAAAGTTGTGCAGAAACTAATTCAAGATGCCTCTGGAAGTGCCTATCAGCCCCTTACTGTGGAACAAATTCGGCAGAAAGTGATACCTTTAATTGAAATGGGGACTGGAAAAAATGGAAGTGAAATTGTCGAACAGATTCTTTCTCTGGAATCTAGAGAAGTACTACCTGTGATGTGAGAAGAAAGGGAACTTTATAATCCAGATAAAGCTCCAGCACAGGCTGGAAATTTATAAAAATAAATTAAATAGGTATACATGTTTAGGTATACTTAAAGAGAGGGGTAGAATTTATGAAGAAATGGTTACCTTTTGTACTGAGCGCGGCTTTAACAGCCAGTGTGGTTGCGGGATGCGGCGGTTCTTCTTCCTCATCTGGAGCTGATTCCGGAGCGGAAAATTCCGGTGGAAACACAAGCGCTGAGGCTGAGGATGTATTCTGGACATTTGCGGCACCGCCAGGAAGTTCCGCTTTGTATCCTTACTGGGTGGCGGTAGGACAGGCTATATCTACAGTGTATCCCCAATATAAAATTACAACTTCTGAATCGCAAGGAGCAGTGGCAATTACCAAGAGTATCAGAAACGGCGAGGCGGATGTAGGAAACTCGGTTTCATCGACGGATTATGAGAATTATCATGGAACCGGCTCCTTCGAGGGAGATCCTTTTGAGGATCTAAGAATGCTGTTTTACTACGAGGTGACAGCTGAAATCTTCTGCGTTACAGAAGAATCGGGAATTACTACACTGGCAGGCCTGGATGGACAAAGGTTTAATCCCGGCGGGACCGGAACATCAGCCGAGGATCTTTGCTATAAAATTTTGGGACTTTTTGGAATTGAACCGGATTATTTTGCTGCCAGTCAGTCGGATGCGGCAGATGCCTATTCCAACCGTGAGATTGTGGGGACCATTAAATTGGGACCGGTTGTAGACAGCTACGTAATGCAGTTGAATGCTTCTCTTCCAGTACATCTGATTAATCTGTCGGATGAAGAGATCGAACAGATTATAGCCGAATATCCCTATCTGATTAAAGTTACAATCCCCGGAGGTACTTATGACGGAATTGATGAAGACGTCAATACGGTAGGAACGCCTCAGGGAGCCCAGACAACTAAAAATCTTTCACAGCAGGATGGCTATAACATTGTAAAGGCGATTTTTGATGATGGAAAAGAGATCTGGCAGTCTGCTTATCCAACCGGAGCAGAAAATGACTATATAGCTATGACCTTAGCTTCTACGGTACCTCTTCATGCCGGCACGGTTCAGTACTTTGAGGAAATTGGAGTGGAAGTTCCGGAAGAACTGATTCCGCCGGAGTATGTACCGGTAGACAGCGAATAATTCGTTCCAAATCATTTTAGGCAGCCTGGCCTTTGTATATAGACCGGGCTGTCCGACTATTCAGGAGGTTTGTGTATGAGAAAACTGACCGGGTTTTGGAGACATGTGGTAACAGTACTGTCAGTTGCCCTTGTAATTTTCCAGATGTATACGTCCGGATTCGGAGTGTTTCCGGACATTATCCAGAGAAGCGTACATTTGTTTTTTGTTCTTGCCATGCTGTTTTTGATGATGCCGGCCACGAAGAAACAGAAGAAATCCAATCAGGTGCCTTGGTACGATGTGGTGCTTGCAGTAATCTGCATGATCTGTACCGGATATATGATTTTGATTTATAATCAGATTTTGTGGGATCCTAGCCAGTGGATCAACGGATTTGACCGTATCTGCGCGGTGGTTTTAACGGTGCTGATTCTGGAAGGAAGCAGACGGGCGGTAGGCCTTACGTTCCCGATCATGGCGATTTTTTTCCTGATCTATGCCGCTTTTGGCGAGATGTTCCCAGGCGTATGGGCTCACAAGAACTTTACATTCAACCAGATTTTCCAAAATCTCTATCACACCACCAACGGCATTTGGGGACAGATGGTCGGTCTGTCTGCGGGAATGCTGGCCATGTTCGGTATCTTTGGAGCGATTCTGTCGGTAACCGGAGGTTCTCAGACCTTCATTCGTCTGGCTCAAAAGCTGACCGGTAAAACCGTGGGAGGTCCCGGAAAGGTTTCTCTGGTGGCCAGCGGCCTGTTTGGAATGGTATCCGGAAGCGCTATGGCAAACGTTGTGGCAACGGGAACCTTCACGATCCCTATGATGAAGGATGCGGGATATTCTAAAGAATGGTCGGCAGCTATTTCAGCAGTGGGATCCACTGGCGGTCAGATTATGCCCCCCATTATGGGCGCGGGCGCATTTATCATGGCTCAGCTGATTGGCGTCTCCTATCTGGCCATTGCCAAAGCGGCTATTATCCCGGCTCTGCTGTACTATATGGGAGCTTTTGTGGCTCTTCACTATCTTTCCAAGCGGCTGAAAATTTACGGGGAGGGCTGCAGTGAGAAGATTCAGCTGATGGAATTTGCGATTATTTTTGTTCCCCTCGGCGTATTTGTAGGATTTTTGGCCTTTGGTTACACCGTTACCAAGGCTGCCTTCTACGCAACCGTAGTGGCGGTAGTTGTAACCGCGTTCAGTTATTTCCTTGCAGATAAGAATGCGGTGGTAGTCGCTAAAAAGACCGGCGGACTCTGCATGGAGGTCGCTACCTCAGGTGCGGAGAGTATCCTGAGCATGGCTGGCCTGCTGGCAGGCGCTCAAATCTCCATCGCTCTGATTTCTCAGACCGGATTTGGTGTAAAGCTTTCCACACTGATCGTGAGCATTGGAGGCAATCATTTGTTCCTGTGCCTGCTTCTTTCCATGGTTGTTTGCTTTATTCTGGGTATGGGCCTTCCGCCTACGGCGGCTTACGTTCTGGCAGCGGCAATCCTCGCTCCGGCACTGATTTCCTTGGGTCTGGATCCTATGGTAGCCCACCTGTTCGTATTCTATTTCTCGACGATCGGAGCCATCACGCCTCCAGTGTGTGCTGCGGTATTCCTGGCTTCCGGAATTGCGGATTCCAACTGGCTGAAAACCGGCGGACTGTCTATTTTGCTGGCAATACCGGCCTTTGTAGTGCCCTTTACCTTTGCTTACAATGAGGCGCTGATGTTAAACGGCGATATTGTTAATATGCTCTCCGGCGTAATAACTGGCGCCATCGGCGTATTCTTCATCGGAATGGCGGTGGC
>ERZ1643247.3662-NODE-3662-length-10637-cov-5.044604_pt1 | contig 10637 bp, 12 predicted proteins | sample MGYA00579264_ERZ1643247 | MGnify/ENA primary metagenome ERZ1643247 (study PRJEB29033, sample SAMEA4952262) | chicken gut metagenome | biome: Broiler Chicken; feature: Gastrointestinal Tract; material: Caecum | place: Ireland | collected 2018 | study: Broiler... | reverse complement strand
TAAAACTGTTCTTAAAGAACCTGCAAATGTTGTTTTTGGATCTATTTCAATTTGGTTTAATCCAGGAATCCTTATTTCTACTGGATCTTCAATTGTTGTTATATTTATTTCTGGTTTGTCTAAATAATCTATAACACTGTAAAGAGTTGTTGTTTTTCCTTCTCCTGTTGGTGCTGCTATAACAGTTATACTATTTCTTTTATCAAATGCATCTTTTAAAAGTTTAGGATCCCTTGGATATCCTAAGTCAAATAATCCTTTTATTGTTGTGTCTTTTTTTAGTAATCTTAAAACAAATTTTTCTCCATTTATATTTTTTTGTGAAGATACACGAATGTTATAGTCTGGATACATTATTATTCTACCATCTTGTGGTTCTTGCTTTTCTTGATGCATATTTGAAATGGCTTTTAATCTACCAATTATTTGAACTTGTTTTTCTTTATCTACTTTTGCTACTGTTAATAGTTTTCCATCTATTCTATATCTTACTCTAATTTCTTTTTCTAATGGCTCTATATGAATATCACTGGCTCTTTTTGCCATACCTGTTCTTATTATGTTATCAACAATACTTGTTCCTGTTGCTTCTGTATCTATAGTTTCAGTTGAAATATTTGAAATGGAAGACAATACTTCTTCAATGTTTGATATAAAAGTTATATATCTTTCCATTACTAAACCTTTATTAAGCATAAGTAATCTTACTGTTTCAACTTGTTGTTTATTACTTATATCTGAGAAGCACACTTTTATAATTCCATCTTGAACTTCAAATGGCACTACATTTGCTTCTTTTGCAATATCTAAAGAAATATATCTTGTAACATCAATTTTTACATCTGTTTCTGTTAAATAAAATACTTTTTCTCCTAATATTTCTCCCATTGCATCTAGTAATACTCTAGGATTAGCCAATTTTAAATCATTTAAAATATCTCCTAATTTTTCCTTGGTATGTGTTTTTTGATATTCTAAAGCTTCTCTAATATCTTCTTGCTTTACTATTCCTCTTCTTACTAATTCAATTCCTAAAGGCTGTCTTTGATTTGTAGCCATATAAATCTCCTTTCAAATTACCAATATTTTAATACATAATTAATTTTTTGCTCGTAATTTGTTTCATCTTTTGCCCCAATTTTTATTCTTATTTCTATATACTTTTTATTACTTGTTGCATCTTCTATTTGCATTGCATCTAAATCTTGTATATTTTTAGCTATCTTCTGCATATTTTTATAAATTGTTTTTTCTTCTTTTATATATCTATAGGTATCTCCATCTTCGAAAGCAATTTGTAAAACATTTTTTCCATCATTGCTCATTAATTGTTTTATTTCTGCTTGCTTATTTGTTTTTACATCTTCAATAAAATACATATTAAATTTATTGAATTCACTCACATCCACACTATCGTCATTTATATATTCTAAATTTGAATAAATATAAGTGCTTAGTGCCGCTAGTAATCCTATGATAATGCTAAAAAATATTACATATATAACTAAAATTGCGAGTGTTATACCTTTTTCAGACTTCATTTTTTCACCTACTCTTTTACTTTTATTTTATTTACTTCTATTTCTCTGTCTTGTCCATCAAAATTATATCTTATGTTTACATTTATTCTTTTTACAATATCTTGAGCTTCTGGATGAGAATCTATATATTTTTCTTGAGTTAATGTAAGAGTATATTTGTCTAGTGGTAGTCCTGTTTTTGCAATTATTAAATTTGTATATTCTTGCAAATTTTCTATTTCTCCATATTCCCTCATATCAATATCTTCACATATTTGAATTATATATCCCATTGCGTTTTCATGTATTTTTATGATGGCTGATTGTTTATAAATTTGAACATATAAAGTTAATATTACTGTAGTAAATAATATAAAAATCAAAGCTCCTGTTGCTACATCTAAACCAGTTGCACCATTTTCTTTTTTTATTTTTATTTTTTCTTCATTCATTTAATCACCTACTAAACTAAGAATATTGATAAATAACACTGTTAAAGAATTTGCTATACATAAGTATAAAGCTATTGGTTGTTTTGTTATATTTATATTATATTTTTCCCTTTTGTTTAATATTTTATTTATTATAATTTTTATTCCTACAATTAGCATTGTTATTATAATTGAAATAATGGTTGCAACTTCATAAGTAAAGAAAGCCATAATTATACATAAAATTAATACATTTAGTTCATATTCATCTTTTCCTGTTTTCTTCAACCTATATGTATTTAAAATTAATATAATTGCTATTATAACTAAATATATAATGAATCTATTTGGATTAAATGCTTCTATAGTAATATATTGATACAACATATACATAATTGAAATAACTAATCCATATATTAAAACTCTTTTATCAATTTTATTGTGTTCTTTATCTATTCCAGCTATTAAAAACAAGAACACTATATATAATGCTCCAAAAGCAAATTCAATTATTTTTTGGACTGTCATGTTATATACATCTATCCTAATCATCCAAGCCAATAATAAAAATGCGATACCAGAAAATAGTTCAATGATAAAATATCTTGGACCAATTTTATTACCACAGTATCTACACTTTCCTTTAAGAAAAATATAACTAAAAATTGGAATCATATCTAAGAAAGCTAATTTATGGTTACACTTTGGACAATAAGAACGTTCATGAGTTATATTTTGATTAAGTGGTATTCTATAAGTAGCTAATGTCAAAAAACTCCCAAAAACACATCCCATTGCAAAGATTATTACATACAATATAATATTCATTTTTTCATCCTTTATTTAATAAAGGTTACCTAAATACGAATAATTTAGGTAACCTCCATATTTAGTACTATTATTTTAAATAATAGAAGTATTTTTTAATCATACTCAGGATTAGTCAGCTAATCCTAAATTTTGTAATAAATTGTCATAAGTGTTTGTGAAAGTATTCATTTCTCCAGCTTCATTCTTTTCTGCTTCATCCCATTTTTGAGTAGCATTTTGAGCTCTTGTGAATATTCCATTTTGACCTATTGTTAAGCTGATTGCTACACCAGCTAGTATTAATAGAACAATAATTGTTACAACTAATGCAACTAATGTAATACCACTTTCTTTCTTAAACATAAAAAATTCCCTCCTTAGTAAAAATTTGTATATATTTATAAAATATAAATATTACCTAAAATAATGTTATATAAATAGGTTATTTTGTTCCCTTATTTATATTTTCAGATGTGTAATAATTGTCAGTAGTATTCCTATCTACCGAATTACTTCCATTTGGTTCTGCTGTATTTCCAGTTACATTTGCTTCACTATATTCAGAAAAAGGATCTGGCTTTCCTGGATTATAGCTTTGAGTAACTTGGTATTGTGTTAAGTCTGTATTATCTATTGTGTATTCTGTTTCCTGCGTTGTATAACTTCCTATAGTATCTTCTGTTATTTCTGCTTCTATATTTTCTGGCGTTTTGTATGCTGTTACTTTAGCTGGAATAATCTTATTAGTTGGAATATAATTGTAAAATATTACAGCCATAATTAAAATAATCGCTATACAAACTAACAATATTATAAAAACCTCTTTAAAAATAGTCTTTACCATAATTTCTCCTATTCTACAGTATTTGTATTTTGTACTTCATTTGTTGAGTTTCTTGCATTATTTGCAGTATTAGTTGTTGAACTATTTCCTGCATTTGTTGTTACTGTTGTTTGTTCTTGTTGTATTTTAACATCTTTCACAGTAAAAGTACATTGATTTTGCGTCATTGAAAAGTTATCTATAGTAAATTCTAATGTTGAATCATTTTCTAATTCTGTAATAAAGTTTGTGATGGCAAGATAATTTCCGGTTACAGTAAACTCCAAATTTCTATATTCTGAATTTGCAATAGAGCCTGAAGTAACATCCATTTTTATTACTACGCCCTCTTTTGTAGCATGGTTTCCTACCTTGCTCCACAAATATTCAATCGTATAATTCTTTGTTTGTGTAGCATCTTGTAATTGACTTTCCGTGCTAGAGTTTATTCTGCTTAAACACTCTTCTTTAGATTGCGTTAATGCCGAAATATCTTCCTTCAATTTTGAAAGCATATTTTCATAATTTTGATTTGCAGTTTTTGCTTCATTAATCTTTCCTGTTAAGTTATCATTTGCTGCTTGTATTTGACTTACACCTAATACGTGCAATGGTCCAATATTTATACCATTTTTTATGCATAACGCAGCCATTATTATTAGTAATATTAATAATATTGATATTAATAATTTTCTCATTGCCTTCTCCTTCTTTATTATGGTAAGTCTCCTTCTATAGTTACTACTACATAATCTCCTTCTTTTGTTCCTTCTGTAGATGTTACATTTTCTAGATATCCATTATTGCTTATTCTAGCTTTAAAATATGCTAATTGTTCGTATTTTGTAGATTGTGCTGTAATAGTAATGTGTTGTCTTGTACGTTCATCTACTGTTACTTCTGTGTTGTTTATTTTTGTTAATTGTACACTTTTTGGAATTATATATACAATTTGATTTAACAATGTTGGTATTTCATTTTTTCTACTTCTTTTTGATTCAATTTGAGAGCTAGCATCATCTAATTCTGCCATAAAACTGTCATAATCTTTTTTCTTTTCTAAAACCTTATTATCATCAGATGTAACTGCTGCTACTTGTTTATTTGTGTCTGCTGTAACTTCTTGCGCATCTTGAGTTTTTTTACTTATCTGATTTCCAAGGAATATTGAACATACAGAATATATAATAACAACCATTAGTACTGTAGAGCATCCTCTAACTAGCCACATTTCACTTGGTTTTAGTGCTCCCTTCATGTTCATATCAAAGCTAAATGAATTACTTCTATTGCCAGTTTTTTTATTTTTTCCTAATGTTTTTATATCTGAGTGTAATAACGTATTTAAATCATCTTTCCAAGAGCTTGTCTTAAAATTTAAACTCTTTAATCCGTAATCTAGTCCTTCCATAGCTAAAGCTATAGCACTATTTACTTCTATATAATCTTTTATATTTATTTTATTATTATTTATTGCAAAAAATGGTTTTAGTATTTCACATTTAGATTCTTGAAAATATTCCTGAAAATATAGCTCTATATTGTTAATTGCAGTTCCTAATCCAGTTAAATATATCTTATCAATTTTATTATATTCTTCTTTTATTTTCTTAACTTCTTGAACTATATTAAATAATGTTGGCACTATATATGACAAATACCTGTTATTTGGATCATCATTTTCATTAGTTTCCATTGTATATATAGTAGTATTTTTGCAAATTTCATATGCTTTTGAGTAAGAATTTTCTTTTTCATTTATTTTTTCTATTATTTCTTGCATACCATTTGGAATGGAATCCACACTATAAACTCTTTGATTCAATATTGTTGTAACAGTTGTTTTTTCTTCGATATTCACAATCATTACATTTTCGCCTTTTTTAATATCTGCTATATTCGCAATTGATGTTGCCAGTGGCGTTACTGATTTTACTTTTCCTGTCTTTATTGTAGACAATATTTCTTCTAAATCGTTTTTGCTTTCATAGAAATATATAACTCTGTTTCTATCTTTGTTTACCAAATCACTTACAATTATATATCTTCCTTCATATGCATTTGCGTTTAAATGATTGTCCGAACATAGTGTTTCGAATTCTGTAGATATTGTTTTTTTTGTATCATTCTTATTTAGTAATCCAAAAACGCTAAAATAACTATTTTTTTCATCTTTTGTATTTATACAAATTGGAATGTTAGCACTATTTGTTTCATTGATTATTTGATTAATATTTCTTTCCAAGTCATCATAAAACTTCATGCCAAAAGATGCAACTTCTATTTGATTATTGTTTTTTGTTAATTTTGCATACTTTATCACTTGGTTGTTTATGCTAATACCTAAACTTTCCTGCATCTTTTTACTCCCTTTCATATTATTATAGTTTACATATAATAAACAAATATTCAGTTTTATTTTTCCAATTTTTTATCTATCATATACATTTTATATTTTTTTATTTAAAAGTCAATATTTTGTCTATTAATGTCAAAAAAATGTAATATTTGTAACATTTGTAATATTTGTATAATTAAATGCCTTATACATTTGCCGATTATTATTAATTTAATTGTATATTTAGATTTCTAGTTCCTTGCGGGAGCGAAGCTCCAAACGCACTTCGCTGGAATCCTTCCAGCTCGTTTGAACGCTTACGCGGAACTACGAAATTCTAAATATACAATTTTTATAATATACGATTGAATATATTTATGTACCATATTATATGTTAAAATAGAATTTTTCTATAAACATATTCTTTTATATAATCTGAAGCTGTATCTGGTGCTACTTTTCCTGGAAGCGCTGAAGCCAAAATTGCTTTTATTCCAAGCTTTTCTGCAATTTCATAATCTACACCTCCCGGAGCAGATGCTAAATCTATTATTAATGTTTCTTTACTCATTAATATAAGAGTACTTTTGTCTAAAATCTTGTAAGGAATTGTATTAAATACGATATCCATTTTACATATATTTTCTTTTAATTTTTCAATTGGAATCTCTTTATATCCATATGCTTTTATCCAGGCTAAATCTGTTGTTTTTCTAGCTTCGCAATATACATCCATCCCTATCCCTTTTAATTTACTACATAAAATTTTTCCTACTCTTCCAAATCCTAAAACTAGCGCTTTTGAATTATGAAGTGCAAAATTTGTTTCTTCCATTGCTACTTGAATTGCACCTTCTGCTGTTGGTATCGTGTTTAATATTGTAGTCGCTTCATCACTAAGTATATCATTTCCAGTTATTAATATTTTATCCTTTGATATTTTTTTAAGTTCTTGTAAGCTTATTTTTTTATTGCTTAATGGTGTATATACATTTACATTATCTTTAGTAAGTGGAAGTGAACTAATTACTACATCATAATTATTTTTGTAAATATCTTCTATACTTTCTAGTTCATTTATATCCTCTACTTTATTAGCAAATGTTTTCACTTTGTTTCCATCATCTTTAAGCTTTTGTGCTAACATACCCATTCTCTTATCTCCACCTATAATTAAAAAATTGTAATTCATAATTTTCCTCCTTATAGATTATATTATGAACTACAATTTTTATTGTTATATTTCTCTTTCTTTATTAATATTTAATTCTACCTGTTTTTTATCATTCTCGGTTAGTCTTTCTACCACATCATAGGTATTTTCTAAGTAAGATATAAGATTTGCTTCTTTTTCATTTATATTAGTTTTTACTTTTTTATCTTCGTGCAATTTTAATTTACCTATTATCACTCCGAAATATACATCTTTTTCCATTATTCTTATCATTTTAGGATTTAATTCTAATGAAATATTTGCATATTGCATTGCTAAATCATTTTGTTTATTTATCAATTTTATTTTTGCAAGATAATAATAAGCTTCAGCTTGTATTTTTTCATCTTCTGTTTCAATGCATTGCATAAAGTATTTTTCAGCTTCATCATAATCTTTAAATATTAAACTAATTTGTCCTAAATTTAGTTTAGCTACATCTAAAAGTGAATTAATTGTCGCAGCCTTTTTGTAATAATCTTTTGCATTTTGGAAATCGTTTAATCTTGTGTATGTCATTCCCATACAATAATATAATTTATATTCTCCTGGATGATATTTTATAGCTTCTTGATAAATTCCTACTGCTTCCTTAAACATTTCGTTGTCATATAGAACTTCTCCTAACAAAAGACTTGCATCTAAATATTCTGGTTTTTTTCTTAATATATCTTGCAATGTTTTTACTGACAATTCATATTTTTCGTTTTCTTTATAAATATTAGCTAGTCTTAAATAGTTTTCCAAATTTTTAGGTTTTAATTCTATAATTTTAATATATTCATATTCAGCTTTTTCTTTTTCGTTATTTTTTTCATACCATTCTGCCATTTTTTTATGGCTTATATAACTATTTGGATGTTTTTGTATGCTTTTGAGTAAAACCTCTTTTGCCAAATCATTCTGATTTTTATTTTCGTAAAAGTTAACTTTAGCCAAATTTATTATCTCAAATAGATTTACATTACTTTTTTCTAATATAAAACCTATTATCGGAATTATTATGCTTAAAGTATACATTATTATCATAGTAATTCCATTTGGATTAATTGAAGAAAATATGCAAATAAAATCGATTATAAGTCCTATAAATTCTGGTATGAGTGCAAAAATATAGTTTGAGTTATTTTCTTTTATTAATTTTAAAAAAGTTATTATAAATATTGATAGCGCAATTATGCTGAAAATAATAATATGAATCATATTTTTCCTTCCTATTTTTGTTTTTTACAGTATATCACAAAATTTATTTCATAACAATACCCATTTATTTTTGCTATACATTTAAGAAATGATATAAAAAGTTGTAGAAATTGCTATTTTTAGCGTTTTAGCGTCATCGTTATTCCGTATCCTTTGCTATACTTTTTTAATATAGAAAGGAGTATGGATATGTTACTTTGTACAGCCGTTAGACAACGAATTATAAATATTGCTAGTGAAAGAAATATAACACTTCACAAATTGGCATTAAACTCTGGTATTCCTTACTCTACATTAAGTAGCTTTATGAATGCCAAAAGTAATAGTATTACATTAACAACATTATTACATTTATGCGAAGGTGCTAATATTAATTTAGAAGATTTCTTTAAAGATAAATTATTCCAGGATGTTGAAGCAGAAGATGTCAGAGATACTGTTTCTACTAAGAAATAAACATTCACAGCTTAATAAAAATTTCAATAAAAATCAAAATTTTAAACAGATAAGTAATATAATTTACCACTATTATTATTTTTTTAATTTATATTTGAACTTCTGGTTCCTTGCGGTCGCTTCGCTCCAAACGCACTTCGCTGGAAATACTTCCAGCTCGTTTGAACGCTAACGCGGAACTGCGAAGTTTCAAATATAAATTTTTAAAATTAATAACATGCGTGAATCATAACAATAGGTTGATTTGCTTAAAATTTTGATTTTTATTGTATTTTTTCTTATATTGTTGTATTCTATATAGGTATATTTATTCGCAGAAAGGATATAATGATGAAAGTAAATATAGTTTTAGTAGAACCAGAAATTCCACAAAATACAGGAAATATTGCCAGAACTTGTGCTGCTATTGGGGCTAAACTGCACTTGGTATATCCCCTGGGTTTTAGTATTACAGAAAAGGCAGTAAAAAGAGCTGGATTAGATTATTGGGATAAATTAGATATAGAAGAACATTCTTCTTTAGAAAAGTTTTTAGAAAAATATCCTCCTGAAATCAATAATATGTTTTTTTCTACTACAAAAGGAAAACATATATATTCAGAGCCTTCTTACTCTTCTATGAATGAAGTATTTTTGCTATTTGGAAAAGAAACAAAAGGGTTACCCGAAGATTTATTACTTAAATATATAGACAAGACTATTCGTATACCTATGAGAAAGGATTTGCGTTCTCTAAATTTGTCTAATTCTGTATGTGTAGTTGCATATGAGGTTTTAAGACAGAGTGATTTTTTTGGTTTAGAAGAAATTAGTAGTTATTTTGATAATTAAGAGGTGTATTAAAAATTGAGAAGAACAAAATTAATTGACAGAGTTTTACCTACATATACCAAAGGTGAAGAAATATTTAATATGACATCACATATTGTTGGTGGAGTTTTAGGTATTGTTGCAACTATACTTTGTACAATATTTGCTGCAATTCATGGCAACACATATGGTATTGTTAGTGGTGCAATTTACGGTGCAAGCTTAATAATATTGTATACAATGTCTAGTATTTATCATGGACTTAGTCCTAAGTTATTTTCAAAACGCGTTTTTCAAATATTAGACCATTGTACTATATTTTTACTTATAGCTGGTTGTTATACCCCAGTTGCTCTATGCAATATACGTGAAGTTGATTCTGCATCTGGTTGGACTATCTTTGGTGTTATATGGTCTTTAGCCATAATTGGTATTGTACTTAATTCTATAGATTTAAAAAAATTTAAAGTATTTTCAATGATTTGCTATTTACTTATGGGTTGGTGCATTATATTTAGAGTTGATTTACTTATAAAATCTGTTGATATGGCTGGTATAATATTATTAGTAGCTGGTGGTATAGCCTACACTATTGGTGCTATCTTGTATGGTATTGGCAAAAAGCATAAGTATTTTCATTCAATATTTCACTTATTCATTTTATTAGGCAGTTTTCTTCAATTCTTCTGTATTTTGTTATATATAATGTAAATCCAGTCCTTTTATGGATTGGATTTTTATTTTATTTAAAGTATCTCTTAGTGTTTTACGACACATCGTCAACGTTTTTTCATTTTATCTGTTATACTTCTTTTTTGAAAAGAGGTATTTTTTTATGCTATTATCTGTGGCAATAAGGCAGAGAATTATTAATTTAGCAATAGAAAATGATGTTTCACTTCATCAGCTATCTTTAGATGCTGGTATTCCTTATTCTACTCTAAGTAGTTTTTTAAACGGAAAAAGTGAGGATCCAAAAATTTCAACTATTTTACATATATGCGAAGGCCTAGATATCTCTCTTAAAGATTTT
>ERZ1643247.3660-NODE-3660-length-10638-cov-6.410186_pt1 | contig 10638 bp, 9 predicted proteins | sample MGYA00579264_ERZ1643247 | MGnify/ENA primary metagenome ERZ1643247 (study PRJEB29033, sample SAMEA4952262) | chicken gut metagenome | biome: Broiler Chicken; feature: Gastrointestinal Tract; material: Caecum | place: Ireland | collected 2018 | study: Broiler... | reverse complement strand
ATGAGCTATGTATGGATATATTAAATGTGGAAGTGGAAGAAGAGAGTTCAGAAGCCACAGCTTAAAAATTTAGGTTTTTAAAACATCGCGACGAAGTAAGAATTGCAAAACGCAAAAAATTGCCTTAAAGGCATATAACCCTATAAAATTTAACCTTTGAAAAATATTTCCAAATAATTTGGAAATATTTTTTATATATGTTAAAATAAAGTTAAAGTGGAGGGAGCAATGCGAGCAGAAGCTATTTTAAATAAACTTACTGGCGGAACTGTGACGGATAAAGCATATTTGGTGGACATGATTACAAAGTATGGTAGGCGTGAAAAGGATAAGGAAGAAGTGAAGAAGTTAGGGCAAAAGCTCTATCAAATACTTCTTGACAACGGCCTTAACGAAAAACCGGAAATAGATAAAGATAGACTACTTGAAAAGGCGGATAACTACATCTATGCCGACCGTAATAAAGACGCCATAGAAATTTTAAAGGTGCTTGAAAGTCAGGAAGATTGGGAACTTAAAAAGGATAAATATCCTATTTACTATTTTAATAATGAAATAGAAGTGAAAAAGTTTTCCTATTTAAACCCGAATCTAGATTTTTTATGGAAGCCGTCTATAAAAAATGAAATTTTAACCTTGCTTAGCCATGCCGAGATAAAATTGAAGCTATATAAAGAAGCTAGGGAAACCTTAGGGTTTTTTAGAAAGATTAACCCTGTAAACATAAACCTTTTTATGCTAGAAGCAAAGCTTGAAAAGGAAAAGAATTTAGAAAAGTTTAAAAACATTCTTTTCGATGCCTTTAACTACGCCTATACACAAGGTCAGTTTGCGAACATTTACTCCGAACTTAGCTATTACTACGAGAAAAAATCGGAATACGAAATTGCATATTGTTTACTTCGTGCAGCTACAAGCTTTTCCGATAGCTTAGAAATTGAAATAGCAGAGAAAAAACTACACGAAAAATTTAAAGACCTTGGCTTAAAACTTCCAAAGCTTACGGGCGAAGAAGTTGGAAATAAGCTTACAGCTATAAACATTCCTATTATGATAACAGAAGAGATGTTTACAGCCGTTAGCGAAGGATATACCGCATATTTAGAGAGCGGCTACGCAAACCCGGAAGGCAAGGACTATTTTAGAGCCGTACTTCTTAGCGTAACTAACGACCCAAATTATGTGTACAACCTAGAAGATATGGCAAACGTTCCAAAGACAAGCGAAGAGCAAGCTATAGAGAAAAAAGAAGAGAAAGAAGAAAAGGAAAGAGTAGTAAAAGCTAAACCTAAAAACTCTTCTAAAACTACAAAAAGTGCGTCTAAACCCAAAAATTCGACAAAAACCGACAAAACTAGCACTTCCAAAGGGGGTAAAAAATGAAAAAATTGACCTTAGTTTTAAGTTTAGCACTCGTACTTTTCACGCTAACCGCTTGCGGAGAAGAAGCTTATAACTTTACAAGCAAGGCGTTCTCTCGCCCAGTTTACGAAGAGTACATGGACATCACCACAAGGCAAAGTTCCTTTATTTCAAATGTAGAAGAAAACATAATAGAAGGTTCTATGCCAACGGCGGATAGAAATGTGTTCACAAGCGGGCTAGAAACTTATAAAAGCGTTTCAGACGACATTCTTTTAATAATGCCAATATTTGACCTTGGGCAGTCTGGCGCAGAAACAAACGGCGTGTACGATACGTCACATTTTTATAACACAACTTATAAAAATATATCCGTGTTCCAAGTAGAGCGTTTAGCTACCAGCCTTCTAGACGAGCAGAACACCTATAATTATAGAATGGATTGGTCTGCCGGCGGCATAGTTATAGACTACACCTTAACCATAACCTTTAACGAGAGTTTAAATGCAAACGAATACAACATTGCTTTAAATTTCCAAGACTCCAACACGGCAGTAAACTCATTTGAAAAAAATTATTTAGTTCGCTACGAGCAAGGCTCTTCTTACTTTTATTTCCAAATTAAAAACACGCCAACTTCACTAAACGGCGTTGAAGTGGAATACTACGCGCTATCCGATGGCTACTATATTGCAAGAATTAGAGAATGCGAGTACGTGAACTCCGTTCCAAATTATACCTACACAGATATAATGTTCAACAACTTTAACGGTAGGTTAAAGGTGGCAAGCAACGGCACGCAAAATCCAACGTCTATAAAGGATTTATCCACAATAAGCTACACTTCTTTCGCGTGCATTTCAGATGCCGACAGGGGTAGCACGCTAAATAAATATGCGTTTAATATCCAAGACGGAACAATAGAAGTAGATAAAGTTACAAGAGGGAATTAATGTTAGAAGAAAAAGAATTAGAACTTGAAAAGGCGCACTTAAAGGAAGTGTTTAGTGCCATTAAGGCAAGGTTAGAGCTTTTAGAGAGCGCGCTAAATAACTATAACGAGCGTACGCATGAACTATCAAAGTTTATAGCGGACAACTTTTACGACATGGACGCGCAAGAAGCTGCCGTTCAAAGAAATTTACTAGACAACTTAAACTTAGAGAAGGCGGGCGTAGAGCACGCCCTCTTTAAATGTGAAAAAGAGCTTAGCCGCGCTTACTTTGGAAGAATAGATTTTAAAGAAGACGGAGAAAAGGAAGCAGAAAGCTGCTATATTGGCATAGGGTACGTGGAAAACGAAAATGGTTTTCCGTATGTGCTAGATTGGCGCGCGCCCATTAGTTCGCTTTATTACGATTACGAGCTAGGCGAAGCTTCCTATCAAGCTCCCGACGGCGAAATTAGCGGAGAAATTTTACTTAAAAGGCAATATAAAGTGGAAGGCGAAGACCTTATTTTTGCCTTTGATAGCTCGGTTACCATAAACGACGACATTCTTCAAGACGTGCTTGGCGAAAGCTCGGGCACAAGAATGAAGGAGATTGTTTCCACAATTCAAAAAGAGCAAAATAAAATTATTCGTAGTAACGACTATGAAAATTTACTTGTTCAAGGTGTGGCAGGCTCGGGCAAAACGTCTATTGCGCTTCACAGGGTGGCGTATCTATTATATAAGAATAGGCTTAGCTCTAAGGATATTGTTATAGTGTCGCCTAGCACGCTATTTTCAAGGTACATTTCCGACGTGTTGCCAGAGCTTGGCGAGCAGAACGTTTACACAACTACCTTTGAAGAGATAGCAAAGGAAGAGCTTCACGGCATACTTTGGTTTGAAAGCAGGGCAGAGATGCTCGACGACCTACTTTTAGGAAATCAGGCGAGAGCAAACGAAGTAAGCTACAAGGAAAGTGCGGAATTTTTCCAGAGCTTAAAGACCTTTTTAAACGACGTGGTAAGCCTAAGCTTTGAAGCGAAAGATATAAACCTTGGCGATAGAAAGATAAAGGCGGAAGAAATAAACGCGCTTTATAACGAGCGTTACAATAATAAAAAGCCAGCTACAAGAATAGAGTGGATAGCAGATTACGTGGCAGACCAGCTAGGTGAAAATGTTAACAATAGTGCGGTGACGTCTAGAATTAAAAAGGTACTACTTGGTATGTTTAAAATAAACAACATTACGGAAATTTACCTTGCCTTTTTAAAAGCTATCGGCATGAGCCAAAATATATTCGTTGCCCAAAACTATATACGTTTTGAAGACGTTGCGCCAGTTCTATATATAAAAGATTACATTTTAGGCACTCAGGAATATAAGGAATTCAAGTTTTGCGTAATAGACGAAATGCAGGATTATGGCGAGATAGCCTTAGAGCTAATTTCAAAACGCTATCCTTGCCCAAAAACAATTCTTGGAGATATTTACCAGAGCATTGAAAGGGTGCTTAACCACGCATATCTAGACGACCTTGCAAAAAAATTAAACAACGCAAGGCTTGTTAAACTTGCAAAAACTTACCGCTCTACTGTGGAAATTACGGAGTATTCTCAAAATTTAATAGGCCTTACGGGCGCAATAAACTTTAAGCGCCACGGCGACCCGGTTAAACAAATACAAAGTGTAAATTTTAAGCAAGAAATTCAAACAGAGCTAGGGCTTTGTATGGAAAAGGGCTTTAAGCACATAGCAGTAATTACGCCTACCATTAAAGAAGCGGAAAGATTATATTTTAACAATCCGGAACTAGAAAGTGTAAGGTTAGTTCTTAACAACACAAGTGAACTTCCAGAAGGTGTGATGATAGTTCCAGCAACAATCTGTAAGGGCTTAGAGTTCGATGCCGTAGTTCAAGTGAGAAGAAAACCTAAAACGTATCTAGAAAAAAATGCAGATTACATTGCTGCAACTAGGGCACTTCATAAGTTGGTAGTTATTACTATTTAAGAAGGCGCCTTTGCGGAAAGCGCTATGCGCTTTAAAAGGGCTTTGCCCTTTGCGATAGCTATTGCTATCGCTGCAAAGGCGGCAATAAAGGAGAGAACATGACGTTTGACTATGCAGTTTTCGGCGGCGGCGTGATAGGCGCGGCAATATTCAACAAATTTATAAGAAAGGGCAAGTCTTGCGTGCTATTAGAGCGCGAGCCAGACCTTGCCACAGGTGCAACCAAAGCAAACAGTGGGCTTATTCATGCCGGCTTCGACGCAGAAACGGGTACGCTTAAAGCGCGTTTCAACGTTCGCGGCAACGAGCTTACGGAAGAACTTGCTAAAAATCTAAAAGTTCCTTTCAAGCGCACGGGCGCACTAGTTGTGGGTAACGACCTAGAAAAATTAAACGCACTAAAAGCGCGTGGCATAGCAAACGGAGTTAAAGAACTAGAAATAGTAGAAGGTGAAGCTTTAAGAAAATTAGCTCCCAATTTAAAGGAAGATATAAAGTACGCGCTGCACGCTAAGTCCGCAGGGCTAATTTCGCCATATATGCTAGCAATAGCGCTAGCCGAAGAAGGCGTAATAAACGGCGGAACGTGCAAGCTAAACTTTGAAACTGTAAGCGTGCAAGAAAAGGACGGCTATTTTGAAATAAGTTCGCCTTCGGAAACAATAAAGGCAAAAAGGGTGATTAACGCAGCGGGTGCGGGGTTTAACCAAATTTCCAAGCTTTTAAAAGTGGAAGAAAAGCCCTTAAAGTTTAGGCGCGGCGAGTATATAATTTTAGACAAAACGGACTTTGTAAAACTTTCAATCTTCCCGCTTCCAACGGCGCTAGGCAAAGGGATACTTGCCACACCAACGGTAGACGGCAACGTGCTTTTAGGCCCTACGGCAGAAGATATAGAAAGCTATAATACGGAAACAACTACGGAAGGCATAGATAAAATATTAGCATATATTAAAAGCACTTTTAATAATGTGCCGCTAAATAAAAATATAAGGCAATTTTCCGGCATAAGAGTTTCATGCGGGGAAGATTTTATTGTAGAAAAAAGTAAGGTAAATGAAAGCGTTGTTCTAATTGCGGGCATAAACTCTCCGGGGTTAAGCTCTGCGCCTGCAATAGCGGAGTACGTGGTAGAAGAGCTTTTCGGCGAAAAGAATAAAGATAAAACCATGATAGCCCGCGAAGGTTACTTCGCCGAGCCCGCGGGAAGAATAGTTTGCAGGTGTGAAAAGATAGACGAGAACGAAATTGTTCGCGCAATAAATGCGCCTATTCAAGCTTGCACGGTAGACGCGGTTAAAAGGCGTGTTCGTGCGGGCATGGGAAGATGTCAGGGCGGGCAGTGCATGCTTGAAGTTTGTAAACTCTTAGCAAAAAACGCTGGGTTAAGCCTTGAAGACGTGAAGAAGGAAAGCACAAACAGCTTCATTATGCAAAAGGGGGAGTTATGAAAACAGACGTTGTAGTAATAGGCGGCGGGCCGTCCGGCATGTCTGCCGCCCTAAAAGCAAAGGAGCAAGGGGCGAGCGTGCTTTTAATTGATGTCGAGTCAAGGCTTGGCGGCATACTCAACCAATGCATTCATAACGGCTTTGGCTTAAAGCATTTTAAGGAAGAGCTAACTGGCCCGGAATATGCAGACAGGCTTGCGCGCGAAGTGGAAAAGGCGGGCATAGACGTAATGCTAAATAGCTATGTAAATTTCATTCAAAAAAATAAGGTGTACGTAATAACGGCAAACTCCCAAGAAGTTATAGATTGCGGCGCAATTGTGCTTGCCGCGGGCGCGCGCGAGCGTACGGCAGGAGAAATCTATTTAAAGGGCAAGCGTCTTGCTGGCGTTTACACTGCGGGCACCGTTCAAAAAATGATAAACTTCTATGGCAAACTTCCGGGCAAAAAGGCGGTAATACTAGGCAGCGGCGATATAGGTTTAATTATGGCGCGCAGGCTAACGCTAGAAGGCGTGGAAGTAAAGCTTGTGTGTGAAATTATGCCGCATTCGTCCGGGCTTAGAAGAAATATCCGCCAGTGTATAGAAGATTTTAATATTCCGCTTCTCTACAACCACACGGTTACGCGCGTGGTGGGCAAGGAGCGTGTGGAAGGCATCTACTACGCCGAAGTGGACGAAAATAGAAATATAAAGAAAGAAACGGAAAAGTTTTTGGAGTGCGACTGCCTATTACTCTCCGTAGGCCTAATTCCGGAAAACACACTACTTCCGGAGAGTGTGCAGCGCGGAAAATACGTTATAGTAGACGACGAGCGTCAGACGAGCGAAGACGGCATATTTGTATCTGGCAACGTGCTTCATATTCACGACCTTGCAGACAACGCCACGGAAGAAGGGGAAATTGCGGGTAAGTTCGCAGGTCTCCACGCGCTTGGAAAACTGCAAAAATATCCAAAAAATAAGATATATTTTTCAAATAAAATATCTTACACCATGCCCGAGCTTGTAAATAGAAAGCCGGAAGGCAAATTCACAATCTATATGCGCGCGAACGCCAATTTTTTAAAGACGAACATAGTGGTGTCTAGCGGCGGAAATGTTATAGCAAAAAAATTCTGCGTGGGTATAACCACGGGCGAGATGCAGGAAATAGAAGTAGACTACGAGAAAATTTCCGGAGATATATTTGTGGATATAGGAGAGTAATATGGAAACGGTATGCATTTGCTGCCCCATTGGGTGCAGGCTAAAAATTGAAAAAATAAACGGCGAAGTAGTGGTAAGCGGCAACAGCTGCCCGCGCGGAAAGGCGTACGGCATAACGGAGTTCACTGCTCCAAAGCGTGTGCTAACCACAAGTGTAGTTTTTGACGGCGTAACCTACACTTTAAAGACGTCAGATGCCATATTAAAAGAAAAGCTTAGCGAAGGAATAAGAGAGATAAAGAAACTAAAAAAGCAAAACCTAAACATTGGCGACATAGCCATAAAGAATCTTTTAAACTTAGGGGTAGACGTTATAGTAACGGGCAAACTAGAAAAAGTGTGAGAGAAATTTAGAATTTAAAACTAATTATTTATTTAAAGGCGCTTATAAGCGCAGATTGGATAAGTATATGGTTTGCAGAGTTAAAAAATTAAACTCTTTTACGCCACTGTCTTCGAAGACTCTTCGTAGGCTTTGCTCCGTTGCGACGGGAAAGAGTTTAATTCTTTCCCGTCATCCTGAGCGGCGAGCGTTAGCGACAATCCGCGAAGGATCTCCTTGTTGCCCGCGCTAGCCAGACTCTAATTTTAACAAGTAACAGAATTCTTTCTGTTTGAAAAACGTAAATTGTGGACATAATTAGAAAACTTACAAAGTATCTCCTATTCTTCCCAAAAAATAGGAGATACTTTAATAAAATAGGAGATAAAAGTTGACAAATCTCCTATTTTTTTATAAAATATAGGAGATAATTAATTATTGGTAGGAGATTATGAGAACATTTGACTATTCAAAACTAGAAAATTTAAAGTTAAGTTCAGAAATAATGTTTTTGCTTGGAAGGATTCATGAAGCAAAGGGTAAGGAAGAACTTTTTTTATCTCAAAAACCAAAAGAACTAAAAAAGATAGTTGAAATTGCGAAAATTCAAAGTACGGAAGCTTCCAATAGAATTGAAGGTATTCAAACAACTAACACTCGCTTAAAGCAACTTTTATTAGAAAAAAGCGAGCCTAAAAACCGTGCAGAAGAAGAAATTGCTGGATACAGAGATGTTTTAAGCGTTTTGAATGAAAACTATGAATTTATCCCACTTACGCCAAACTATATTTTACAGCTTCATAAAATGCTTTATAACCGTACAGGACTTGAAATTGGCGGAAAATTCAAAAGCGTTCAAAACTATATTACTGCTGTGAATTCAAAGGGCGAAAGTTTTACTCTTTTTACTCCGCTTGCTCCTTATGAAACTCCGGAAGCAGTAGAAAAAATTTGCGAAGAATATAATAAGGAAATTTCAAAAAACAGGGTTGACCCTTTAATTTTAATTCCCGTTTTTATACACGACTTTCTTTGTGTACACCCATTTTTAGACGGTAACGGAAGAATGAGCAGGCTACTTACAACGCTTTTATTATATAAAAGCGGCTTTATGCTAGGAAAATATATTTCCATAGAAAGCAAAATTGCAGAAAGTAAAGATTTGTATTATGACGCTCTTCAAAAATCGCAAACAGGCTGGCTTGAAGGTAAGGAAGACCCTATGCCTTTTATAAAGTATATGCTTGAAACTATTGTTTCAGCGTATAGAGATTTTGAAAACAGAATTGAAGTTATAACCTATAAAAACACATCGTTAAACATTGTAAAGAGCGTTATAAATAATATTATTGGAAAATTTACTAAAAAAGATATTGTAGAAAAATGTCCAACTTTAAGCGTTAAAACCATAGAAAAAAATTTGAAATTGTTATGTGGTTTAAAAGAAATTCAAAAACATGGCTCGGCTAGGTCAACTTTTTACACAAAAAACTATTAAAAAAAACACGGCAAAATTTTTTGCCGTGTTTTTGTGTGTTTTACTTCTTTACAACTTCAAAGTATGCTTGTGGGTGTTCACACACTGGGCAAACCTTTGGAGCTTCACTGCCTACATGAATGTGTCCGCAGTTACGGCAACGCCATATAACTGTATCTGTCTTCTTGAAGATGGTGTTGTCTTTAAGCTGTTTTGCTAGCTCTAAGTAGCGTTCTTCGTGAACTTTTTCAATTTGAGCTACGCCCTTAAACTGAGCTGCAAGCTTTGTAAAGCCTTCGCGCTCTGCTTCTTTTGCCATTCTTTCGTACATTTCTGTCCACTCGCCGTGTTCGCCAGCTGCTGCGTCTAGAAGATTTGAATACGTATCTTTTATTGCACCGCCTTGAAGATACTTAAACCACATTTTAGCGTGTTCTTTTTCGTTGTTTGCTGTCTCTTCAAAAATTGCTGCAATTTCTTCGTAGCCGTCTTTTTTAGCCTTAGATGCATAATATGTGTATTTGTTTCTTGCCTGACTTTCGCCAGCAAAAGCTTCCATTAAATTTTTTTCTGTGTTACTTCCTTTAAGTTCCATAAAATTCTCCTTTTAATTTTTTACACGGTTAGTATACGAAATTTTTAAAAATAAAGCAAACAAAATAGTGTACCTTTTTAATTGACTTAAAACTTTTCTTTTGTTAATATAAAAATATGGAAGAAAAAAAGGTGGAAGTAGCTCCTAAGGAGAAGTCGTTTGACATTTTCAACGCGCTAAATTTAATAAATGAAAACTTAGGGAAGGCGTATGAAGAAAAGGGATACAACCCTTTTGGCGAGCAGTTTTCCTTAGACGTAGATTATGCTAGGAATTTAATAGAAAAGGCAAAATCTAGAAAAAGTTTAGACGTGGAGCCATTTTTAGAAAACGGCAACAGGGCGGTGTCGCAGAGTTTTAAGCTTGCCATAGAGAATGCAGAGAACTTAAAAACGGACATACTCAACGAAATGGAAAGCGCGGAGCCTGCTATGAAGGATAAGCTCAGCGAAATAGTGTTATATTTAAATAATAGAATAGAGCTTTTAAGTCAGGCGGTGGAAGAGTTAAAATCTGGCGAAGCGAACAGCCTAGCCTTATATGAAGACGTGTACAACATAGATAGCGTGTACGGGGAAATTTTAAAGGAGAGCTTTTTAAAGAACTTTAATAAAACGGTAGCAATAGAGAACTTCCTTAGCACGTGTAGGCTTAGAATTAAGTTTGAAGAATTTAGGCAACAGCAGATTTTAGAGCAAGAAAAACTTGCGCGTAAAAAGGTTCAAGAAATAGAAAAGCGTGTTAACAAGGAACTTGACGCGGAAGAAGCAAAGGCTAAAAGAGAAGCTGAAGAGCTTGCAAAGGAAGCGGCGGAAGAAGAGAAGAAAAAGTACTCGAAAAAGTCACTTGACAGTGGTATAGAAAAATAGCACCAGATTTCTGGTGTTTTTTTATGGGGAGATAGAACGGACTAGCGAAGTGTCTTCAAAGGCTCTTGCGAAGGCTTCGCTTCGTTGCAAGCATTAGCCAAACGCTAAATTAACAAGTAGCCGAGATTTCTCCACTTCATAATAACTAGGGAACAAAATAAACTTAACGTCTAGCATTAAGTGAAATAAGGTTTATAAGCAAAAATTTCTTCCGGTCGAAATGACGAAAGCAGGGCTTCGCTTTTTTTAATTTTCCAGCGCGCTCCGAGCCGTCATTTCGACCGAAAGAGGAACTCCCTAATTTCTTCGAAGCATTGACTTCGCATGAGAGTACGCACCAAACTCCCAGCGTAAGCGGAGTTTGCGTCTGGTGCGTAAAAGAAAAATTTCAAGTGTTAAAGGCG
>ERZ1643247.3659-NODE-3659-length-10639-cov-77.559902_pt1 | contig 10639 bp, 6 predicted proteins | sample MGYA00579264_ERZ1643247 | MGnify/ENA primary metagenome ERZ1643247 (study PRJEB29033, sample SAMEA4952262) | chicken gut metagenome | biome: Broiler Chicken; feature: Gastrointestinal Tract; material: Caecum | place: Ireland | collected 2018 | study: Broiler... | reverse complement strand
CACCAAACAAGTTAAAGGCGAACCCGTTTCCATTAGGAGACGGATTCGCCTTTAAGGTTTATTTACAAGGATAAAGCCATGGACAATGCGATTACTTTGTTAATGAAAAGACTAATTAAAGATGATTATTTAGATTGTTTAGCTGGAACTATTACATTTTCAGACGATGGGTGTAAATTAGAAGAACGGGGTGGGGTTTATGGTATAGCTGTTGAATTAGCGGATGATGAAAAAAAAGATTTTTTTGAGAAACATAATCGAAATTCATCTTTAAGTTTTAATGAATGGAAGCCTATAGACGGAAATATTTATCCGTTATATTGGGGTAAAGATAGCAATTTAGGATTTCGGTTGTATGATCATATGAAAAGTCGCAAATCAACGGCTACCCTTCAATTAAACAGTCGCAAGTATCTTAATAGTAGAAAAGTAATTTATGGTGCAATATTATGTAAAAATATTGCTAACAACGAAAAATTATTAAGAGAAAATTATCCAGATATATTCAAAAACAGGAAATTGTAAAATCGGCGGGGGCTTCGTATGAAGTCCCCGCCGCTGCCGTTGATCAAGGTTTATGAGTTTCGGCGCAACCTGATGATCTGATAAATTTATATCCCGCCGCACGTTCAAGCGGCGGCCTCTTACCGTACTTTTTTCACGGTCATCCGTATGGTTTCAATCGGATATTTTTACTTGCGATTTGGTTGTATTGCGCGTTCTGCTTGCCACTTTTCAAACGCCCGTTGATTTTCCTCGTCCGCCATATAGGCGCGGACCGCGGGCAGCAGAAACCGCGCGAGCGAGTCAAGCTCGCAGTTTGAAGTGCCTGTCGTTTTGTTTCTTCTCGTCATTCCCCGTTGTTATGTAATTTGCTCGATAGCTTTTCTCCTTGTATTCGGTTATTCAGTTTTACTTTCCGCCGCGGTCGTAGCCGCGGCTGTTCCCTTTATAATAGGGAGTTGCTTTCTTTGCCCGCGATTTGTTTAACAAAGCGTCAAACTCATCGGGGTAGGCGGCAATCATATCGCTTACCATCCCGAACGCCTGCTCTTTGCCTTTGGCGCGCCGTTCGGCTTTCTGCAACTGCTCGAAGAGGTCGCTGCGATCGCGGTCGGCGATAGCCTTCGATTGCCGCAGAGCGGCGTTCTCCGTGCGGAGGGCAGAAAGCTCCTCCTCGGCTTGCCGTTTTCGCTTCGGTGCGGGCTTGCTGCGCTCCGCCTCGATGCTCTGCACAATGCCGTCCAGATACTCCTGCGCTTGCTGCTTTGTTTTCTCCGCGGTTTGCTCCGCCTGCGAAACGATGCCGTCCGCATGGATTTGCGCGATTTTCACCTTGCGCTCGGCATTGTGATCTGCTTCGGCAATGATGTTCTTTGCCTGTCCGTGCGCCTGCTCGACGATCTTCTTCGCCTTGAATTCCGCCGTATCAAGATGTTTTGCCTGACTTCCTTCCTTGCCGCGCTGCAAGTTCCATTTCGCGCCGACTTCTCGGTGCAAATCGGTCTGCAATGCGGTAAGCGCCTTCCTGTCAAACAGCTTCTTCGCGCACAGCCTGCCGCCCGCTATCGGGATCAGATTCAGGTGCAGATGCGGCGTGGTTTCGTCCATGTGGACGACGGCGGAGATGATGTTGCCCTCGCCGTACCGCTCCGCGAAGAAGCGGGTGCAGTCCACAAAGAATTGCCGTTGCTCGCTTGGCGATAGCCCGCCAAAGAATTTCCTGTCTGAGCCCACAACGAAGGAACACATCAGCACGGCATCATTGCGTACTTTGGTCGGCAAATCAAGGGCTTCGATCTTATCGTTGATAAACTGCGTGTAACTGCGCTGTCGTTTGACAATGTGGTAGTTGCCGCTCGTGCGCCTGCAATCGATCTGCGGGTTGCTTGCTCGATAGGTTTCGTCGCGTTCGTTCTCCTGTTCGACGGGCGCAATGTCAGTCTTGTGATACTTCTCCATGTGACAAACTAAGTAACTTATAGATTGTTCTCCTTTGATTTTTTTCTGTTAAAAAGCCTCGCAGAGCCCACTAAACTTCGGAACGAAGTATAGTGGGCTATACTTATCGAAGATAAGGAGAGATTCTCTTAAATTTTGCTTCCCGTTTGCTCGCCGAATAAAGGCTTTTAATTTACTGTTGATTGCTTGTTTGCTTGGTGTCTTGCTTGCCTGATTACGGCGGTCTGATCGTCGTTTGATTGCTCATATCTTCCTCCATATTTGATTTATGTTCATCTTTACCCACGCCCGAAAGGGTGGTGTTCGATGTCTGAAAAAGGGTGCAAAAAAGCCGCTGACAGCTCTTCGCGTATCACCGACCTTAACCGTATTTAGCAACTTTGCATTGCTCTATGGTGGTTAGCCATTCTATTGTGATGCCGACTGTTGAATACGCTTTCGCGCCCCGACACCAAAAATTGTACGCTTAAAAAACCCTGTCACGGCACATCTCAAAACACACGATAACAACGACTTTCCTCTTAAAAAACGGAACTCTTAAAAAAGCCTGTCATTGCGCGTCTTTTTCGGACAATGGGGCATAACGGCTTTTTCGGAAAAATCGTATCACAAAAAAGCCCCTCATCGCCCGACGAAAAACGATAACAAAACAAAGGCTTTCCGCATTCAAAAATTTGTACACTTAAAAAGCCCTGTCTTGGCACGTCTTTCAGACGGCTCGGGTGCAGCGCGTTTGCGCTGAAACATTGCGGAGAGTATCTCGCTCCGCGGCGCAATCCTATTATGCGCCACTCTCCCATAAAGGGGAGTACGCCGTACTAAATTCAATGTACGGCAAAAGAGTACAGGCAACTTTTACACCTGTACTCTTGCATTATATCACATCAATTCTGTTTTGTCAATAAAATACGAACAAATGTTTATATTTTTATCTTGAAAAATTTTCATTACTATAAAAGGAAGTGCTTAAACAAACAAAGCCGCCCATAAAGGGCGGCTTTGAAATATTTAGTTTAATCGGTCAGCTTTTAGATATATCTCCGTCTGTGCAGTGAATTGTATAGTCGCCGGTTGCTTCATCCCACCTGTAATGTTTCGTAATCGCATCCCACTGCTCTTTTATACCGTTATATGTTATATCCGTGAGCGCACTGCAATATCTAAACGCATATTCGTCGATACGCTTGACGCTGACAGGAATTACAACTTTCGTAAGCGAACTGCAATTAAAGAAAATTGTCTTTCCGATGCTCGTCACGCTGTCGGGAATTATAACGCTTGTAATCAAACCACAACCACTGAACGCACTTTCTTCGATACTCGTTACGCTGTAAGAAATATCTTTAAAAGTAACACTTTGGGGTATTACTATATCACCCTTTAAAGATGAGAGTTGACCTGCAACCATAGCTTTTCCATTCTTTAATGCATAACGAATGCCGTCTATTATAGCATAAATATATCCGTCTTCTGCCGTGTCATTACTGTTGCAATCCCATACAACAGGATAATTTGAATTATTGTAGTCACTATTCCAAGAACCAACCCAGCCGCTCGGTTTACTTTCGGCTTCACAATATATAGTAAGTGCTTCGCTGCCAACAAATACAAACTCACCGATACTTGTCACGCTGGCGGGAATGGTTATACTCGTAAGCGAAGTGCAATAATTGAATGCATAATCGCCTATGCTCGTCATACTGTCCGGAAGTGTAACACTTGTAAGCGACCTACAGCCATCAAACGCATACTCTCCGATGCTTGTCACGCCTTCGGGGATCGTTATACTCGTAAGCGACTTACAGCCATCAAACGCATAATCTCCGATGCTCGTTACGCCAGCGGGGATAATTAACTCGGTAACTTTTTCACCATTTAAATATAAATCTGCGCCATTGCTTAACGGGTTGCCATTATCTTGGAAAACAATCTTTAACCAGGCCTCCAAATCGCTGATATATACACTCTTTAGCGCATCACAGGATGAGAATGCATAGCTATTCATCTCTTTTATACTTTTGGGAATAGTCACGCTTTCAAGTGAGCTACAATCGTTAAACATCCAATTCCCGATTTCTTCTATTCCTTCGGGAAGGACTATGCTTGTCAATTTGTTGCAACCGCCAAAGGCCGTATTGCTATAACCGAAACGGCTATATAAGCCGCTTACAGAATAATTTGTTCCGTTAAAAGTTACGCTTGCCGGAATCACTATATCACCGCTTATTGTAAACGGCTGAATGTATACGACTGCAGTCTGTTCTTGCTTGTCAAGCCGGTAACGTATGCCGTCCACATATTCGTACATATTGCCATCGTCAGCCACCCTGTTGTTTTTGCAGTTCCAAACTACATTAGCCCCTGTTTCCCAAGAAGTTTGCCAACCAGCAGGTTTTTTCGCGGCCTCACAATAAATGACGATACTATCGGTATTGTCGTAAAAAGCCCTGTATTCTATACTAGTAACGCTTTCGGGTATTGTTATTGCTATAAAGGGAATATCGTTACCAAAGTCCTTTATGTTGGTTACGCAGTCAGGTATGGTAATTTCGGCAACATCCACGGCATCTTCTTTGACATCGGTTATTGTACATGTAGAGGAGGTTGACGTAAACTCAAAATACTCCATGCCGTCTGCGAGTCCGAAGCGTGCAACATATTCCGCCTCTTCCTCGGTGAGCGTAAAGGTGTAGTTGCTCTCGTTTGAAACGAGCTCGTCGTTTTTATACCAACCTTCAAACACATATCCCAATTTAAGAAGTTCTGTGCTGAGCGTTACATCTTTGCCAAGTACTGTATCGGAAGGTAAAATTGCTTTTCCGACATATCCGTTTTGATAATAACCGCTTACCTTGACTGTAATGGGACATTCTATAAATTTTGCCGTGCAGGATATGTTTTCCTCGGGCATATTAAAGACATAGGTAAATTCCTTCGTTAAAAGCGTTTCGCCCTTAAACCAACCTACGAAAGTGCCGCCTTCTTTATTTTCGGCTTTTAACGTAACTTCTTCACCGGCAGTTATTTTTTTATCTTTATAGTTCGATGCCGTACCTTTGCCCGTCGCATTCGATGACAAAGTATAATACGTCCATTTCGCCGTATAGGAAACATTCTGTTTTGTGATAAAGGTATAACTTGTATCTTCCGTTACAAGTTCGTCGTTTCCGTCGTACCAGCCGAGCCAGGTATATCCGTCGTTCGTTCTTGCCGTTATCGTAACTTCGCTGTCGTAGGCGTGTTCGCCGCCGCCGCTGACCGTTCCCGCCTCGATATCGTTCCGATTCAAAGTTACGGTATATTCGTTGGCTTCCCATTTCGCCGTTACGGTCATATCCAAATCGTAAGACCAAGCGTAAACGCTTTCGCCGTCTTCATCGGTAAGGCGCGTTCCCTCGTCATACCAACCGAGGAAAGTATAGCCCTCGCGGGTGGGTACGGGGAATGAATAGCTTGAATCGAACGTTACCGTTACGGTATCTTTCGACAGTTCGTCGCCGCCGTTTACGTCGAGCGTTACTTCATACGAAAGCGCGGTTTTATCCGCGTACAGCGAAAACGCACCCATTACGGTCGCTTCGGTAAACGCTTCTCCGTCGCTGGTCTTCCAGCCGTTGAACGTATAACCCTTAATTTGAGGAACATAATCCGCCGTAAATTTATTGCCCGTATAAACGCTTTCCGTTTTCAGAATTTCCTCGCCGTTGTAATAACGGACATCAACCGCGTAGCTCCTGTGAACGGTAAGCTGATAGGTATTCACCTGCGTACCGTCGCCCGACGTTACGACGATATAAAAAATATTGTTTCCGTTTTCCAGAACGCCCGACTGCCCCGCTGCGATTTTGGTCGGAATTTCGACCTGCCCGAGTTTGTCGTAATAGAGTTTCCAGGTGCTGTCGTCACTGCAAATGACCTTAGAAGAAAGGGAAACGCTGTCGGCAGACGGTTCGACCAGCATAAAAATATTGGTTCCGTCAATGCTCGCGCCGTCAACGCTCACGATAATGCCCGATTTCTGCGTCCAAACGGCATAGAGCGTTGTGTTTCCGCTCACTTTATCGGTATCGAACATCCAAAGTTCGGAGCCGTTCTTCTTTTTCGCCCAACCTGCAAAGGAATAGCCGTCCCGCATGGGGGAGGTCGGAGCCGTCAACAAGGAGCCTGCGGGAATATCGTTCTGCGCGAAAGTTGTTTCGTCGTTCTCGAACACGCCGCCGTTCGCATCGTAGGTAACGGTATATTTTTCCTGCGGAGTTTCACCGCTGTCGGAAGGCGGCGTTACGCCCTCTTTGCAATAGACGATGTGTACGCCCATTATATCCAATGTCAGTACGCCGTCTTTCACGGTTCCGCTCGCAAATTCCTCTTGTTCGCCCAAAAGTTCCGCGTACAGGGTAATGCTGTTGCCGGACAGGCTGTACTCGCCCGTTTCACCCTCGTCGTCCGTCCAGGTCTTATCGTCCAGCGTGATGAATTGCGTTTTATCGAGTGTATCGTTCACATACAGATAGTATGTACCGTCAACGCTCGTTCCGCCGTTATCGCCGCAAGCCGTAAAACCTACCGCACACGCAACGACCATTAAAACGGTCATCGCTGCCAATAACAGTTTCCGTTTCATTTCTGCCTCCTGCAAAATATAATAAATATATTCAAAGGGGCTTTGCTCTAAATTAAAAAAGCGTGCCTTCAACCGAAGACACGCCCCTGCATCAGTATCTCCGATTGATGCCACTCAAACTTCCCTTATAACGGAAAATAGAGATACGAAATGCCTGTTCGTATCCGTTATAAGGAATTATGAAGTTTAAGTGGCGATTACAGTATAGCATAAACCCAAAAAAATGGCAAGAATGAAAACAGGTATTTCAAAAAATCTCCGACAATAAAAAAAGCGAACTATCGTTTTCGATAGTTCGCTCTCTTTTCTCGCTTGAAAGTGCAATTCCTATTAAAATTTAATTTTAATTTTACTCCCTATGGGAATTGCGCTTTTGCGTCAAGTTGTCGTATATTGCAAAAATACTGCGGTTTTTGTGGTATATCATGCAGGATTTTGAAGATATCGCGTTTCCGGCGGCTGTGCGTGCGCCCGTTTTGACAGCATGAAAACAATATTTGGAGGCATTATATGCCCGATTCAACGCGTTTTTTCTTCCATTGCTCCGCTCTCGGCCGTCATAAAAATTTCATTTTTGAATACACAAAAAATTTTATGAAACCTATTGACATGCTTTGCGAACCATGCTATAATTTATACACAACAGCGGCACAACCTGCAGGTTTTGAGGCACGAATTTAAGTGACGGCGCCATTTACGGCGCTGATTTCTTCTGTAAAGTTTCCGGGACGCGGGTATTCCCTGTATGTAATATATAAGGTATGAAAAATATGAGTAAATTAAGGCACAGAGCAGCGCTTGCCGCGCTGACGGTTCTCGCTGCCGCGCTGTTTGTATTCACAAGCGCGTGCAGCCTGCTTTCGCCCGACATCAAGCTTTCGCAGAAGAGCATCGAGCTTATAGAGGGCGATACTTTCAGGCTTGCCGCCAACGTGTCCGGCAGCATCGCATGGTCAAGCTCCGACGAGTCGGTCGCCACCGTAGAGGACGGGCTTGTCACCGCGGTAGCGGTGGGCGAGGCGACCATCTCGGCGGAATATAACGGCGCCACGGCAAGGTGCGACGTTACCGTCGTTGCCGACGACGAGGCGACTGTTCCGGGCGGGGACGACCCCGGCGATACCCCGGGCGGCAATGATCCCGCGCCCGATGATCCCGTAGACCCCGATCTTCCCGATGAGGGTGACCCGGACGAGCCCGAAACTCCCGAGGGCGGCCCCTGGGGCGACCGGGAGCTGGTGTGGAGCGACGAATTCGACGGTACTTCGCTCGACATGACGAAATGGGCGTATCAGACGGGCAGGCAGGACCACTACGGTTCTTCCACAGGCCCGTGGGCGTGGGGCAACAATGAACTTCAGTATTACACCGAGGGCGACAATGTAACCGTGTCGGACGGCACGATGAAGATAACGGCGCAGCGCGAGGCCATGCCCGACGGCGCAACGTTCTCCTCTTCGCGCATAGTTACGCGCGATAATTACAGTTTTACGTACGGCTATATCGAGGCGCGCATAAAACTGCCTGCAGTCAGCGGACTGTGGCCCGCCTTCTGGATGCTTCCCCAGCCGAGCAGCACCGCCAACAGCAACAATGAATACGGCGGCTGGCCCAACAGCGGCGAGATAGACATAATGGAGGCGCGAGGCAGGGAGCCGGACAGGATAGACAATACCCTCCATTACAGCAGCGGCAGCTGGTCAAGCACTTACCGGACAAACAAACATATTTTTGAAAACAGTACTATATCCGACTGGCATACCTACGGGCTGGAGTGGACGGAAGATCATATAGCGTGGTATGTTGACGGAACAGAGGCGTTCCGCCTTACAAGCGATGTTTACTGGTCGTCGTCCGCCCCCGACGACGACAACGCGCCGTTCGACGTAGATTTTTACATTCTGTTCAACCTTGCCGTGGGCGGCAACTACGACGGCGGGGTCCAGCCTCCCGACAGCTTTACTTCGGGCGATATGGAAGTGGACTACGTAAGGGTGTATCAGTAAGTAAAACCGATAAAAAAATCTGCAAGCATTTAAGCCTATATCCGGTCGAAACTGCCGTGCGCAGGGCTCGGCAGCCGATATATCTCATTATATAAAGGAGGAAACATGAGAAAAATTGCAATTGCCATTGTTTCGGTCGTTCTGGCCGTATGCATGGCCGTAGGTCTCGTTGCATGTGGCGAGGGGGGGGGTAACGTTACCATAACTCTCAGCGAAACCACCCTCACCATGACGGTAGGCGATACCGAAACCCTGGAAGCCGAAACTTCCGACGATTCAAGCGTTACATGGTCGACTTCGGATAAAACCATAGCCGACGTAAACTCCCGCGGCCGCGTAACGGCAATGGGCGCAGGCGAGGCAACGATCACCGCCACCAGCGGCGAGGCCACCGCAACCTGCAAAGTAACGGTAAAAGCTAAACCCGTCATCACGATAAGCGGCCTTCAGGAGACCGCAACTGTCGAAAGGGGACAGACCATAACCCTCACTGCAACGGCTTCCGACAGCTCCGCGATAGAGTGGGCTTCCGGCGATACTACTATCGCCACCGTAACTGATGAAGGCGTTGTAACGGGCGTGTTCCCCGGAGAAACCACTATAATTGCCACTACCGAGAGCGGTGGCAGAGCGGAATGCACGCTCACCGTAACGGCTCCCGCAGGAGCAGAGGGCAGCTGGTACGAGATGACGTTCGGCGAAGAGTCTGTTTCCCGCGGTGAAAAAGGAAACAAGATATGGTACTATTGGAATGACCAGAACTGGACAGGCTCTCAGGTAACGCTTGAAGGCCGTCCCGAATACTTCGGCGATTCCGAAGATTCCGAAGCCGGTTCCATACATTTTGCATACACCTCTATCGGCACCAGTTGGTTCGGTATGCAGATATTCTATAACGACACTTCCAAGGCCGACGGTACATATGAGCTCACTGCAACAATAGATATCGACGTTGCCGGTACTGTTACGCTCAATGGTAATCAGATCGCTCTCACCGAAGGTGAAAACGCAGTCGAGGCAATATTCGTGTATGACGCCGACAGCACTAACACCGAAGATTCCTCGTGGTTCGACCTTCAGATGGGTTATCTTGATGCCGAAGGTAAGGGCCACATGATCTCGGCAGCAGATGTTACCATATCTAACCTTAAATGGGAAGTTGCCGAAGTTACCGCGCTTGATGCTCCCGTCGTGGTCGTTGAGGACGGGGAAGCAACAATAACGGACGATAATAATACCGAGGGCGTAGGCAGTTACCTGATCGGGCTTTTTGAATCTGCAGAAGCAAGTTCGCCCAAGTATTCTTTCACGGTCGCGTTGAATGAAATGGAAAACTATGCTATAGATACTTCTATGGTCGAAGGCGCAACTTATTATGTAAGGGCTATGGCTGTTGGTGAAAGTGCGGCATACACCAATTCTGCATGGTCTTCTGCAAATGATGTTACTTTTGTTGTCGCAGATCATGAGATAGCTTACGACATGGTCAATACGACCGAAGCGAATATCCCTAACGATACGTGGATTTTCTGGAGTGAATACAACACGGCTACCGGGCGTTATGAAAATGGCACGGTAACGCTCAACTCTACCGACGCGGGCGGCAACTGGTACAGCCTTCAGTTATTCTATAAGAATACGGGGCTTGTTGCGGGAACCAATTACACGCTTAAACTTACAATCACTTCTACGCTTGACGGTACTATAACCGTACAGGGGCAGGCTGTGGAGCTTGAAGCAAATGTTGCCAAGGAAGTAACTGTAACTATAACGGGAGGAACCAATGTAGGCATACAGCTTGGCACGAATCCCGATGCCGGCGGCAGCGGCTCTGCGTTTGGGCAGAATGCAGTAACCGTAACGCTCAGCAATATTTCTTTCACCGAAGTCCAGGCATAACTTAAAGATCAAACCGCAATTTGCGGCAAATGAACAGGTTCCGCCGCCCCTGCGGCGGCGGGGCCTGAAATTCATGTAAGGAAAAAATTATTTTTTATAATAATTTTAATTTTACAAGGAGGACAATAAAGTTGTCAAAATCAACCAT
>ERZ1643247.3658-NODE-3658-length-10644-cov-3.830107_pt1 | contig 10644 bp, 12 predicted proteins | sample MGYA00579264_ERZ1643247 | MGnify/ENA primary metagenome ERZ1643247 (study PRJEB29033, sample SAMEA4952262) | chicken gut metagenome | biome: Broiler Chicken; feature: Gastrointestinal Tract; material: Caecum | place: Ireland | collected 2018 | study: Broiler... | reverse complement strand
TTATCCAGGTCAAAATCATCGATCCTGGATTCCACAAAGGCATCCGTTTCCACAAAGGTTCCCTTGTCAAACAGAAGCTCCAGACGCTCCCGCGCCGTCAGCTTTCCGCCGTCATGCTGCTTCTGGATTCTCGCTTCTCCGCCGCCGAGAGCCGCCTTCTGCCGTCTTGCCTCCAGATCCTGATTCGCCTGTTCCCAGTTCATTTTTCTTTTCCTCCATCATTTCCTGTGCCGGCAGCGGCCGTTTTCGCTTTTCTGCCGCCGGCATGCGCTCTCATTTTATCTTGAAGCGCTGATTGCTTGATTTTTTAATTATTTGAATTTCAAAGCTTTTCTGCATTATTATAGCACGAAAAGAAAAAAGTGCAATCCCCTTTTTCCTTTCGTGCCAATTTCCGGGCAAACTGCCCGTACAGCTGCAGAGCGCCTCAGGCAAGCTCCTGCGCCGCCAGATCCAGCGCCGCGCGCAGCACCTTATCCATATCATAATAACGATATCCGCCGAGCCTTCCGCCGAAGAGAACATTCTTTTCCTTCTCCGCCAGCGCACGGTATTTTTCGTACAGCGCCATGTTCTTCTCGTCGTTTACCGGATAATAGGGTTCGTCACCGGGCTGCCATTTCGCCGGATATTCCCTTGTGATCACGGTTCCTCGGCCGGTGCCGAACTCAAAATGCTTATGTTCAATGATACGGGTCCACGGGACCTCTCTTTCCGTATAATTGACCACCGCATTTCCCTGGTAGTTATCCTCGTCCGGAAGCTCCTCCGTCTCAAAGCGCAGGGAACGGTATTCCAGAGCGCCGAGCTGATAGCCAAAATACTCATCAATCATGCCTGTATAGAGCAGCTTCTCCCAGGTAACCGGCTCGTCCGAGGATGCATTCTCCTCCAGAAACTGCCGATAGGAAATGCCGGTACGCACCGCGCTGCCCTCCAGCATTTTTTCCACAATCTGCGTGTAGCCGCCAATCGGAATCCCCTGGTAAGGGTCATTGAAATAGTTGTTATCATAACGAAATCGAAGCGGCACTCTTCTGATAATAAAGGCAGGAAGCTCCCTGCAGTCTCTCCCCCACTGCTTTTCCGTATACCCCTTGATCAGCTTCTCATATACATCGCGTCCCGCCAGTGACAGCGCCTGCTCCTCCAGGTTCTGAGGTTCTCCGATGTGCAGCTCTGCGATCTGGTCCGCAATGATCTTCTTCGCCTCAGCCGGCCTCTTTATCCCCCACATCCGGCTGAAGGTGTTCATATTGAAAGGAAGATTGTACAGCTCATCCTTATAGATGGCCACCGGAGAATTGATGTAGTGGTTAAACTCCGCGAATCCCCTCACATAGTCCCAGATCTGTCTGTCCGAGGTGTGAAAAATATGGGCACCGTATCTGTGTACCTGAATGCCCATACTCTCCTGCGTGTAGATATTTCCGGCAATATGGTCTCTTCTGTCAATCAGCAGGCAGCTCTTCCCAGCCTTGTGCATCTCATGTGCAAAGCACGCTCCAAACAGCCCCGTTCCTACAATCAGATAATCATAATGCATGAAAATCTCTCCTTAATGTTTTATTTTGCCTTGTATTTCTTAATCTGTACAAAATCATCCATCAGGCCGAGGATCTTGTCTCTTCCTTCCTGATTCAGCTTCACATAATACTGCATAACCCTGTTTTCCAGAAGCTGCTCACTGATGGTGGTATCTCTTTCCAGAGAACTGAAATCTACCGGATTCAGGTTCAACTTGTTGCACATTTTAATAACCGTGCCATAAGCCATTCCATCAATTCCGCGTTCCAATGCTGTCACCAGAGTGCTGTAAGGAATCTGCATTTCAAGAGCAAACTGTCTTACGCTTCTGTACTGGCTTAAAATTTCCTTCTTCAAAATCTGTGCTTTGGTCATTATAAAATCCCTCCATTACCTTGCGACCCTTATAGATTTCGTATTTGTTTATTGTACACTACTTTCCTTTCATTTTGCAATAACTCTTTGAAAAAATATACTGGATTTCGGTTATTTTAAGAAATTGGTCATAATTTCCCATAAAATGTTAACAGTTGGCAGAAAACTTGAAGAGTCGTACTACCCGAGTGCCATATAAGACACTTCAGTTCTTCCAGAATTTACTAAATATTGTGAATTTATAAATATTTATAAATTATTTCCATTTTCTGAAGCCGGGCTGGCCTCCCCTTTTTTCGTGAATCTGCGGACGGTATCGGCACCTGCTTTTACTACATAAAAGGTCTGCCGTTTCCGGCAGACCCTCCTCAGAAAATTTCCTGGTTTTCAAGTCCGTTCTCAGTTGGAACGCTGAATCTCAAGCACCTTATACTGCAGAACCCCTACCTGGGTCTCCACATTCACGATATCTCCGACCTTCGCGCCGATCAGCGCCTTTCCGACGGGAGACTCATTGGAAATCTTTCCCTTCAGGCTGTTAGCCTCGGTGGAGCCGACAATCTTATACTCCAGCTCCTCATTATATTCCAGATCCAGAATCTTCACGCGGCAGCCGATGTTGATCTTCTCCAGATCCACCTCGTCCTCCACCACGACCTCAGCATTCTTCAGGATCTTTTCCAGTTCCTCGATTCTCGCTTCAATGTCGCGCTGTTCATCCTTCGCCGCATCATATTCCGCATTCTCGGACAGGTCTCCCTGCTCTCTGGCTTCCTTAATTTTCTGTGCCACTTCCTGCCTTTTTACAACCTTCAGTTCATGAAGCTCATCTTCATATTTACGGAGCCCTTCATAGGTAAGGATATTCTTTTTCTCTTCCATCTTCATTCCCTTTCCTGTTTCTTCATTGCGAAAGCCCCGGGCGGCAGCTGCCGGCGGCCTTATTCCTTCTTATTTACAACGGTTCGTATTATACCTTTTTCTCACAAAGGTGTCAAGGTACATCCGAAGGCTTCTGTAACAGACATCCCCTCTCTTTGCGTGCAGCAGCCGCGCTTTTTCCGGGTCAGAGGTCATATCCAGATAGATCGTCTTCTCCGGAAGGCTGCGGAAGGGAACCGGGCCCTTCTGTCCGGCATCCACACAGACCGTCCGTCCGGATGCCTTTCCTCGGGAATAATCCGGCAGTCTTCCGACACCGATGACGGGAAGGCCCGTATCCTGATAAATGTGCTCATAGTATGCATGCTTTTCCGTCAGGGGCAGGCTTCCCACGCTCTCGGGAATTGCCGTACTGACCAGCAGAAGGCCGTTCAGTTTTTCATAAGCCTTCCCCAGAAATTCCCGCATCCATTCCTCCTGGCGCATCAAAATCCGTTCCGGCTCCTCCTCCGGGAAATCCGGAAGCAAAACGATCAGATTGTCCCGAAAGGGCTGCTCCCGGTAGAAACGCGCCATCCAGAACAGTCCCCAGGGAACCGCATTCAGAGTCCCATCGGCATGCCTCGCCCCATCGGCATGCCCCGTCCCATCGGCATGCGGCAGCCCACCCGCATGCCCCGCCCCATCGGCATGCCCTGCCCCTTCCGCAAGCGCCTCCTGAAGCCTGTCCTCATACCAGACCTGCCCCCGGGGAGGATAACGGCGCGTCATACGGGCGAGCCTTTTTGTGAGCCTCTTCGGCCTTCTCAGCCAGCGGGAAGGCAGAAGAAGGAAGGTGATCTCCACCTCCCCATCCGTATCCGCAAACCGCTCCGGCCTCTCAAAGTCCGGAAACAGCGCCGGTTTGTTCTTTTTTTCCTTCAAAAGATATGCGTCCAGATATTCCATAGTTCAGAGTATGCCGGCCGCATGCGTTTCATTCCTGAAAAAGTGCTTTCAGTTCCTCCATGGTTTCCATCCGGTTGACCCGTTCCCGCAGCTTTGATGAACCCGGCCAGCCCGCAGTGTACCATCCCACATGCTTTCTCATCTCCAGGATCGCCGTATGCTCTCCCTTATACTGTACCAGCAGGGCCGCGTGGCGCAGTATCATTTCCCGAAGCTCTTCTGCCGAAGGGCCGGGGAGCAGTTCTCCGGTTTCCAGATAATGTGCCGTCCTTCCGAAAATCCACGGGTTTCCTCGTGCGGCGCGGCCGATGGCCACCCCGTCGCAGCCGGTCTGCGCAAGCAGGCGTCTGGCGGACTCCGGGTCCGTCACGTCTCCGTTTCCGATCACAGGGATCTTTACCGCTGCCTTCACGCGGGCAATGATGTCCCAGTCCGCCTTTCCGGAATAAAACTGCTGTCTGGTCCGACCATGCACGGTGATGGCTGCCGCGCCGCTCTCCTGCGCGATATGGGCCAGCTCCACCGCATTGACGTGTTCCTCGTCAAAGCCCTTGCGGATCTTCACCGTCACCGGCTTCTTCACTGCCCCCGCCACCGCGGAGATGATCCGTCCTGCCAGAAGGGGATCCTTCATCAGCGCGGAACCCTCTCCGTTGTTTACCACCTTGGGCACGGGACAGCCCATATTGATATCCAGAATGTCAAAAGGACGTTCCTCGATTTCTTTCGCAATCTCCGCCATCAAATCCGGCTCCGACCCGAAGAGCTGCAGCGAGACAGGGCCTTCCGCCGGGCTGATCTGCATAAGCTTTTCCGTATTGCGGTTATGGTAGGCAATGGCCTTTGCGCTAACCATTTCCATGCAGACCAGATCCGCCCCCTGTTCATGACAGAGCAAACGAAATGGCAGGTCGCTTACCCCTGCCATTGGTGCAAGAATCACCCGGTTGTCCAAAGCCACATTTCCGATCTGAAGCTTATCCATCCTTACCTCTGTTTTGCGCGCGTCATCTGTTACAGTTCAGCCTTCGGCAGAACTGTAACGGCATCCGGCCATTCCAATCGCAACACTCGCTTTATCGTGCAGCGATGGGCCGGATGCTTCCAGCCGTACCGTTTTCGTACGGTCTGCGCAGTAAATGCGCAGACCTGGCTGAATAGTAACCGTCATTTCCGGTTCTTTTCATAAATCAGCTGCAGGCCGTCCAGCGTGAGGGAGCTGTCATAGATGTCGATCACATCCGTCTCGTCGGAGATAATCCGCCCCAGTCCGCCGGTGGCAACCACCTTCATGTCCGGAATTCCGGTCTCCTTCTTCACCATGTTGACGATGTATTCCGTCTGTCCGATCTGGCCGAACATCAGGCCCGCCTGCATGCTGGAGATGGTCTCCTGGGCCAGAATGCTCTTCGGCTTTTTGATCTCCACCACAGGAAGCCTGGCGGTATCCTCCCACAGCGCCTTGGCGCACATCCGGATGCCCGGCGCCGTAATGCCCGCCGCGAAGCACCCGTCTCCCGTTACATAGTCATAGGTGGTCGCCGTGCCGAAGTCCAGTACCAGTACGGGGCCGCCGTACTTTTCATAGGCGGCTACCGCATCCACGATCCGGTCCGCTCCGATTTCCTTCGGATTTTCCGTCACGATCCGGATTCCCGTTTTGGTTCCCACGCCCACGATCAGCGGCGTTGTTTCCAGATAGCGGGTAATCCCGCCGATCAGCGAATGCATGATGTTTGGAACCACGCTCGCCACAATCGTTCCTTCGATCTGTTCCTTTGTAATTCCATCGAACATCAGAAGCTGGCGGATGTTCATCCCGTATTCATCCGAGGTATGTGCTGTCTTCGACATCATACGGAAGGTGGTCACCAGCTTTTTCCCATCGTATACCCCGCAGGTAATATTCGTATTTCCCACATCAATCGCTAAAATCATACCCCTTGTCCTTTCCGCCGCTCCGCGCCGCATCCAAACCATCCGGCGGGAATCACTGATTCCCGGATTCACCTGTATCTGGAATCAATGATCCCGAAAATCGCCGCTTCATTCCTCCTCCAGCAGGTCTCCCACATCTTCCTTCAGAACCACTGCCCGGTAATACAGGCTCAGGGATTCCAGAAGTTCCCTGCGTTTTCTGCGGATCTCACCGAGCATAAGCCCGGCGCTCACCTCGTCGTAGAGATAATCCTCCTCCGACGCCTGTGTCTCCAGCGTCACGCCGCCGTCAGCTTCAAAAAGAATGGTGAAAATACCGCCCACTTCTTCCGTAAACAGCACGCAGATGATATGCAGCTCATCCTGAACGGACTGGGGCAGTTTTTTGAAATCCGGGTTAAAAAAATATTTCTGTTCATAGGAATTCGCTCCGCAGAGCACCACCCGCCCCGCTTTATCCCTGCGGTCCGCCTGATTCTCATGTTCCCTGTTTTCCGTCGTCAATGCTCTCTTTCCTTTCCTCCCGGCCTCCGGTTACAGTTCAGCCTTCGGCAGAACTGTGAGGGCAGCCGGTTCAGACATATCCGTAAACGCCGCGCACGGACACCTCCCCCGCATACACGCGCTCCACGCTGCCATCCTGCCGCTCCACAAGCAGCTCTCCCTTCTCATTGATTCCTCTCGCGGTTCCTTCAAAGGCTCCTTTCGGGTCCAACACCCGGACAGGCCTGTCCTTATTCAGAAGCAGGCTCTCGTACTCCGCCGCCAGCCCGGACAGATCCCAGGAAGCGCGGAAGGTTTCATAGGCGCGTTCAAAATGCTCCATCACCGCCGCGAGCAGCTCCGCCCGTTTGATGCGTTCCCCCTTTTCGATCCGAAGAGAGGTAGCCGTACCGGCAATTTCTTCCGGAAACGTTTCCTGATTCACATTTACGCCCGTGCCGATGACCACGTAATGGATAAAGTCCGGCTCCGCGCTCATTTCCGTGAGAATGCCGCATACCTTTTTCCCGGCGATCACCACGTCGTTCGGCCACTTGATTCCGGCATCAAGCCCCAGCTGTCTCACCGCCCCGGCTACGGCAAGCGCCATCACCAGCGTGAGCATGCATGCCTGATCCGGCGCACATTCAGGGCGCAGCAGAAGGGTAAAATACAGGTTGCAGCCCTCCGGTGAAAACCAGCCGCGGCCTCTTCTTCCCCGTCCGGCCTCCTGCTGTTCCGTCACCACAAGCGTGCCCTCCGGCGCGCCTTCCTCAGCCGCCGCTTTGGCGTCAATGTTGGTGGAGCCCGTCACAGGCCGGAAGATCAGCTCTTGCCCCGCCCACCGGGTATGCAGGCGGCTTTTGATCTCGCTTTCTCCCAGCAGATCCGGAGACGCGATCAGACGGTAGCCTCTGTTCTGCACCGCCTCGATCTCATAGCCTTCTTCCTTTAACTGATTGATGATTTTCCACACGGCCGTTCTGGAAACGCCCAGTCTGCCGCACAGCTCCTGTCCGGACAGATAGTCCGTACTTTCCCGAAGGAGCGTGAGAACTTCCGTTTTTCTCAAAGCAAACTTCCTCCGGCTCAGTCCTGCCAGCCAAGCGTGGCGGCGATAACAGCTTTAATGGTGTGCATCCGGTTTTCCGCCTCGTCAAAAACCACGGAAGCGGGGGATTCAAACACCTCGTCCGTCACCTCCATCTCGCTGATGCCGAACTTTTCTCCGATTTCCTTTCCGATGGTGGTCTTCAGATCATGGAAGGCAGGCAGGCAGTGCATGAAAAGCGTGCTTCCTTCCTTTCCGTCGTCCGCATTTTCCATGATGCGGCGGTTGACCTGGTAGGGAGAAAGAAGCTCGATGCGTTCCTCCCAGACGCTGTCCGGCTCTCCCATGGAAACCCACACGTCCGTGCAGATCACATCCGCGCCCTTCGTTCCCTCCATGGCGTCCTCCGTCAGGGTGATGGAAGCTCCCGTCTGCGCGGCGATCTTCCGGCACTTCTCCACCAGCTCCTCGGAAGGGAAATATTCCTTCGGCGCGCAGGCCGTAAAATGCATGCCCATTTTGGCGCAGGCAACCATATAGGAATTGCCCATGTTGTATCTCGCGTCGCCCATGTACACCAGCTTCACGCCCTTCAGCCTTCCCAGATGCTCCCGGATGGTCAGAAGATCCGCCAGCATCTGTGTGGGATGAAACTCATTGGTCAGGCCGTTCCATACCGGAACGCCCGCATAAGCTGCCAGTTCCTCCACAATATCCTGTCCGAAACCGCGGTATTCAATTCCCTCATACATTCTTCCCAGAACCCTTGCCGTGTCCGCAATGCTCTCCTTCTTTCCGATCTGAGAGCCTGAAGGATCCAGATAGGTGGTTCCAAGCCCCAGATCATGGGCTGCCACCTCAAAGGAGCAGCGGGTTCTGGTACTCGTTTTTTCAAAAATCAGGGCAATATTCTTTCCATGAAAAACATCCACCGGAATGCCCTGTTTCTTTTTTTCCTTCAGATCCGCCGCAAGATCGAGCAGGTATTCGATCTCCTCCGGCGTATAATCCAGCAGTTTCAGAAAATGACGTCCTTTTAAATCCATTTTAATCTCCATTCCGGAGCGTAAGCGACGGGGCGAAGAGAAATCGCGAATGCGATTTCTCTTCTGCCATCAGAGCAATTTGTGACGCTCCGGCACAAATTGCCGTGTGAAAAATAAGCCATCGGGCTTATTTTTCACACTATGCCTCCGTTTCTGCTTTTTTTACAAAAACATCGAAAACACCACCGTCACGATCCCGCAGATTCCGATCGCGAGTCCGCTCATGGCCCCTTCCGTTTCTCCGATTTCAATGGCCTTGGAGGTGCCCACCGCATGGCTGCATGCACCGATCGCAAGCCCCGCCGTCATGGAGTCCTTCACCCGGAAGATACGGATCAGGAAGGGCGCCAGGATGCTTCCCATGATTCCGGTCAGAATGACCGCCGCCACCGTAATGGAAGAAATACCTCCATGACTTTCCGCGATTCCCACTGCGATGGGAGTAGTTACCGATTTGGGAAGAAGAGAATACGTCATGGCCTCGTCCAGCCCGAACAGACGGCAGAGAAGGAACACGCTTCCCATGGAGGTGAGAGAACCCGCCACGCAGCCCGCCAGAATCGGAAGCCAGTTCTTCTTCAGAAGTTCCAGCCTTGTATAAACCGATACCGCCAGACAACTGGTGGCCGGAGCCAGAAACATATTTATGATGCTCCCGCCCTCATTATAGCTCTCATAAGGAATTTGAAACAGCAGAAGTACCCCCGATACAAGAACGATAGCAATGATCAGGGGATTGCAGATCACAAGCCCCGTTTTTTTCTGAATCCATACACCAATGGAAAACGCCACAATACTGAGTGCAATTCCAAAAAACGGAGAAGCCAGCAGTTCAGACATATTCCTTCCTCCCTTCCTTTATTTTCCTTTCCACAGTCCGGTTTTCTTCCGTTCCGGCCTTTCCTGTTATATCCGCCTCAATCCGTCCGCTGTCTGCCTGCCGCCGGTTCATCAGCCAGAGGACGCCGCGGATGGTCCAGGCTGTCACCGCAAAGGTGAGAATCGTAGTAAACAGACAGATCAGAAGCAGCTTTCCCACGTTTCCGGCCAGAACGTCAAAATAATTGATGATGCTCACTCCCGCAGGAATAAAGAAAAAGGCCATATTGGAAAGCAGAAAATCCGATTTTTCCCTGATATGCTCCACCTTCAGGATTCCGAAGATGAGCAGAACAAACAGCAGAAGCATCCCGATCACACTTGCCGGAAATGCAAAGGGCAGAAGATTTTCCACAATTTCGCTTACCCAGCACAGCGCAAAAATAATTCCAATCTGATAGATGATTTTCATAAGTACACGAACTCCCTCTTATTTTCAATTCAGGCTGATCTGACACATCTTCATCGTCAGAAGCGCCGCCTCATGACTTTCCGGCGTCACACCCGCGCAGCAGGACGGATCCACGCTGATCCTGGTCTCCGGCAGCCGCGCTTTTAACAGAAGCGCGTTGGACACCACGCAGATGTCCGTGCACAGACCCACCAGCTCGATCTCCAGCTCCTCCCTCTCACTTTCCCTGTACAGAAGCTCTACCAGCTCAAGGGAAGCGAAGGTGGGCTTGTCCACGATCACCGCATGGGGCATGGCCTCCCGAATCTCTTTCCGGATCTGCCATCCCTCACTTCCACGGATACAGTGAGGGACAGGCAGATTCCTCCCCTCGCTGGTTTCCAGATAATCCTCATCATGAGTATCTCTTGTGGCATAAATGCAGTCCTCAGGATATGTGCGGATCTTCTCCACAACCCTGCCGACGATCGCCTGCGCCTCCTTCGTTCCCAGCGCTCCGTCGATGAAATCATTCTGCATGTCCACTACCACCAGTATTTTTTTCATACTCTATCCTTTCCGGCGCGATCCCACGCCCTGTTGTCATCCATTCTCCCCATTTTCCCTTTTTTCAGACCACATTCTGCGCGCCATCCTCAAGCTTCAGAAGCTGTTCCATATCGGATAGCAGCTTCTCCGTCAGCTCCAGCAGCTTCTCCGCGTCCTTTTCCACCAGACCCTCCTTTTTAAAGCGCAGCAGAAAATAGGGCGTTCCCTTCGCCGTAAAGGTCAGGGATGAGCCGTACAGGCGAAGCAGCCCGGGAATATTTTCCACACGTAAGAATGCGTCCGGACGGAGCTGAAGCTTCAGCGCTCCCTCCCGGTTCTTCACTTCGTCCCGGCTCTTCACCTCGGTGATATAAAGAGAGTGGGCCTTTACCCGGATCAGGGCGATCCGAAGCAGATTTTCCACGCAGACGGGCACCTCTCCGAACCGGTCCAGAAGCTCCTCCTTCATATCCTCGCTCTCCGCGGGAGTTTCCACCCCCGCAATCCGCTTATAGATATCCAGCTTCTGCTGCTCGTTGACGATGTAGGCGGACGGAATATAGGCATCCACATCC
>ERZ1643247.3657-NODE-3657-length-10646-cov-42.773204_pt1 | contig 10646 bp, 11 predicted proteins | sample MGYA00579264_ERZ1643247 | MGnify/ENA primary metagenome ERZ1643247 (study PRJEB29033, sample SAMEA4952262) | chicken gut metagenome | biome: Broiler Chicken; feature: Gastrointestinal Tract; material: Caecum | place: Ireland | collected 2018 | study: Broiler... | reverse complement strand
GGTGGCGCTGGCCGGGGGCCGAACAGGTCGCGGCCGTATCCTCGATCCATTCGCCCCAGCTGTGTCCGCTGGCGGGGATCACTTCGTCTGCAATGCGCCCGCAGACGGTGCACTGGCGGCGCACGATGCCTTCCGCTGTGCAGGTCGGGTTGCGCGTCACAGTGCCTTCATCCCAGCTGTGCTGTGCGCGGTCGGTCGTTTCGCCGCAGACGGTGCACTGGCGCCAGTGCTGCTCGCCGTCCGTGTTCCAGCCGCTGTAGCGGTGGCCCGCCGCGGGGATGCTCTCCGTTTCGTAGGCGCTGCAGCCCTGGTCTGTGCAGGTATGCCGCCGTTCACCCGCGGTTGTACAGGTCGGTTCGACGACGATCTGCCACTCTCCCCAGTTGTGTTCAGAAGCGGGCAGCGTTTCGGTGCGCGTAGCGCCGCATACGAGGCAGGTGTATTCTTTGCTGCCGTCCGCATCGGGCGTAGGAACAGAGACGGTTACGCCGGCGTTCCAGCGGTGCTCGGTGCGGTCGAGCGTTTCGCCGCACACCGCACAGACGTGCCAGTGCGCCTCTTCATCCGTCTGCCACTGTACGGCAGTCACATGCCCCGCCGCGGGGATGGCCTCTGCCCATGTCTTGCCGCAGGCGGTACAGGAATATTGCAGTTCGCCCTCTTCCGTGCAGGTCGGCGTGCGCACGATGGTCTGTGCCGTCAGAGTATGTTCGCCGAGGGGCAGCGCGCGCGTTTCGGCCGCGCCGCACTCGTCGCACCAGCGCATCTCTTCGCCCGCCGCAGTGCAGTCCGATTCGGCAGTCACCCGCCAATCGCTCCAAATGTGGCCGGCTGCCGGTACGATCTCGCTCTCCACTTCACCGCAGACGGTGCAGGCGTGCTGGCGCTGTCCGCTCTCCGTGCAGGTGGGCGCCTGTAACAGCTCCCATTCTCCCCAAACGTGTTCGGAGGCGGGCATTGTCTGCGTATGGGTGGCTCCGCAGATGGTGCAGGTGTAGGTCGTTTCACCTTCCGTACCGGGGCCGGGCAGGGCCGACGTCTCCCCCTCGTTCCAAGAGTGAGAGATGCGCTCGCCCGCTTCTCCGCAATCGAAGCAGGTCTGCCAGTGCGCGGTCCCGTCGCTGTGCCAGTCCCCGCCGAAGTTGTGGCCCGTCGGCTCGATGCTTTGTGTCTCCGTATAGCTGCACACGGTGCAGCTGTGCCGCAGCGTGCCCGCTTCCATGCAGGTCGCGTCTTCAAAAATGACCCATTCGCCGTATGTATGCCCGAGCGCGGCGATCTCCTCCGTGTCGCGGTAACCGCATACGAGGCAGATGCGCGCCTGTTCGCCCGGCTGTGTGCAATCCGGTTCGCGCGTGCGCGTCCATTCGCCCCAGGTGTGCGGGGCACGTTCGGTCGTCGCGTCGCACTCGTCGCAGACCTGCCAGTGTTCCGTTTCATCCTGCGCCCATGTCACAAAGTGATGTTCGTCGTGTGTATCCGCGTCGCACGCGCGCACGATGAGCAGCACGCTCAGCGCGATGACGATTGCCGCCGCGACCGCCAGTGCGATGGCGACCCATCGCATTGAATTCGGCCGATTGGGTCCCGGCGCCGCTGCGCCGTTTTCCTGCCGGATCTCTTTGTCTTCCATACCGTCTCCTTCCTGTCCGCGCGCCTGCCTGTCCGCTTCGGGGGACCGGCCTGCTCGCGCTTCTCGGCAAATATTATACCATGTTTTCGGCACAGAGGCAAGGCCTCGGCGCCGTTTGTGTCCCTAAAAATAGCAAAGAGCCGCATTTCGCCAAAAGCAGACTTTTTCTGCGCGCGGAGGGCGTATATTTGTCTTCTCCGCAGGTCGTCGCAGACCCCGCTTTTTTGTGCGGCGGGCGCTCAGCCGCGCCCGCCGCGGATGAGCTTGACGTTGCGGCGCTCGATCTCGATCAGCCCTTCCTCGCTCATGCGCTTGAGTTCGCGCGCCATCGCACTGCGGTCCACGCAGATGTAGTCTGCAAGGCTCGTCTGCGAAAAGGGCAGCGTAAAGTACAGGCTCTTTGTCTTGGTCGCGAGGATGGTAAAGTAAGCGAGCAGCTTTTCGCGCGTGGTGCGCCGGCTGAGGATCTCGAGGTGTTCGGAGAGCGCCTGCGTCTTTTCGCTCATCAGCCGCACCAGGTTGGTCACCACCGTGCTGTGGTAAGAGCACGCCTTAGGGCAGCGCTTGACGATGTGCGCGTAGTCGATGTACAGCACCGAGCTGTCTTCATCCGCCAATAGGAAAAAGCAGCCGTCTGCCCGATTGAAGCCGAGCGCATCGCCGAACACGCCGCCCGGTTTGAGCTGCTCGAAGATGGTGCGCGTCCCGTTGATGTCCGTGCGCACGAGGCTGATGCCGCCGCTTTGCACCACGCCCACCCGCCCCTGCGGCATGGGAACTTCTTCTCCCTTGCGGTAAGGCTTGCAGGATGCCCGGAAGCAGGTCATCAGCGCGCTGTACTCCTGTTTGGTGACCCCGTCAAAGAGCGAGGTCGAGATCATATCCGTATTCATACTGTCTTTATCCTGTTGCTTTTGCAACATTATTGTACGCAAAACGGGCAAAAATGTCAATCATTTCCGCCGCAGGGGCAAAAAAATCCGCGCGTCGGAACCGCGCGGAATGTGTTCGGTCTTCAGTTTTTGGAGGCCGCTTCCAGCGGCTCTCCGGTGCGGTTGTCACAGAAGGCGGAAACGCCCTTGGCGCGCAGGGCGCGGACGGCATAGTAGAGGGGGATCCCCAGTGCGTATACCCAAACCGCCTGCGTCACCAGCAGGGATGCGAACATGAACCAGTAGCCCGCATAGGCGGCGCCGCTCCATATCAGTACGAGCGGAATGACAAAGGCGTTGACCAATACGGGGAAAATGCCGCCGACAACGGGGCTCCATCCGCTGTTTTTGAGTAATTTCCCCGTCGCAAAGGTCAGGGCGGCGGCGACGAGTGAGGCCAAGCTGCCCAGTCCGACGTCCCACAGGGTGCCGGTCACGAGATTGGCGATCAGGCAGCCGACGTACAGAGCGGGGATGGTCTCCACATAAAACAGGGGGAGAACGGTCAGCGCTTCCGCGGGGCGGATCTGGAACCCGATCGAGCCGAAGGCAAAACTGCCGAGCGGGATGGTGAGTGCGACGTACAGTGCGGCGATGATGCCGGCCCTGCACAGCTGCTTGGTGGGGAATCTTTTCATTATTCAGTTACCTCGGTTGTTTTTAGGTAGTGTTTTCCGAAAACCTACCGTAGGCTATCTTAGCAGAAAACGGCGCGGCGGTCAAGTGTTTTGCCCCTGTTTCGGCCGCGCGGCAAAAATATCCCCTCCGCCGGGGGAGGGGGTCAGAGCACGAGGTTTTCTAAGAGCAGATAGTCGAAGTCCACCGGCTCAACGAAGTCGCGCGGATAAAAGCGAACATGGTTGAACTTGCCGAAGTTGAGGATGTGCGTCTTTAAAAGCACGGGCGTCGGCTCGTCCAGCTCGCGGCAGATGTCGAACAGGTAATTCAAAAAGTGCGACCATGTCAGTTTTTCCTCGTTTTCATAGGTGAACTGCCGCACGATCTTTCCGTCTTTGATGGTCTTGGCCCAAATGCGGAACATATTGCCTCCCTGCGCCGCGGCTGCGGCACCCTTTGCTTAGAGTATACCGAAAATTTCGCAAAAAGTAAAATATAATTGACAGAAAGGTCATAAAAATATATACTTATAGAAAAAGGCGAGGGTCTTCGCTCCTTGGCAGATCCTTGCGGAAAAGGAGACAGGAATGAATCAGCTCAATACGGAGATCCTGCGCATCCTCGAGGAGGACTGCCGCTATACACCCGCCAAGATCGCCGTCATGCTCGATCGCTCGGAAGCGGACGTGACCGCCGCGATCGAAGAGATGGAGCGCGAGGGGGTCATCGTCAAATATACCGCCATCGTCAACGGCGAACGCCTCGCCGACGAGGTCGTGCAGGCGCTGATCGAGGTCAAGGTCTCGCCCCAAAAATCCAACGGCTTCGATGCGATCGCCGAAGAGATCTACCGCTTCGACGAGGTCAAAAGCTGCTATCTGATGAGCGGCGGGTATGACCTCGCCGTATTTATCGAGGGCAAGACGCTGCGCGAGGTCGCGCGCTTCGTCTCCGAGCGGCTGTCTACATTGGACGACGTGCTCTCGACTTCCACGCACTTTATTCTCAAAAAATATAAGATCGAGGGGGTCATCACCGACCGGGAGGACGATAACCGCCTGCGGATATCGGTACACGCATGAGGAACTTCGTCAACAGCCGCGCGGGGGACCTCAAGCCCAGCGGCATCCGTAAATTTTTCGACATCGTTTCCGAAATGAAGGATGCGATCTCCCTCGGCGTGGGCGAGCCGGACTTCGTCACTCCCTGGCAGATCCGCGAAGCGGGCATCCGCAGCATCCGGCGCGGCTATACGCAATACACGGGCAACCGCGGCCTGCCCGCCCTGCGCGAGCGCATCGCCCGCTACATGGAGGAGCGCTTCGGCGCCGCCTACCCGCCCGAACACATCATCGTCACCGTCGGCGCGAGCGAGGGCATCGACCTCGTCATGCGCGCCGTCTGCGAGGCGGGGGACGAGATCCTGATCCCAGATCCCGGCTACGTTTCCTACGTACCCTGCGTGCAGCTGGCGGGCGGCACGCCCGTTACCGTTCCCTGCGTCAAAGAGAACGGATTTATCCTCACGCCCGAGGCGATGGAGGCCAAGATCACTCCCCGCACCAAGGCATTGCTGCTCCCGTACCCCAACAATCCGACGGGCGGCATCATGACGAAGGCGCAGCTGGAGGCGCTCGTCCCCCTCATCGAAAAGTACGATCTGCTCGTCATTTCCGACGAAATTTATGCCGAGCTGACCTACGGAGGGAGTCACGTCTCGGTCGCGTCTTTGCCCGGGCTGCGCGAGCGCACGGTGGTCATCAACGGGTTCTCCAAGGCGTTTGCCATGACCGGCTGGCGCATCGGCTTTGTCTGTGCGCCGCCCGAGGTGGACGCCGCCATGCTCAAGATCCACCAGTACACGCTGCTGTGCGCGCCGGGTGCCTCGCAGTACGCCGCCATCGCCGCGCTGGACGACGGGTTTTCCGATCATTTCGCCGCTGTCGAGCAGATGCGTGCCGAATACGACAAGCGCCGCCGCTTCATGGTCGACTTTTTCAACCAGAACGGCATGCCCTGCTTCGAGCCGCGCGGCGCCTTTTATGCATACCCCTCGGTGGAGGGATTGGGCGTCACGGGCGAAGAGTTCGCCAACGGGCTGCTGCGGGCAGAAAAAGTTGCGGCCGTCCCGGGGGACGCCTTCGGCGAGGCAGGCAAGTTCCACGTGCGCTGCTCGTACGCGACGGGCATGAGCAGTCTGGACGAAGCGACCAAGCGCATCGCCCGCTATGTCAAAACGCTCCAAAACTGACGCCCCTGTTGCCGGGAAAAGGGCATAAGTTGCCTGTAAATCGCGCCGGGCGCGGGAGGGGAGCGGATTATGGCTTGACATTTCCGCGCGCGTGCGGTATAATAAAGAAAGATACGGGCAGTGATTCCGCAGACGATGCGGAATCACTGTCCCCCTTTTGCATATTTTGATGGGCGAGAATATCGAAAAATTTTTCAAAGAGGTGTTGTAAAATGGCGGAAGAATTCATCATGACGCAGGAAGGCTACGACGAGGCAAAGGAACGCCTCAAGTACCTGCAGACGGAAAAGAAAAAGGAGATCACCGAGCGGATCAAAGTCGCGCGCGGCTTCGGCGACCTGTCCGAAAACGCCGAGTACGATGCGGCCAAAAACGAGGAAGCGCTCAACGAGAGCGAGATCCGCGAGCTGGAAAATAAGATCAAAAATGCGAAGATCATGGCCGAAAGCACGGATAACTCCAAGGTGCATTTCGGCAATACCGTCACCGTGTACGATTACGACCTCGAGGAGACGGTCACCTATAAGATCATGGGCTCTACGGAGGCAGATCCCGACAAGAACATCGTCAGCATCGATTCCCCCTTCGGGTCGGCGCTGGTCGGTGCGCGCTGCGGCGACAGGGTCACCGTCCACGCGCCCAACGGCTTCGATTACGAGGTCGAGATCAAGGAGATCCGCTAAAGAAAGCGGCTGCCACAAAAGATGATCCGCCTGCGCCGAAAACTGCATATTTACGGTGCGCTGCGCGCGTACCGCTCCGGTCCCTCGGCGCGCTTCCATATGCCGGGGCACAAGGGGAGTTGCCGCGCCCTTTCCGCGGGCGCGCGCTGCGATATCACCGAGCTGCCCTTTTCCGGCTGTTTGGAGGATGGGTCCGGCGTCATCGGGCGGGCGCAGGAGGATATTGCCGAGCTGCTCGGCGCGGCGTTTGCCGAGATCCTGACGGACGGATCTTCTGTGGGCGTCTGGGCGATGCTGTATGCGGCGCGAGCCGCAGGCGCGCGCGAGGTCATCCTCCCGCGCAACGCGCATAAAAGCGCATACAGCGCCTGTGCGGTGCTCGGACTCCGCCCCGTTCCGCTGGAAAATCCGGCGCGCGGCGGCGTATTTGTCCCCCCTTCGGCAAAACAAGCGGAAGAGGCGCTCGGCAGGGAGCCGGGCGCGGCGGTGTTTGTCACCTCTCCCGATTATTTCGGCGCCTGTGCAGACCTTCCTGCCCTGCGCCGCGCGTGCGATGCGCGCGGGGCGCTGCTGCTCGTAGACGGCGCACACGGTGCCTTTTTGCGGTTTGATGCGGCCGCTTCGGATCGGTACGCGGGCAAATATGCGGACCTGTGGGTGGACGGTTCGCACAAGACGATGGCTACCCTCACGCAGGGTGCGCTGCTGTGCGGGCGGGACAGGCGCCTGCACGTATATGTGCGCGAGGGGCTCGATCTCTTCCGCACGACCAGCCCCTCCTATCCGGTCATGGCGTCCGTCGAATACGGCGTCAAGCTGATGGCGGAGCGGGGGGCTGCCTATTGCGCGCGCGTGCGGGCGGACCTCGCGGCGGCAAGGGAAAGGCTGCTCAACGCGGGCATCGCCTGCTTCCCGTCCGAAACGCTCGTCCTTGCGCCCGATCTCGGCACGGCGGGGCTGTATCCGCACGAGATGGCCGCGGCGCTGCGGGCAAAGGGGATCTATGCCGAGCTGGAAACGGACCGGCACCTGCTGTTTTATAATTCTCCGTTCACGCCGCGCGGCGCGCTGCCGCGGCTGGCAAAGCGGATGGCAAAGTTGGAAGAGCGCCTGCCCCGCAGTGCGGCGCTGCCCGCCGGGCCCGTCGCCTGTACCGAGCGCGCCGTCGGCTATGCGGAGGCGCTGCGCGCCCCCTTCGAGTGGGTCCCGTTTGCACATTCGGTCGGGCGGGTGTGCGCGCGCAATGCGGGCGTCACGCCTCCCTGTTACCCTGTGGCGCTGGCGGGAGAGCGCATTTCAGAAGGCGCAGCGCGCGCCCTCGAGAGGGCGTCGCATACATTCGGTACGGAAGGCGGCAACGTGGCCGTCCTTCGGGAGCAGGCATGAAAGGGAAATTTATTACGTTTGAAGGCTGCGAGGGAGCCGGTAAATCCACGCAGATCCGCTTTTTGTCCGCCTATCTCGGCGAGCGGAACATCCCGCATATCGTCACGCGTGAGCCGGGCGGCAGCGATATCTCCGAGGCGATCCGCAAAGTCATTCTCGACGGGCGGTTCACCGCCATGACGGACGAATGCGAGGCGCTGCTGTATGCAGCGGCGCGCGTTCAGCATTTGGCGGATACCGTCGCGCCCGCGCTGGAAGCGGGCAAAACGGTGCTGTGCGACCGCTATCTCTTTTCCTCCTTTGCCTATCAGGGCTATGGGAGGGGGCTTTCGCGCAAGTTTTTGCAGGAAATCAACAGCTATGCCATCGGGCACTTTATGCCGGATATCGCGCTGTTTTTGGATATTCCGCCCGCGCGCGCCTTCGAGCGCAAACACGGCGCCGATCGGGATGACCGCATCGAACAGGCGGGGGCAGAGTTTCACCGCCGCGTGTACGAAGGGTACTGCCGCCTGACGGAGGAATATCCGGAGACCATCGTCCGCGTCGACTGCTCGGGCACCAAGTTTGAAACGAAGGACAAGATCGCCCGCTTGCTGCGCGAGCGGGGGCTGATCGGGTAGGCCGCCATGGAGATCTTTCAGCGCAGCCTCCCCTATAAAATGATCGCGGCAGATGCGGCAAACGGCCGCCTCGCCCACGCCTATCTGCTCATCTGCCCGGACGAGAAAAACCTGCGCACATTCCTCAAGCAACTGGCAAAGCTCGTTTTGCGCGCAGATGCGCGCGCCGACCGCCTGATCGACGCCGAACAGTACGTCGACTGCCGCATCTTCCCGGCCGAAGGGGAGCGCGCGGGCGTCGCCGAAGTCAAGGAACTGCTCGAGGACTGTTATATCAAGCCGGCAGAAAACGACCGCAAGCTGTTTGTGCTCGACCGCGTGCATGAGATGCTCGCGCCGGCGCAGAACAAGCTGCTCAAAGTGCTCGAAGAGCCGCCGGCCAACGTCTATTTTCTGCTGGGCGCGGCGAGCGAATTCCCCGTTCTGCCCACGGTACGCTCGCGCTCGCGCCGGCTGGAATTGTTTGCCTTCCCCGAAGAACAGATCGCCGAGCACATCCGCCGCAAATATCCACATCGCACGGACGCGCGCGAGATCGCCGCGCTTTCGGGCGGGGCACTGGGCAGGGCGGAAGAGCTGGCAGAGGGCGGTTCGCTCGCAGGCGCGGGAGAGGAAGCGGCGCGCTTCCTCCTGACGCTCTCGCCGGCGGGTATCCCCGAGGCGGTGCGGCAGTATGCAGCCAAAGAGGAGATCGGCCGGTTCCTGCCTCTCCTGCGGTTGGCGCTGCGCGACGCCCTGTTTGAAAAATTGGGCAAAGGTGCGCTCTCCCTCTCGGGCGGGAGCGAGCTGCTCCGCCGCGCCGCGGAGCGCTATTCGGCCGAAGCGCTCGTCCGGGCGCTCGATCAAGTTGCCGAAGCGGAAAAAAATCTCAAAAACAATGCCAATGCGGCCATGAGCTTACAGGCTCTGTTCGTCGGAATCCTGGAGGGAAGATGAAAGTTATCGGAATCAGATTCAAAGAGGGCGGCAAGGTCTATTACTTTGCCCCCAACGAAAACGAAACATACGAAGAGGGGATGCAGGTCGTCGTCGAAACGAGCAAGAGCACCGAGTTCGCCTACGTCGCCTTCCTGCCGAAGGAGGTAGACGAATCGGAAGTGGTGCAGCCGCTCAAGCCCATCCTGCGCATCGCGACCGACCGTGACCGCGAGCAGGTGCGCCGCAATCTCGAGCGCAAGCCGCAGGCGATGAAGATCGCGCAGGAAAAGATCGAAAAGCACGGCCTGAAAATGAAGCTGATCGACTGCGAATTCGCTTTTGACGGCAATAAAGTCATCTTTTATTTTTCGGCGGAAGGGCGCGTCGATTTCCGCGAGCTGGTCAAGGATCTGGCGGGCACCTTCCGCATCCGCATCGAGTTGCGGCAGGTCGGCATCCGCGACGAGACCCGCCTTTTGGGCGGCTTCGGCCCCTGCGGGCGGGAGTGCTGCTGTGCGGGCGCCATGCCCGAGTTCCGCAAAGTCTCCATTAAAATGGCGAAGGTGCAGGGGCTTTCCCTCAATCCCGGCAAGATCAGCGGCCTGTGCGGCCGGCTGATGTGCTGCCTCAGCTATGAAAACGATTATTACGCCGAGGCATTCAAAAAAATGCCGAAGGTCGGTTCGGAGGTGATGACGCCCGAAGGCCGCGGCACCGTCGTTTCCGATAATATGCTCAAAATGGTCGTCCGCGTCAAGATCGAAAAGGACGGCAGCCTCGTTTACCGCGATTTTCCCGTCGAGGAAGTTCGATTCAAGAGTAAAAAGGAGGAGCCGGGTCCCGAGGATGAGAGCGAGGAGATCCCTGCTGAAGAGGGCGAAGGCGCCGTAAGCCCCGCGCCCGAAGAGAGCGTGCGCCCGCCGCGCGAGCGCAGAGAGAAGGGGCGGGAGGGCAATCGCAGTCCCCGCCGCGAATCGGGTGAACAGCGGCCCAATGCACAGCGCAAGGAGGGGGGCAAAGGCCAGCCCAAGGAGCGCGGAAAGGGCAAGGATCGCCGCAGGGAGCGGCAGAACGGTCAGCCGGGCGAGAGGCAGCAGAAAGAACATGCCGCGCGCCCGCCGCGCGAAGAGCGCCGGCCTTCCGGCGGCGAAGAGTGAGCCGTTTTTCATACAAGCTGCCATAAAAAATCAGCTTTTCCGTAAAAAAATCGTCAAAAACACCCCGGCGAAGGCTTTACGAAAGTGAAAAGTTATGGTATAATATTCGCAACGGTAGGACGTTATAATTCGATCGGAGGTAAAAAGCAATGGCACATAAAATTTCTTCGGAATGCATTTCCTGCGGCGCATGCGCAGACACCTGCCCGGTGAGCGCGATCTCCCAGGGTGATACGCAGTATCAGATCGATCCGGACGTTTGCATCGATTGCGGCGCGTGCGAAGAAGGCTGCCCTGTCGGCGCGATCAAGCCGGAAGAGTAATCCAATCAGACAAAACGGGCTGCGCGGGGAGATCCCGCGCAAGCCTTGTATGTCAAAGTTTGCCTATGGGGATATAGCTCAGTTGGTAGAGCGCTTGAATGGCATTCAAGAGGTCATGGGTT
>ERZ1643247.3655-NODE-3655-length-10650-cov-3.274752_pt1 | contig 10650 bp, 9 predicted proteins | sample MGYA00579264_ERZ1643247 | MGnify/ENA primary metagenome ERZ1643247 (study PRJEB29033, sample SAMEA4952262) | chicken gut metagenome | biome: Broiler Chicken; feature: Gastrointestinal Tract; material: Caecum | place: Ireland | collected 2018 | study: Broiler... | reverse complement strand
CGGATCTGCAAGCCAGGAAACCTGCCGTCTGCTGGTACGGGAATGTCATTCCAGGTCACGAGTAATTGATTGTACCGGCCTGCGGCGTCCGGCGGCGTCCGCAGCTTTCTGACTCAGACAGCGGCAGAAGATACAGGGTGTCCGCGCGGCAGAGCGCAGGGAGACGCCCTTATGGACGAACTGTCAGTTTGAGCCCTTTTCATCAGGTGCGGAGTGATCTTCCCGTCCCTTCCGATATGGAATTTTCAGAGTGGACAAGGAGGAGCGAAGGATGAGACAGGGAAAACTGGCAGTTTTATTTGCGTCCGCAGTTCTGGCAGCGGGGATTATGGCCGGCTGCGGAAGCGGACAGCAGGAGACCGGGACGGCATCAGTTCCGGAGGAGACGGCCGCAGAAGGGACAGAAACAGAGGAGGAAATGGATTTGGCAGAGATGGATACCGCCGTACAGACAGAGACGGAAGAGGAAAATTACAATACGGGAGACGCGTCCCTGGACGACCCCAGAAACGGCGATGGAATCGGTGAGACGGAGCTTCTGGCGGTGAGTTTCGGAACCAGCTACAACGACAGCCGGAGGCTGACCATCGGCGCGGTGGAGGAGGCCATGGAGGAGGCATTTCCCGATTATTCCGTGAGAAGGGCGTTCACCAGCCAGATCATTATCGACCATATAAAATCCCGGGACGGCGTGGCCATCGACAATGTGCGGGAAGCCCTGGACCGGGCTGCGGACAACGGGGTGAAAAATCTGGTGATCCAGCCCACCCACCTGATGAACGGCCTGGAGTACACGGATCTGGTCAATGAGGCCGCCGAGTACGCGGATGCTTTTGAAAAGATAGCGGTGGGAGAACCGCTGCTCACTTCTGAAGAAGATTTTCAGGCGGTGATGAAGGCGGTGACCGACGCCACCGCGGAGTACGACGACGGGGAGACCGCCATCTGTCTCATGGGCCACGGCACGGAGGCGGAGTCCAACCAGGTGTACGCCAGAATGCAGGAGACTCTGGCAAATGCCGGATTTGACAATTATTTTGTGGGAACCGTGGAGGCGGAGCCGGCTCTGGAGGATGTGCTGGAGGCGGTTCAGGCCGGAGCGTACAAACGGGCGGTGCTCATGCCTCTCATGGTGGTGGCGGGAGACCACGCCAACAATGACATGGCGGGAGACGAGGAAGATTCCTGGAAAACGGCCTTTGAGAACGCCGGGTATGAAGTGGTCTGCCTGGTGAAAGGTCTGGGAGAGCTGGAGGCAGTACAGCAGCTCTTTGTGGAGCACGCTCAGGCGGCGGCAGACAGCCTGGAACTGTGAGGCGTCCTATGAGATTAAAAAATTGGCGGGCGGCGGCGATTTTTGCCGCCGGCATCATTACCTTGGGAATGTCCGCATGTAACGGACAAACGGCGGAAGAAAGAGAACATCCGGCGGCGGAGACGACAGCCCTGGAGCAGGAAACCGGCAGCGAAGCGATTGGCAGCGGGGAGACCGGCGGCGGGGAGACAGAAGCCGGGGAGACTTTGGACGGAGAGGCGGCAGCCCCGGTCTTAAAGGACGGCGTTTACCCCATCCAGGTAGATTCCAGCTCCGATATGTTCCGGATCACCCAGTGCCAGCTGACGGTGAAGGATGGAACCATGACTGCGCGGATGACCATGGGAGGCACCGGATATCTGAAGGTATTCATGGGAACCGGCGAGGAGGCGGAGCAGGCTTCTGAGGAAGACTATATCCCATTTACGGAGCAGCCGGACGGCACCCACGCCTTTCAGGTTCCCGTGGCCGCCCTGGATCAGGAGATCCCCTGCAGCGCTTTCAGCAAGAGGCGGGAGAAATGGTATGACCGGACTCTGGTTTTCCGCTCCGATTCCCTGCCGGCGGAGGCATTTTCAGAGGGATCTCTTGTGACGGCGGAGAGCCTGGGCCTGGCGGACGGCAGCTACCGGGCGGAGGTGAAGCTGGAGGGCGGCTCCGGCCGGACTTTTGTGGAGTCTCCGGCACTTCTTCAGGTGGAAAACGGCTCTGTCCGTGCTACGGTGGTGTGGAGCAGCTCCAATTACGATTACATGGTGGTGGATGGAAACCGGTATGATCCGGCCAACGACGAAGGAAACTCCACATTTGAGATCCCCGTTCCGTTTTTTGACAAAAGTATCGGGATCACGGCGGATACAGTGGCCATGAGTGTGCCCCACGAGATTGAGTATACCCTGATCTTTGACTCCTCCACTCTGGAGGCAGTGCCATGAGAGGGAAAAGTTTTTTAAGGCCGGCAGTCCTGGGAGCAGGGCTGGCGGCCCTGCTGGCATTTGGAAGCGGCTGCGGCCAAAAATCGGAGGCGGCTGGGAGCAGCCCCGTTTCGGAAGCGGGGAAAGCTGCGGAGACAGAGGCGGGCCGGGAAGAGACGGCAGTTTCTGACGCAGTGGAGTGGAGTGATATGACGGTTTCCGGCTCAATGGATCTGACGTATGCGGAGCAGTTTTCTGTGGACTATTACGACGGCGGCTACGCTCTGATCGCCATTGACAGCAGCGGGAAATATCTGACAGTGCCGGAAGGATGCCCGGTGCCGGCGGGGCTGCCGGAGGACATCGTGCCGGTTTTTCAGCCTCTGGATCACATTTACCTGGCGGCCACCTCCGCCATGGACCTGTTCGCCGGTCTGGACAGTGTGGACCGGATCACCCTGTCGGGGACGGACGCTTCCGGCTGGTATATTGAGGCGGCCAGGCAGGCCATGGAGGCGGGGCAGATGGTATACGCGGGAAAATACAGCGCTCCCGATTATGAGAGAATCCTGGCAGACGGCTGTGACCTGGCGGTGGAGTCCACCATGATTCTTCATTCCCCGGAGGTGAAGGAACAGCTGGAGCGGCTGGGCATCCCCGTGCTGGTGGAGCGGTCCAGCTACGAGAGTCATCCCCTGGGTCGAATGGAGTGGATCCGTCTGTACGGGGTCCTTTTGGGAAAGGATGAGGAGGCGGAAGCCGTGTTCCAGGAGAAAACAGCGGCTCTAAAAGACCTTCCCGAGTGGGAGAGCACGGGAAAGACGGCAGCCTTTTTCTACATCACAGGGAACGGATCCGTAAATGTGCGCAAATCCGGAGACTACGTGGCGAAAATGATCGCCATGGCCGGGGGAACTTACGTGCCGGCAGATGAGGAAGGAGAGGAAAACGCCCTTTCCACCACGAATATGCAGTTGGAGGCTTTCTACGCGGCGGCAAAGGACGCGGATGTGCTCATCTACAACAGCGCTGTGGACGGAGAACTGAAAAATATGGATCAGCTGCTGGAGAAGAGCAGCCTGCTGGCGGATTTTAAGGCGGTAAAGGAGGGAAATGTGTGGTGCACGGGAAAAAATCTGTTCCAGGAGACCCTGGGACTGGCGGATATGATCCGGGATCTCCATCTGGTGCTGACGGAGGAAAATCCGGATCCCGAAAGCCTCACCTATCTTCACCATCTCCCGTGAGACAGAGCTGGAGATGGGGGCAGATCCCTGCCGGGGAGAGAGGCCGCGCCGGGAGATGGGGGCTGGTCTTTGGGCTGCTGGCAGGAGCTGCGGCTGTACTGGCAGTGTGGAATGTGTGTTCCGGAAGCGTGGTCATATCGCCGGGGGATGTGATCCTGGCTCTTGCGGGGGAGGAAATGGATGAAACCGTCCGCCGCATCATCTGGGATCTGCGTCTGCCCCGGGCGGCGGCGGCCATCGTTCTGGGCGGGGCTCTCTCCGTGTCCGGTTTTCTCCTTCAGACCTTTTTTGCCAATCCCATCTCCAGCCCCTTTGTCCTTGGAATCTCCTCCGGGGCGGAGCTGGCCGTTTCATTTCTGATGATTTTCTGCCTGGGAAGAGGAATGCCGGTGAGTTCCCTGGCCATGATCCTGGGAGCCTTCGGGGGAGCCATGGTGGCCACGGGGCTGGTGCTTCTGCTGTCGGGGCGGGTGAGGAGTATGGCGTCCCTGGTCGTCTGCGGCGTCATGATGGGGTATATGTCCTGCGAGGCGGAGTCCAGCGTGGTTTCCGCCGTCACCTTTGCGGACGACGCGGATATTGTCAATTTAAAGAGCTGGTCCATGGGCAGTTTTTCCGGCATTTCCTGGGAAAATGTACAGGTGATGGCGGCGGTGGTTTTTCCGGCTCTGATTTTTGTATTTCTTCTGGCAAAGCCCATGGGCGTCTATCGGCTGGGAGAGGTGTACGCGGAGACGGCGGGGGTGAATGTCCGACGTTTTCGGACAGAACTGATTCTGCTCTCCAGCCTCCTCTCCGCCTGTGTGGTGGCCTTTGCCGGTCCGGTATCCTTTGTGGGCATTGCGGTTCCCCACCTGGTAAAGCGGCTGTTAAAGACTTCAGAGCCGGCGGCGGTGATTCCCGGCTGCTTCCTGGGAGGAGCGGCCTTCTGCCTGTTCTGCGACCGGATTGCCAGGACGCTGTTTGCCCCAACGGAGGTGAGCATCAGCTCGGTGACTGCGGTATTCGGCGCTCCCGTGGTGATTTTTATGATGGCGGGAAAGTGGAAAAACAGGGGAGGTGGGATGTGAGATGAATCCTGTTTTAAAAACAGACCATATGGCGGTGGGATACGGGAAATCTCCGCTGATCCGGGACATCTGTCTTCACGTAAAACCGGGGGAGATCGTCACACTCATTGGCCCCAACGGAGCTGGCAAATCCACCATTTTAAAAAGCCTGACCGGTCAGCTGAAACCCCTGGGAGGAACTGTGTATCTGGGCGGCGTGCCGGCGGAGCGGATGACGGAGAAAGAGCGGGCGAGGCGTCTGGCGGCGGTGATGACGGACCGGGTGCAGCCGGAGATGATGACCTGCCGGGATGTGGTGGCGGCGGGGAGGTATCCTTACACCGGCCGCCTGGGAATTCTCTCCGGAAAAGACCGGGCGGCGGTAGAGGAGGCCCTGTCCCTGGTGGGCGGAGAGGAACTGATGGAGCGGGATTTTATGAAGGTGAGCGACGGCCAGCGGCAGAAGATCCTTTTGGCCAGGGCGATCTGCCAGGATCCGGAGGTGCTGGTTCTGGACGAGCCCACCTCCTATCTGGACGCCCGTCACAGGCTGGAGCTGCTCTCCGCGCTGAAGAGGCTGGTGAAGGAGAAACATACGGCGGTGCTCATGTCTCTCCATGAGCTGGATATGGCCCAGCGGATCTCGGACTATGTGGTCTGCGTGGGAGAAGGCGGGATCTGCCGGCGGGGAAGGCCGGAGGAGATTTTTACCTCCTCCATCATAGAAGAGCTCTATGGGCTGCCGGAAGGTTCCTATCTGCCGGAATACGGCTCCCTGGAATTTCCGCCTTCTCCGGGAAAACCGGAGGTGTTTGTCATAGGCGGACAGGGGAGAGGAATTCCCGTTTACCGCCGTCTCCAGCGGGAGGGGATTCCCTTCGCCGCCGGAATCCTGTATGATAATGATATGGACGTTCCCGCGGCCAGGGCCTTGGCGGCGGAGGTGATCTGCGCCCAGGCCTTTGAACCGGTAAGCGAGGAAGTCTACCGGAGAGCGGAGTCGGTGATGGATTCCTGCCGTCAGGTGATCTGCTGCCTGGACCGGTTCGGAACCTTCGGAGAGGCCAACCGCCGTCTGGCGGAGCGGGGACGGGAGAAAATGAGTAAAGGAGGTTCACCATGCGCACAGGAGTTGCAGGAAACGGGACGATTGTCAGACGGTTTTTGAAGGATGCCGCCCAGGTGGAAGATGTCAGGACTACCGCCATCTGTGTCCGGGAGAGGAGCCGGGAGAAGGGAGAGGAGCTGGCCCGGGAATATGGGATGAAGGTCTACACAGATTATGAGGCATTTTTGAGAGAGGGAGATATGGATACGGTCTATGTGGGACTGATCAACACCCAGCACTACTCCTATGCGAAGCAGGCTCTTCTGGCGGGAAAGCATGTGATCTGTGAGAAGCCCCTGACGGAGACGGCGGCCCAGGCCCGCGAGCTGGCGGACCTGGCCAGGGAGAAAAATCTGTTTTTGTGGGAGGCCTTTAAGCTGCCCTACGGTTCCATTCTGCCGGCGGTAAAAGAGCATGTAAAAGAGCTGGGGCCGGTCCGCGTGGTACAGTGCAACTCCGCCTCCCGGGCTGTCCTCTGCCTGGGCGGGGAGGAGACGGAAATCGCCTGCCAGCCGGAGAAGGGGAGTTTAAAGCCAGAGATTCAGGCCTTTGCCCGCCAGCTCCAGACGGGGGACCGGACGCCCTGCTATGAGATGTTAAAACACAGCGTCCAGGTCATGGAGATCCTGGACGATCTGAACAATAGTCTTTGATTTAGTTTGGAACTGAGACCTCGGCCGGGGTGGAAACAAAATCCCACCCGGTTTCCATATAGTCATCCATGCGGTCCCGTATCTCCTGCTCCCTCTCCATATAGTCCAGATAACCGGCCAGGATGGTTTCTTCGGTGCGGCCGTCCCGGTAGGTGATCTGGTAGCGGCAGATTTCCGTGTCTCCGGAATCATCATCCTCCACCATTTCGGAGGCGATGTCCCCGGTGCCGTAGGTGATGGTGACCCGGCTGCTGTAAGTCTCCCAGGACTCATCCTCCACCAGAGAGACAGAAGCTCCGGTGCTGAAAGTGACGGCGGTTTCATAGCGGTAAATATCCGATTCCGGATCGTAGGTTTCTGTGTACTGCACATGGGAGGAACGGCCGTCGGACCTGGTCTCCGCCGCGGAGAGGAGGATCCCGTATTCATCGTATTCGTAAACGGTGGTTCCGTCCAGGCTGCCGTCAGAGGAGACGGTGGTCTTTTTGGACGGATAGCCGCGGGAGTCCAGTTCCCAGGTGCTGTTTATGGCGGCGCCGTCAGGACGGGTGACCGTTTCGGATAAGGGCATATCGTCGGAGGTGTAGGCTTCCACGGTCACTGTGCCGTCAGCCTCCCGGCTGGTGACGGTATAGCTGCCGTCGTCTGCGTAAATGGTTTCGCTGGTTTGGGTGCTGCCGTCGGTTCCCCGCTTCTCCCAGTAATAGCGGAGGGGAACGCCATAACCTTCCGTTTGTCCATTTTCTTTTTTGGCGTACTCTGTGATTTCAGAAGCTCCGTCCGCCGATTCTGTCTGTCTGTAAAAAGAGTAGATTCCCGCCTGGGAGGAAATTTTCGTGACGGTGGTATTTCCCATTTCATCGGTGGAAGTGGTTTCTTCCATGCCATTGAATTTTGTGACGGTGGTGCTGGCGATGGTTCTGCCGGTGCTGCCGTCCCGTTTTATGTAATAGGACAGTTCCCCATCTCCGTCGTAGGAGTATTCCTCCACTGTGGAGACGCCGCCGGCGGTGGAAATGACCTTCACAGGCTGATTGTCCGATTTCCGGTTCCAGCTCTCCGTTCGCGTCTCATTTCCGGAGAGATCCCGGGAAGTTTCCACGGAGCGGATGGAAGCAGCGGGGCCGCCATCTTCCGTCCAGAGCTGGGAAGTGGATGTGATTCCTGTAAGGGCATTGTAGGAGGAATCAGATGAACGGATGGTGATGCCGTTCTCGTCATATTCGTATTCCTGGCGCCTCCAGCTTCCGGTGGTGGATGAGGTGTCCACGGAAGTAAGGAGACCGCTGCTGTCATAAGTATAGTCCGTCTGCTGGGTGGATCCGTCGGCGGAGACGGAGATCTGCTTCAGCGGGCTGAACCAGTCGGCGAACCAGGATTCACTGCTTTCCCAGGTGCCGTCGCTGTAGTTCAGGGTCTGCTTCTGGTGGGAGACATGCCCTTCCGGCGCATAATCGATCTCTGTGAGAAGCTGCGTCCCCTGGGCTGCGTCATACTCGGAGACGGTGCTTCCAGAGGAGACTCCGTTCTGGTCGTAGAAGTATCTGGCGGAGTAGGTGGAGCCGTCCCGGTAACGGGCGTCGTAGACGGTCCGGTTCCCGTCTTCATTGTATTCATAGCGGGTCACGTCCTGTGTCCCGTCCTCGTATTCCGTTGTGATCTGGCTCACCGCCCGCTCGCTGGCGCCGGCTGTCATCCCAGACAGGGGCAGAAAGGCCAGGAGCAGGGAGAGCGCCGCTGCTGTCAATCGTTTCATTTCCATTCTCCTTCCTCTTTACAAGCGCTTACTGGATGTACCAGGAGGCGTCCGAATAGTCTGCCATATGCCCCATCATTTCGATGAGCAGGAATACTCCTTCCGTTTCATCCAGAAGGATGGTTTCTTCCTCTCTGCCGTCCCGGTAAAGAACCCGGTACCGGTATACGGTGCCGAAAGACTCATCCTTTTCCCAAATTTCCTGACTCACATCTCCGTGACTGTAGGTGAGACAGAGACGGCTGTATGGGTCCTGATCCTCCGTGGTCAGGGATACAGACCGGCCGTTGCTGAAGACAGTTTCCAGGCGGTATCCTTCCTCCCCGTCTGCCCCAGCCAGTTCTTTCTGCTCAGTGACAGCGGAAATGCCATTGCTTTTGGTCTCTGTGACGGAAAAGCTGCCGCCGTCAGTTTCAATCCTGGTCTCCACAGTGGTTCCGTCCGAGTAGGTGGTGTAAATGGTGGCGGACTGGCCGTATTCGTCAGTTTCCTGAAAGCCGGAGCCGGTGATCTCGCCGAAACGGGCGTTCCGAACGGTGAAAGTCCCGTCCTGGCTGGCGCGGGCGGACAGATTCAGGCCTTTGGAGGTGAGGATGGAATAGAGAAGGTCCCCCTCTTTTGTGCCGCTGATCTGGATGGAAAGTTCAGTCCCGTCTCCGCCGGTGACGGAGTAGCGGATCTGAAGGCCGGACAGAATGCTGTCATTTTCCCCGCCGGAATCTGTCTGTCCGGATTCTTCGGTCTCCCCCAGGAGCTGCTCCAGATTGGCGGAGATCAGCGCAATGATACTGGGAAAAGAAAGGGAAAATTCCCTTCTGGTGCCGTCTGCCCGGGAAATGTCCGCGTTCCCTGTAAAGCTGTAGTCCTCTTCCATGTGAAAGGTGCTCTGAAGAACGGTTCCCAGATAGTCTTTGGCCCCTATTTCCACCGTCCATTCGTCCGGATAGGCGGTGGTCTGCTCATAGAGCAGGGTTCCGGCTTCGTTGGTTCTGGTCAGACGGATCTGGTTCCCGTCCTCGTCGTAGCCGTACTCCTCTGTGATTCGGGAACTGCCGGAGGAAATTACTTTTTTTAACGGGTTCCTCCCATCCTGCCACAATTCCGTTACGGTCTGCTGACCGTCCGGCTTTGTGACCGTGGTGACGGAGCGGCTGATCTGTCTGTCCCCATTGGTCTCTGACCACTGGATTTCCTCTGTCTGGATACCGGTGTCGGAGGAAGAGAGCCGGTATTCGCGGATCACATTTCCGTTCTGGTCATAGCTGTACTCCTCCCGGTCTCTGGTTCCGTCGGTGTATTCCGTGTTTCCCACTCCTTCTTGATCTTGACCGGCGGAGAGCAGACGTCTCTGCCGGGATTTTTATTCTATTGTAATATGTTTTTCACAAAAGTGGAAACTATTTTTAAGAAAAAACAGTAATTTTCACTAAAATCCGTAACTTCCGCTCAGCTCCTCCGTGATCAGCCGCCTGGCCGCTTCTCCCTCTGGACTTAAAGGGCGGTATTTGGGCCAGGCCAGGATCCTGTAATATTTTCTGGCGGCGTCCAGGGGGAGGATCTGGCAGCTGCTGTCAGAATCGGCCATGGAGGCGGGGAGCAGGGTGATTCCGCTGCCCGCCCGCATCAGGTCCCTGGCTACGAGAAAATTTTCCACCTCGTAGATGGTTCCCGGATAGATGTGGGCCTCCCGGAGAAGTTCGTTCTCCATGGACCGGAAGGGGGACGCGTCATTGACCAGGACAAAGGGGAGATCCTGGCTGCCTTTCAGAGAAGAGGGACTCTCCTCCGGTCCGAGAAGGGCGGTAGGAATAACCGCTGTCAGCTGGTCGGTGCCCAGCACGATCTGGTCCAGCAGGCTGTCGCCGGAGGACATAAGACATAAGAGTCCCATATCCGCCAGGTCATTGAGCAGATACTGGCGCACGGACGGGGAATCTGCGGGAAACAGATCAAACCGGGATTCCGGGAAAAGGGCCTGAAGTTTGGGCAGAATCCTGCCGGCTGCCTCCTGAAACAGCTGGTGGGAGGAGGCGATTCTCAGGGACGGACGCCCGGAGACGAGGCGTTTGAGCTGGAGGTAGGTGTCATCCCGGACCTGCAGCGCTTCCCTGGCGTATTTCAGATAAATTTCTCCCTCTTTGGTGGGAATAAAGCGGCCGCCCTTCCGCTGAAACAGGATGCAGTTTAGCTCCTGCTCCTCTCTGGAGAGACGCTGGCTGAGGGCGGAGGGGGAGATAAAAAACTTTTTGGCGGCTCCTGTGAGGGAACCGGTTTCTGCCAGCGCCAGCAGATATTCGAATATGGTCACGTCCACAGCTGTGAATCCTCCTGTTCCATTTTTTTCTGCATGTAATAGGACGCGTAGTTTCTCAGATATACGGGAGCTCCCCAGTTTTTCATGGTGAGCTGGATGAGATACCGCTCCGCGTCGGTGAGCCGGTGTCCCCGCTTCATGGCAATTCCCTGATAGGTGATGAGCTTTGGCCGGAACGAGTAGATGGAGATGGAGTCCTCCGGTGAAAAATAGGCCCGGGGAATCAGGGCTGCCCCGCAGCCATTGCGCACCATATCGTAGAGGAGGGGAACAATGTTGGAGCGGAACACGACG